>ERZ869991.20-NODE-20-length-36210-cov-11.092685_pt1 | contig 36210 bp, 30 predicted proteins | sample MGYA00520862_ERZ869991 | MGnify/ENA primary metagenome ERZ869991 (study PRJEB32232, sample SAMN07284978) | human gut metagenome | biome: human-associated habitat; material: feces | host: Homo sapiens | place: Tanzania | collected 2014-08-11 ...
TGGCGGCGGTAAGGGGAATTGAACCCCTGTTTAGAGAATGAGAATCTCTCGTCCTAACCACTAGACGATACCGCTTTGTGTCTTCATCTTACCACCAAATTATTTTTTTACAATGCTAATTAGAATTTGTTTTTTTGACAATTTTTATCTCATAACCCAACATGTCGGCTATTATCTCCATTTCATCAAAATTCAGCGAGCTTAAAAATATTTTATTTTGAAGACTACGTTGTGTGTAATGTTTACCTGTCTTTTCAGTAAGCATTTGAGCCAGTTTTTGAACTGTTAGAGCTTCCTTCATTATTAATATTTTTAACTCATTTTTAGAAGACATTATTACCTCATATTTGAGATAATTATACGTTTTTTAAGTCAAAGTTGACAAATTTGGGATAATAGATTATTATTAATCGAAATATAAGATTTATATTTCATATTTAAGATAATATATTAAGAGGCATTACAATGACAACAAAAGCATTATTTGGTTTCACATTGGCAGAGGTTTTAATTACACTTGGAATAATCGGTATTGTTGCAGCGATGACCATACCAACACTTATGACAAAATTTGCTAAAAGCAGGACTGAAACGCAATTAAAAACCTTTTATTCAAAAATAAATCAAACCGTCAAAATGTCTATTGCTGAAAACGGCGACCCAGAAGGGTGGATAACATCGAACAAAGAATATACTTATGAAGAAAATGTTGAATTTTTAAAAACATACTTTTTACCTTATATGAAAAACCTAGGCTACTATGATTGCTCTGGCAAACATGGAACTGGTGCGGTTTGTATTTCTTTATATGATGGTAGTTATATGAGTTTTTATGTCGATGGGGCAGGCGGAGACATAATCTATTACACCAATGTTACCAAAGATGATGTTTTAAATTATCACAAATACGATATTTTAATTCATAACATACAGCAACACGCATTTGTTTTTCAATTTGCTAAATTCCGTGATGCAGTAAATAAAGAAACTATTTCTGAAAACTATGTAGAACCATATATCTATGAATGGGATGGAACCAGAGATGGGCTAAAAAACAATTCTAGGGGATGTTATAAAGATTGTGGCAAACGAAGAATTTGTTCATTTTGCACTAAATTAATCCAAATGAGTGATTGGAAAATTCCTAACGATTATCCTTGGTAAAACTATTTTTTATCTCATTTTTCATATATAATTAAACCAAGAGGTTTAAGGTACAAGATGGAAAATATTAAAGAACGAATTTATAAATTATCTGAAGAATATGACAATGGCGCAGATGCAAAAGATATCGAAAAAGAATTAAAAGAACTTTTAAGACCTTTCAAAAAAGGTTCAATCGGTTTGGCTCAAATTAACCCAATTGCAGGTAATATTGAATACAACGCGAAAAAAGTCGTAAAATATATCACACACGCACAAAATATTGGACTGGATTTGGTTGTATTTCCAGAACTTGTTTTGATGGGATATCCGATTGAAGATACAATTGACAGACACCCTATTATTGTTGAAGAGAATATAAAATGGTTAAAAGAAATTGCCAAAATAACAACATCAACAACCGCAATTGTCGGCTTTGTAGAACCTAGAAAATACGACCATTTGACAGGTAAAAAGTATTTTAACTCTGTTGCTGTTTTGCAAAACGGAAAGATTTCAGGAATAATCCGAAAATCTCTACTTCCGACATATTCAGAATTTAACGATTACAGATACATTGAGCCGTCTCCTGTTGTAGGCAGTCAAAAACCTGAAACTCTAGGGAGTTTTGACGAAAACAGTATTGAAAATTGTCCAAAAACAAACGAAATAAACGGATTAAAATACGGAATTTCAATATGCGAAGATTGTTGGAATAATAAAGAATTTTTCAATGACACAACACTTTATTCGATTGACCCTATTGAAGAATTGGCACAAGAAAATCCTGATGTGTTTATCAATTGTTCGGCTTCCCCAACAAGAGCAAAAAAAGAACAATTAAAACATAATATGCTTTCATTTATTTCTAAAAAATACAAAACCCCTATTGTGTACGTAAACCAAGTTGGGGCAATTGATAACAGCTCATTTGACGGTTCTAGCAGAGTTTTTGATAAAAACGGAAAACTTTTGGCTCGTGCAAAATCTTTCACTGAACAATTTTTGATTGTAAATCCACATCAAAATCTAGGCAAAATTTATCCTCTGACAAAAGGTCTGGAAAAAACTTTGACAGAGGCTAAAATATACACCCTTGAATATGAACCTGATTTAGAAAGGACATACAAAACAATTGTTCAAGGGATTAGAGATTATTTTAACAAAACAGGTTTCAAGCGTGCGGTTTTAGGATTGTCGGGCGGTCTTGATTCAACTGTTTGCGCAGTGTTATTAGCAGATGCAATAGGTGCTGAAAATGTTTTTGGGGTAAGTATGCCATCAAAAATTACAAGTAAAGAAAGTAAAACTGATGCAGAAAAACTTGCCAACAATTTAGGAATTAATTTCACAGAAGCTCCGATAAAAGATATGGTTGAAACAACAAACAATTGCCTTCAAGATTTGTTTAAAACTGTTGAAGACAAATGGAATTGCAGATATAAACAATCTTTCACAATGGATAATATCCAAGCTCGTTCAAGGGCTATTTTCTTGTGGGGTATCAGTAATGAATTTGACAGATGTTTGCCGATTGCAACATCAGACAAATCAGAACTTTATATGGGCTATGCAACAATTAATGGCGATATGTCAGGCGGTTTTGCACCAATTGCGGATGTACCTAAGACAAAACTTTTTGCACTTGCAAGATGGCTAAATAAAAATAGAACAGTCAAAGATGCCATCCCAGAGGCAATTATCCTCAAAAAACCCGGAGCAGAACTTGCGATTGACCCAAAAACAGGAAAACCATTGATTGCTGAAGATGCATTAATGCCTTATGAATTTTTGGACGAAGTCATTTGGAGAATTGAAAACAAAAAAGAACATTACTATGATATGTTAGAGTCTGAATTTTTGTATGAAAAAAGCAACACAGTTTCTAAAGAACAAAAAATTGAATGGCTCAACAAATTCTATAGAAGAATGTCTACAGCTTTATACAAATGGTCAATTTTACCACCATCAGTAATTGTTGATTCTCGTTCTATTAACAAATATGATTACAAACAACCAATTACATCTTCAGGGATAAATTACAAAGGTTTATCAGAAAGCGAAATTTCACAGAAAATTGAAGATTTTTGCTTGATGTAACAAAATATTAAGAGCAAGCAAACTTTTATATATGCCCAAATTCAACAATAATAACAAAAATCCAAAACCGAAATATTCTTAATAAAACTTTTGGATTTTATGATATTATAAATTCACGAGGGAATTTATATTTAATGATTAAGATAAATATACTAAAAGTATTGTATAAACATTCGCCTATGAACTTTTATACAATAGAAAATAACACAACCATAATAAAATCTACAAACAACACATCTTTAGGGTATAAATTTGACAAAATTTTTACACCTGAAGAAATTAGTTTTGTATGGAACGAAATTAAATTACACAAAAGATGGTCGACGGTTTTTATATTTTTATTTTTTGTTGCTCTTTTATACTTGATAATATTCCCTAATTTTACTATTTTTGTAAATAATATGTGGTATTACAATGCCGCATTGATACTTGCTTTAGTCTTTGTTGTATACAATATAATTACAATAATTTGTACAAAAATTTTTGAAAAAAGAATATCAAAAAGATTTGGGAATTTTTCCAAAACGAAATTCAAACCATCAAAAGAACTAGATTTAAAATACTACAAACTTTTCAAAATAGAACTTACAAAAGCAATATTTGCAATATTGGTTCTTGTTGGAGTTTTTTCATTAGTCACTCCATTTGAACTAACTAAAAAAATGCTTAATCAATATCGCTACAACGAAGTAATCAAGGTAACATCAATTGGTTCAAAAGTTTTTCCTATCGCACAAGAATGGTACTCTTTGCGCGGATATGCAAAATTCCAAATAGGTGACTATGAAGGTGCAATAAAAGATTTTGATAAAGCATATAGACTTGGGGCAGATGGGTTTAATATTATGAATTTTGACAACAAAATTTATATAAAATACTACCTTAAGGAGTATGATAGCGCGCTAAAAGATTTTGATAATGAAATTAAAAATGCGGATAACGAAAATGAAAGAGACCAATTTCAATGGGATAAGGCACAGTTTTTATACAACATAAAACACTATAATGAGGCATTATCTCTTTACAATGATTTAATTGTAAAAGCTGAAAATGATAGAATTTTCTTGCTTAAAGACAGACTATATCTAGAACGTGCCGAAGTTTACAAAAAACTTGGACAAACAGACTTAGCACAAAACGATATCGAAAATGCAGGCGGATGGGACAGTGAAACATCTCAAAATCCTATTCCAAAACCTGTATTGTTACTAGAAGAAGAACAAGGCTTTTAAACTTAATCTATTTTAAGTTTTTCATTTTTACATTCAAATTATTTGAGTTCAAATCGCCATCAATATTAACCTTGAAGATAGACATTTCTGAAGGTTTTGCTTTGATTTCAGGAATCATTTTTATTTTATCCTGATAAATATCTTTTGTATGCTCAGACCTAAATATCAAGCGATAAAGCATACTCAACGGTATCCTAAAGATTTTTATTTTCTTTTCTGCAATTTTATTGTGTTTTCCCCAAATGCACAAATCTCCGATTTGACTATCTATATTATATTTTCCTTCAATAAACATAGAAAGATAATCACTTTGAGAAAAGATTTTTACATGTTCAACATCTGAATTATTGATAATAAAAGTTCCTCGCAAATTTGAATAAAAGACATTTGGTTTTGAAAAATCAATATTTGTAATTTTTGAAAGAGTAAACGATATTGGTTTATGCACCCAGAATAGAACTTTTTTCAATTTCGTTGGACGATTAAATATAAATTCTTGCGAACCGAGTTTTGGCAAAAAGCCGTCAGTTATTGCAAAAGTCGCATGTGCATGAATATCGTTCAATTTATTTTTTGTTTTCAAATGCAAGCTTGCATATCCGTTTCCTTCAAATTGGTTAGGCAAATTAAATATTTTAGTCGCAACTTCATTTGAATCTATATCAGATGCCAAAAATTGAATATCTGAGGAGTGAGCCTTGATATTATATTTACCGACAGCACTCAACAGCCCTTTTGAATACTCAGTTTCCGGAATAATAAAATCAAAAACATCATTTTTTAATTTGCCTAAAATCACAACATCATGCAAATAAAATCTCGGATGAACAATTTCGCCAACCTCAATTCTACCATCTTGCACTTCTATACTGTAATCTGAATGAGCAGAAGATGTTGGAAATTGCAATGATTTATTTTTTATATCCTCTTGCACAGATGAAATATTACCGCGCCTTACATAAAATTTATCCAAAGAAACATTAAACTTACGTATTAACAAACCTTTTATAAAATGATTATCAGCATCCAGTGACAATTTTATCGGTGATTCAAAAAATGTACCTATTGAATCTAGTTTTATAGAATCATTTAATATCGAAATATCGGTATTTTTTAAAACAAAGAAATCACTGTGTTTTGTATTTTTCAGGTTCAAATTTCCAAGTAATGTCTTTTTATTAAAATCAAAATTCAAATCTGCACTAAAAGTACCTGTAACCAAATAATCATGAATGAATGATTTTATTACTGATATTGGAATATCACCAGAAGTTTTAAATGTAATTTTTACAGGTTTAAAGTGACCATTTCTTTTTTCAAAATTTCCATTTCCGTAAAACAAACTCTTTGTCGAATTATCTGAATTTACAAATTTATAAATATAATTTTCAAGCGAAATTTTATCCCCTTGCTTCAATGTGTGCGCACTGATTTGCCTATTTTCAGATAAATTATCAAGATTACCAAAATTACTCATCAAGTTTGAATCTTTCGGAACATCCAAATAATAATAAATATCTACTTTTTTGTTATGTGTAAAATATTTTACCTTAGCATCAAGTTTCCCCAAGATTTGAACCTTGTTATAATATTTTTTTGCTAAATTATTTGTTAATTTTGTTTTGACATCTCCACGCACCCTCACATCAGGAGTTGCAAGTCCTGTTAATTCAAAATCAGTAAAAACAGGCTCGTTACCAAATGTTCCGTTCGTTTTGGCCCAAACTTTACGTCCCTCAAAATTAAAAACAACTATTGGTAAATTTATCGGAATTTTATAATCCCAAAAATCTGCTTTTAATTTATTAGCAATACATTTACCTTTAAAACCATCAGATGAATAATTAAGATTTACATCCAAAGTACCTTTCATATTGTAAAAATTTTCTATAAAATTTTTCTGATTAGGATGCTTTAGTTTATAAAAAAAAAGAAAGGCGCGCTCAAGTTCATCAATCGGAAGAGCTTTTCCTAAGATGTTTAAGTTAGAAAATTCGCCTGATAGAGACAATTTTGAGTGTTCAATATCGATAGACAAATCATCAACAAACATATTATTCGAATAATATATATATCCTTCTCGCCCTACAAATATCGGATTTTTTGTATAAGGAGTTTTTACTATTGCAAAAAACCTACAAACAACCCCAACATCTTCAACTTTTTGCGATTTTAAATTCTGAATTTCTACGGTTGACTCTTTATCAATTTTTACAAAAACTTTTTTTATATTCAGATTTGGGAAATAATCAAGGTTAAAAGAATTCTTTTCAGATTTTTTGTCTTTATCTTTCATAAAACTTTTGATTTCACTAAAATCTGCGTAAACATCATTTATCCCAACATAACTTGGTTTTATGCTCAAAAATTTTGTTTTATATTCCAAATCTTTTATATTTATAACGTCAATCGTTGAATCTTTTTGAGATAACACACTCCCCACATTCAAATCAAAAGATAAATTCGGATTAGTTTTAAATTTGAAATCTTCAATTTCTACAGGAAAACCTGTCTTTTCAGAAATTAAACTTTCATATTTTCTCACCATATATGAAGAATTCAAAATCATAGGAACACCAAACAATAAGAATGAATACACAACACCTGTAGATAAAATCACCGCGGATAGTAATATAGTTGTAACTCTTGAAAACTTCATAAAGTAATTCTAGCATAGAAAAAATAAAATTATTAAATATTTAAATAGAGGCGCAAACTTCGTTTGCGCCTCTATTATCTACTCATTTAAACAAACTATATCTTCTCTTTAGATTTTTTCAATTTAGAAAAAATTGATTTTGATTGTTCTTTTTCAACCTCTTCTGTTGCCTGAGTTGCAGTTGCAGTTTCAGCTGCAGCTTGTTGTTCTTCTCTCAATTTAATCAATTCTTCAACTGAAAGATTTTCTTCCCCTCCTTCCGGAGCAGGAATAGTATCTACGAAATTTTGAGCATTTTCAATTTCAGAATTTAATGCCAACCACTTGAATGACTTAATCATTTTTAGAGGTTTGCGAGTATCACCATGAAGTACAACTTGGAATTTTGTAGCATATTCATCAGTTTTACCCTTACCCAAGTTCGGAATTGCTTTCATTTCTTCTTCAGACACAGCTTGACAGAATACAGAAAAAGTCTTAGCTAAAACAACATTCACCCCTGGGGTATTTTTTACCAAATTAATTGGATTGATATTTGCCAAAGGTCCTAATTTATCAGAAAATGCTGATGCCAATTTTCCGCGAACTCTTATATCTGCGCTATTATCAAGCAATCCGACTTTTCCTGCAATATACATTGACATTACATTACCTTGACTCTTGATTGGAGCAACCTGCATAAATCCGTTGTCAAAAGTTAAATGTCCATACAAATACTCAAAATGTGAAGTATCAAATGTCACGATATTTGTTATTACAGAACCGATTGCTGATGAGAAAAATTCATTATTTCTGATATTTTCAGCCATCAAAAAGTTTTCAAATTTACCAAATGGTCCAAGTTGACCTTTTTTCACATTAAAATCAACATAACCCTTTAGGGATTTCATTTGTTCTTCTTGAGTCAAACCCTTTAAAGAAACATTTGCCAAGAAGTTTAGATTCCCTGCTAGAGTATCTTTCATATTCGCTAAATCTAATAAAAGTTTTTTAATATCAAAACTCTTACCTTGAACTTTTGCCCTCACTTCTGTTGAAACAATATTCATTGAGACATCACCAACAACTTGACCGCCAAGAGGGTAGGTTTTTAAATTATTCAAATAGAATATATTTTTTAATAATGCGATTCTACCAGTTGTATTATTTGTAATTATATTACCGGATTTAATTCTTTTTAAATTAATATTACCGTGCAAAATTTCAACAGGAATATCTGACGTTCCATTATTTGCTGTCACTGGTGAACTTTGCGCTACTGGCAAAGATTTCATTAATGCATCTGAAACTTTCATCAATTTATCTACATCAATCATTTTTGAGTAAACTTTAACCTCAGCAAATTTCATTTCAGATAACAATTTCCAAGTCGTCAACATGTTGATATTAAAATCAGAACTATTTGAAGTAGCATCCCTCAATGCAATATGGACATCACGACTGCCAAAATCAATATTGATATTGCGGACTGTCGTCATTACTTCCGGAATACTCAAATTACGAATATCAAAAATACCACTAAGCTTTGGATTTGTAAGATTACCAAAAGCATTAGAATGTCCACTGAATGAAAATCTTGATTTAGGAAACACGCAAATTGAACCGTTTAATTCTTTATCTAAAGTTAATTTAAACAAATTGATAAATGGTTTTGTATTCAAATTTGATAACATGGCACGAACCCCAACAATTTCCTTTGAATTGATAAGATTTGTACCAAGTGAATCCCTAAATTCGGCATTCGGTTTTCTTACACAAATACCTGACTTATAAACCTTAATATTATCATCGTTTTTCTCTGCCAAAATTTGCATCAGTAAGGTTTTATTCAGCATTTCATCAATTTTGACAGGCGTAATATAAGCATTTGCTGTTGTTTGAGCTTGCACTACGGATTTCGTATGTTTGCCTTTTGAGTCAAAACTTGCTTTTACAGGTATAGAACCCTTTGAATCAAAATATAAAGCAACATTGTTCCCCAAAACAGTTTTCAAATCAGATGTTGCAATAACACCTGTTGCAAAAATATTTGCTTTCGGATTAGATATATAATCTGTAATTTTTCCGCTGAATACGATATTTGAATTCTTATTAAATTTTATATTTGATTTATCAATATTTATTGCTTTATCGTCAATTGTTGCAACTGTTTGAGTGTCTGTAATTTCAGAATTCAAATTAGGTAATCTTAAATAAAAATCCTCATTTTTGAATTTACCACGAATTACACCAGCGGTATTTGCAACACCTAAATGTGCTAATTTGTTTGACATTACAAAGTTGCCGGATTTATCAGCAATTGCAAATTTTTCTAAATCTGCCTTACAAATAGCTGCAATATCTTTTATTTCACCTGTAACTCTAGCACTCAAAGTCAAATACCCAGAATTTAAGGTATAAGAATTTTTGATTTCGCGTGGCGCAAATGCTAAATACAAAGCAGGAAGAGGAATCGCATCCGCTTTAATATCAACGTTAGCAATTGAATTTGCATCAATCTTTCCTGACAATTCAAGAGCCTTTTTGTTAATCAAAGCACGAGTATTGACAATTTTAAATACATTATCATCAAAAATTAAATTTGCATTGATTTTATCAAATAAAAGACCAATATTTTTGTCATAAATGCGACCATCACGAATTACAAATTTACCATCTGATTCCAAATTATCAAAATCAGTTTTTAATCTGAAATTAGATAACATATAACCATCAGCACTCATATTATCAATATCATTTTTGATATGAACAGTATCTAAATAGGCTTTTGTAATAGCCAACAAGTTGTTAAAATGGACCTGTGTAGATTTCAAAGAGAAGTCAATTGTTGGCTTTTTACCATTGCTCAATTTTCCAAATAATTTGATATTCTCCTTTGATGTCACATATAAATTAGAATCAATTTCAGCTTTATACCCCTTAGCGGATAATTTAAAATAAGATTCCGGTAACTGTAGACCTGACATTGTAACAGTTGTATTATCAACATCAAAATACCCCTTTGCCCACAATTTATTGTTCTTATTATTTTTTCTAACCTTGATTTTTGAAGAAATTTTTGATTTCAAATTGTATGCTCTATATTCAGAAACCGGATTGACAAACGGCAAAGCAAACACCGCTTCATCATCCTCTTCTTCCTTTGGTGGCATATTGAATTTTGGCAAGAAGGTATTTATATCCAAATCTGCAGTGATATTTTCATCTTTGTCACTCAAAAAACTTGCAGTCGTTTTCAATTTAGCAACTTTACCGTTAAAATATCCAAGTTTTAATTTTTCACCTTTCAACGTCAATTGGTGATTGGCTTTTGTATCATCAATTTTTGCTTTATAATTATTCAAAGTTAAAGCTGGAATAGTTAATTTTATAGTTGAAGGGTCAAATAGGAAAGTATTTGGCTCTTTGAGTTCTTGCACCGGATGTAATCTGCGTTCGGCTCTTTTTTTATTAACTAAATCCTCATAAACTTTTGCAACCTTGTATTTTTCGCCATTGATAATTTCAACATTTAAAATAGGTGACTCAATTTCTGCACAAGACACGCGTACAGATAACCAAAGCAAACTAGGCAAAAACACCTTTCCTTTAAATGAATCCGCACTAAACAAAACTGAATTATCAGGAAGGGTAACTTTTATATTTTTTGTTTTAATTCCAGCCTCTAACCAAGGAGTTGTTATTACATCGACTTTATCGAAATCTATATTCAAACCAGTATTATCGGCAACAAGTTGTTGGATTTGCGACTTATAAACATTCAAATCAATCTTTTTTGGAAGAATAAATAAAAATGCCAAATAAAAACATACTATAATCGCCGCAAAAACATAACCGATAATCTTTAAAAATTTAGCCATAGAGCCTCCATATTAACTAATTAAAGTATAGGATAAAAAAAAGACAAAACCCAGAAATCTAGCACCATGCTTTACATTAAGACATATTACTGCTTATATTGTTGAAAAACAGCTTCAAGTGCTTCGGACTCACTATTTGTTATTCTTTTAAAAGTAAACATTGTATCATTTGAAGGATTTAAAATACAAAGCCCTGAACAATATTCCCTCAAGTCTTTATATGCAACCTTGTCATAATATTGAATATAGTCAGGTGGTGAAACTTCATTTCTCACAATCAGATTATATGAAGTATTATATTTTTTGTATAAATTTTCGGCATTATAATAAAATCCGGTTGCAGTAGATTCACCTTTTCTATCTTGAGAAAAGATTATCATTGTTGCTTTTTGCTTGTTCTTGTAGATGGTTGAAAATTCGTTGTTATATTTCAAAAAATCAACAACATAATTAGGCATTTTGTATAAGTGATATGTCACATGCGCATTATTAAGATAATTAGTTAAAATTGGTGACAAATTTTCTGAACTTTCGGTTTGGAAGTTTTCAAAACGTATACCATCACGCGTTTTCATAAATACATGCATATGTTGCAATGATATAAAAAACACCACTAACAATATCAAAAACACAATTAAACTTTTCATAAATTTTAAACCTAATTTTAATGAAATGTTACCATATATAACAAAAACCTGCAAATTTATAAAACTCACATTCTCTACATTTTCATAGTAAACCTCATTAGAAACAAGCAACTCATTAAAACACACGCTCATAATAAATAAAGAGCCAGACAGAATCTGACTCTTTATGGAGCGGGAGACGAGGCTCGAACTCGCGACATCCTCCTTGGCAAGGAGGCATTCTACCACTGAATTACCCCCGCATTGGGTACTTCTCTATTATTACATGAAAGATTTTTTTTTGCAAGCATTTTTTTTATTTTTATAAAAATAATGTTGTAATAAGTGAAAAATAATAATTTACGCCACTTGTTCTTCTTTCTCGGTGCTATCTAAAGAGCGAACGCTTATATCCAGTCTGTCACCGAACTGTTTTTTCAATATATTTACTAGCTCATTTGAACTTGCGACCCAAAACATTGATGCTGCAAGAACTTTTACATCTCCTTCCAAATCTTTTAACTTAAATGTTACAGGATCTGAACCGGCATGCTGACATAAAATGTTTTTCAAATAAACAACTTCTTCAAATTTGAAATCGTCATGCAATGTTATTGTAAATATGTTTGAATTATCCACTGTTTTTACGCTTTCAACCAAAAGTGTCGGCGGTTCGTCGTCACTTCTTCTACTAACTTTTCCTGAAATAATTACTCTTTGCTCGTTTTGCAAAAAGTCACCATATTCCTGAATTGTTCGATTAAACGCAATAACTTCAATTTTGCCGGACAAATCCTCAACTGTCACAAACCTGATAAATTTGGTTGGATCTTTTTTGGTTGGAATTTGTTTTACTGCCGTAATAAGTCCGCAAATTGTAACGATTTTGTCGTTCGGAAGTTCTGCAATTTCTGTGATTTTATGTGTCATCAAAAACGGTAACTTACTTCTAATTGTAGAAAGTGGGTGACTTGTTACGTAAAAACCTAAAAATTCTTTTTCAAAGTTTTGCAAAGTTCTTGCATCATATTCCTCATCAGAACCTGATAGTTGGAATTTTGCATCTTCGATTGCAGATGTATCCCCGAGCATGTCGAATAAACTTCCTTGACCGGATTCTTTGGCCTTTGATTCTTTAGATGCAGTTGCAGTAATATACTCAATATTATCCATAAGTTGTTTACGGCTTTTTTCAATTGATGCAAATGCTCCGGCTTTAATCAAGCCTTCTAAAGTCTTTTTGTTTGAACATTTTGTGTCAAGTCTTTTAACGTAATCGTAGATTGATTTGTAATCTCCGTTTTCTTCTCTTTCTTTGATAATTTCTTCAATTACGGCTTCGCCAACTTGTTTTATTGATGCTAAGCCGAAACGAATGTTTTTACCATCCGGTGCATATTCCAAGAAAGACTTGTTGATATCAGGCGGAAGAACTTTAATTCCATATTTTAGAGCTTCTTCAATATACGCTTGAGTTTTTTCCTGATCACCAGCAACACTTGAAAGCAATGCTGACAGGTATTCTACGGGATAATGGCATTTTAAGTATGCCGTTTGATATGATACGAAAGCGTAAGCTGATGAGTGCGCACGGTTGAAGCAGTATGCTGCGAAGTTTTGGATTTGGTTAAATAATTTTTTGGCATCTTCAGCCTTCATTCCGTATTTAGCTGAACCTTCAATAAGTTTTCCTTCTTGAGCAGCCATAGCTTCTGGATCTTTGTGTCCCATCATACGACGAACCTGATCGGCTTGTCCCAATGAATAATCAGCCATGACTTGGAAGATTTGCATAATCTGCTCTTGGTAAACCATTGTCCCGTAAGTATCTTTTAAGATAGGTTCAAGTCTAGGATGAGCATATGTAATCGCTTGACGACCATGTTTTCTTTCAACGAAGTCGTCAACCATGCCTGAACCCAACGGACCTGGTCTGAATAGTGCAACTAAGGCTCCTAAATCTTCGAAAACATCGGGTTTTAGTTTTTTTACCAAACTTGTCATTCCTGAAGATTCTAACTGAAATACCCCAACGGTTTCCCCTCGAACAAGCATGTCATAAGTAGGTTTATCATCAAGCGGAATATGGTTGATATCAACATCAATCCCTTGACATTTTTGGATAAGTTTAACAGTCTTGTGTATCATTGTAAGGTTACGCAAGCCCAAAAAGTCCATCTTCAAAAGTTTCATCTTTTCAAGAATTTCTCGGTGATATTGCGTAATGATAATACCATCTTTTGACGGCTGAACTGGTACAATTTGGTCTAGTGGTTTGTATGAAATGATAACGCCGGCTGCGTGCATACCGATACCACATTTAATTCCTTCAACGCATTTTGCCGTATCAATAACTCTTTTAATTTCAGGGTCTTCATCATAAAGTCTTTTTAGTTCAGAACCTTCGATCATGGAGCTTTCAATTGTATCTTCAATTAAAGAGGCGGTTTTGTTACTTTTTGCATATTCCATCCCAAATACTCTGGCAACACTTTTGAAAGCGTTACGTGCTGCAAGTGTACTGAATGTAATGATTTGGCAAACCTTATCTGCGCCATATTTATCAACTACGTAGTCAATAACTTCACCACGTTTTTCAATACAGAAGTCGGTATCAATATCGGGCATACTGAAACGTTCTGGGTTCAAAAATCTTTCAAACAATAGATGGTGGCGAATAGGGTCAAGATCCGTGATATCAAGTGCGTAGGCAACAACTGAGCCGGCAGCCGAACCTCTACCAGGACCAACCGGAATATCGTGAGTTTTGGCAAAGTGAATGAAATCCCATGTAATCAAGAAATACGCAGAAAATCCCATTTTTTCGATAATTCCGAGTTCATATTTTACACGTTCTTTTAGTTCAGGTGTAATATTTTCTTCACCGTATTTCCTTTTCAAACCTTGCATAACAAGTTCTTCAAGATAGGAATCTGTTGTGTGGTTTGGTGGAACTTTAAAGTCAGGAAGTGGTGCTTCCCATTTAATAGTAACGTGACATTGTTCAGCGATGTCGACTGTATTTTTAATACATTGGTCGAATGTTTCTGCGTCCATCCATTTGAAAGCATCACGCATTTCTGAAACTGTTTTTACGTAGAACTCGTTGTTTGGAAAATGGAAACGATTTTCTTCATCCTTCATTGATTGTGTTTGCATACAAAGAAGGGTGTCATGCCAGTCAGCATCTTCTTTTCTCAAATAGTGAGAGTCGTTAGTGATAACCATTTTGATATCAAGTTCTTTGGCGATTTTTATTAAATCAGGATTTGTCCTTTTTTGTTCTTCCAGACCGTGATCTTGAAGTTCTATGTAGTAATCTTCCCCAAATAAGTCTTTAAACCGTTTTGCAGTGGCTTTAGCTTCTTCATAATCACCTTTTAGCAGGTTTTGCAAAACTTCGCCACCTAAACAAGCAGAACAACAAATTAGTCCTTCGTGGTGTTTTTCTAACAGTTCAAAATTAATACGCGGCTTCATGTAAAAACCTTTGCATGCTGCATCGGATGCGAGTTTTACCATATTCATGTAGCCTGTATTATTTTTCGCAAGCAGGATGAGGTGGTATCTTGGGTTGTTATGTGGATCTCTTTCGTCAAGAGGTCCATTGTGCATGTAAAATTCACAACCGATTATCGGTTTAATTCCAGCTTCTTTTGCTTCCAAATACAAATCCAAAGCACCATACATTACGCCGTGATCGGTAATAGCAACGGCTGGCATATTGTTTTCTTTTGCGAATTTACATAAATCTTTTAGCTTTATAGCACCGTCTAACAGAGAAAATTCACTGTGCAGGTGCAAAGGTACAAATTGTGTGTTCTCATCCATAATTAAAATAGTAGCACAAGAGTTAATCAAAAAACTTTGAATGTTAAATTATATTTATGTAAAAATTTGTTAGATGAATTTGTGAGTTGAAAATATCAGAAAAAAGTGTTACAATTATAATGTTAGTATTAAATAGAGAGGTAATTTTTATGAAATTGAAATTTTTAAGTTGTATCGGGGGGGGGGCTCATAGTAATGATTTTGAGCTGTTTTGTGGTGATGAAAAAATAACTAAAAAGTTGGGGCATTTTGGTTTTGTAAAACTTCACAATGGCGAAAATATATCAAATTCACGTCATTCTGAGCGTAAGCGAAATACATGTCATTGCGCACTTGTTGCGCAATCACTTTCCCTAGTTAGTGAAGGTCTGGATGGGGTTCAGTCTAAAAAAATGAAACTTAATATGCAAGCTGATGCCCACAACGCAAGCCGCAAAGCTGCCTTTACCCTAGCCGAAGTTTTAATAACCTTAGGTATAATTGGGGTTGTAGCTGCTTTAACTTTGCCAAGCTTAGTTGCAAATTATAAAAAATCTCAATATGTAAATGGATTAAAAGCTGGTTATTCTATTCTAAATAACGGTTTTAGGCAAATGATGGCAGAAGAAGGAGTTGATGATATTGAAGATACGGAACTTTTTGCTGTAATAAAAGCAGTAGGTTCAGATACTGATACAGTAGCATCAGAACAAGCTGCTGCAAAGGTTATATCAAAATATTTCCAAAAAGCAAGATTGATTTCAAGGGCTGATTTAATAACTAAGTCCTCTTGTAAAGATTTAGTGGGAAAAGGTCCTAGAATGTGGAACTTGGGAGATAAGACTCAATGTTCAGGTAATTATAATATGCAGTATGCACTACCTAATGGTATGACTATGAGTATATATCTTCATGATACTTGTTCTAAATCTTCATTATCGGAAGCTGAAATAGCTGCAGCAGGAGGAAAGATGACAAAAGACTGTGGTATGATAGATTTGGACTTAAATGGTGAAAGAAATCCAAATCAGTGGGGACGTGATGGATATCGTTTTACGCTTATTCAGAATGGTTCTGTTGTCCCTATGTATGGGAAGGATGAGCTGATTAATTTACGTAGTAGTTATTTTACAAGTGAAGCAAGAGAAAACTATATTAAAGAAAATTGTAATCCAAAATCAACAACTAGTAAAGGTTTTTCTTGTGCTGCTCGTATAATAGAGCTTGATAATTGGGAGATGAAGTATTAATTTACGCAAATTGAATTTTAGGGTGGAAATTTTCCACCCTATTAATTTTTTAGATATGTCAAGTTCTTGTCGTCTGCGCAAGACATTTATTATGAATTGTTCTTTAACATAGTTAGATTGCGCAACAAGTGCGCAATGACAGGTGTTAGTAAAAAGTCCTCTCCCCGTAAGACTTCTCTTTTTTCACTAAATTTATTAACAATAATTTTTCAATGTTTCGTTTATTCTTTCAACCATTTCTTCTTTCAAGAATTTTGGTGAACAAATTTCACATTCTGTACCATATCGCATTATTCTTTTCAAAAATTGTTCAAGATCTTCATTTTTGTTTACAATAACATGGCTTCCGTCAGATTCTATTTTATCTAATCTTTCCCAATCTCTTAGTTTATAATTTTTTGCAAGTCTGTTTTTAATCTTGTAAACAACTGTTGTTGGTATTGAGGCTGAAGATGACGCTACAGGTAGTTGTTTTATTGATTTGATATTCTCAATCGGAATTTCGTAAATTCTACTTCCGCTATTTCCCATGACTTTTAAGCAGATTTTTCGTTTTATGTATGTTTGTTCAAGCGGAGAGCAAATCAAGTTTAACTCTTTTCCTTTTTCATTAGTAAAAATGATTTCTAATTTTTGCTTATCTTGACAATATTTTTGGCATTGAACCACCTGTTCAACCATTTCTGAGTGGTAAAAAGATAGGTGCAAATTTTTTGTATTATTTGCAATTTGAGCGTAACTTTGTGCGCATTCATCATAACGCATTTCAAGTTTTCGTAAAACTTCATTGAAATGTGTTCTAACTTTTCCGGTAGGCAAAAGATTTCTAGCCTCTTTTAGCAATTCAATACTTTTTATGTCATCAAGGTCAAGTTTGATTTTGTATATTGAACTGTACATGTGGTACTTGCCTTGCGACTTTTTTACTTTCATTCCAAAGATTTTTAAAGCGTTCAAATACTTGTTAAGTGTAACGTGAGTATTTGAAGTTCCATCATAATTCCCGTCAGAGAAAAGTTCTATAACATCTGCAAATTCAACATCGCCATCGTATAACATTTTTATGAATGTAAATAATTTTATGCAGGCATCATTGCATTTTTCTGTATATTTTCTAACCACAATAGTACCCCGCTTTCATGTCTTTTAATAATTGAACAAATTTTTCTTTAAAATCTTCCGGTTCAAGAATTTTACATTTTGGACCAAATTCTAAAATCCTTTGCTTTGCAAAAAATTCGTTAGATGTCGTCATTTCAACAACAATTTTTCCGTTACTTTGTTCTAATACTTTTTCGTTATCATTAAGTTCAATATTATTGTCATTTAATTCATATTTGACTTTAATCTTTTCAAGATGAGTTGTTTGTGTATGTTGGAACTTGATTTCATCAATGTTTTTAACTCTGCTTACTAAAAATGCTCCATATTGCATATATTCCAAACCTGTTCCGCAAAGGTAGATTTTGTCATTTGAAATTTCGATTTTTTCAGAAATAATTTCAATATGTTTTTCGCCTGAATTTGGCGAATTGTAAGTTATAACAATTTGATCTTGTCTGTTGCAACAGTCAAGCAAGCTTTTTAATATTTTTTTGTCAACATCTTTTAATGGAGAATATTTTCTTAGATTTGCTGCAAAATCATCTTTTTTAAGATATTTGTTAAGCTTTTCAAAAAAGTTATCCATAGCCAAAAGTTCTTCTACTGTCATATTTTTTACAATACTTTTGAAAACTGTGGTTAAACTTCTTTGTTCTTCCTGTGTGAATTTTAGTTCAAACGGATGTTCCGAAATATAATAACGAGAAATTTTATCATCGCCTTTAATTCTTTTTACTTCACATCCAAATCTTTTTAGGGAATTCATATAAACTCTGAATGTATCAATAGAAATCTTTTCACGCAAATAAGGGTGATTAAATATATAGTCACTTATTTCTGCGTAGCTTTTCGGACCTTCTGTAAGAAGGTTAAAGATTAGTAAAGCTTTATAACCTGTAAATGACATTAGGTTATATGTAACTTTTTGGTTTTTGATAAATTGTTTCATACACATCTCCCCATCTTTAATAATAATACCATAGATTTTTTAACATGTGCAAATTTTACATGCTATTTTACGAACATCAGCTTTTGTCAATCAAAATTTTACTCATGTTTACGTAATTTCATTAAGATTACTTCATTAAGATTTAAGAACTTGAATTTTTCTTTGTCCTAGCAAGGGGCATGGTCAATTGTAAATTTTATTTTGTATTTCTTTACTTGTCAATTTTTTTACTTAGATTTACATTAATAGATGTGGAGGGGCTACAAGGAGAGTAGCAAACATAACCCCAAAAGCGGTAGTAGGAGATAGTTTTAAAGAAAAAGAGGTGATGGCATTAAGATAGTTTGGAAATCTTAGAGAAAAAGGAAAATGTTAAAAGATTTATTAAAGAAATTGTAAAGAAAATTTGGTAAAAGTTTTGAACAATAGAAGTGCAATGATTAGGGATTTTTTTTATAGATTATTTGGGAATTAAAAAAGAATTTATGGGGATGAGGAGATAGTTGAAATTTATAAAGCTTGCGTTATCGCAAGCTTTTTTATATTATATATATATGAATGATGAGTTGGAAACAAAATTTGTTATAGGGTTAATGTCTGGAACTTCTTGCGATAGTATTGATGCTGGGTTGTGCGAAGTTCATCCGGATTTGTCGGTAAAACTTATTTCCGGTATAAATTACAAATATCCAGAACATATAAGAGCGAAGATTTTTCAACTATTTTCTGGCGATGCGACAATTAAAGATGTTTGCCAGATGAATTTTGCAATTGGACATTGTTTTGCCGAAGCTTGCAAGGTTTTGATTTCGGAGCATCAAAAACCTGATTTTATTGCTAGTCATGGGCAAACAATTTATCATTTTCCAAAAGATGAAAAATTAGACAAAGTTTCTTTAAAAAGTACGTTACAAATTGGCGAAAGCTCTGTTATTGCAAGAGAAACAGGATGTTTAACTATTTCTAACTTCCGAGAAGCTGATATTGCAACTGGCGGTGAAGGTGCGCCATTGGTTTGTTTTGCTGATGAAAAGTGGTTCAAGCCTTTGAAAAAGAATGTTTTAGTCCAAAATATCGGTGGAATTTCGAACGTAACAGTTGTATCAAAGGATTTCCCTACATTTGGGTTTGATACAGGGTTGGGAAATATTATGATTGATTATTGTATGAACAAGTTCTTTAACCAACCTTATGACAAAGATGGAAAAGTTGCAGATTCCGGAAAAGTTTGCGAAAGTTGGTTAGAATGCCTAATGCAAGATGAATATTATTTTAAAGTCCCGCCAAAAACGACAGGTCGAGAATATTTTTCACCGGAATATATTGAAAACGCTTTACGTTTTGGCCCTAAAAAGCCAGAAGATATCGTTGCTACTGTGACTGCGCTTACCGCAAAGACTATTGCAAAATCTTATGAAAACTTTATTTACCCGGATATTGATGTCGAAGAAGTTATTATCGGTGGTGGTGGTGCATATAATCCTACATTGATGAAGTATTTAAGACATTATTTACCAAAGCATGTAAATCTTAAAACCCATGAAGCTTATGGTATTTCTAACAATTTTAAAGAAGTTATGGCGTTTGCGTTATTAGGTTATTGCACATATTACAATATCCCGAATAATTTACCTTCATGTACAGGTGCATCTAAGCGAGTTGTACTAGGTAAGTTGACTAATTGTTAAATAGCTTTTAGCGATTAAGATTATTATATTAACATTTATTAATCAAAATATATAATAAGTAGCAAAAATTTTTTTTTAGCTGTTTAATGTGAATGGCTGAAATAAAAATAGTTAATAAAAAAGAAAAGGAGAACCATAATGGTTAATAATTTAGCATTCATTACCGGTAGAGAAATGGTAAAAATCAACCCCCAAACATTAAACAAATCAGTAGAAGTAATTAAAGCATCATCAATTTTGCCAAAAGCAAAAAACATTGTTATGCCAAAAGCTCCAAGTGTTCCACAAGCTGTTTATACTAGCCCTTACGCATCAGTAGGCGATCTTGCTGAAAAATGTGTTGCTGGTAACAAATTAAACTTGTCTATCTAAGTAATTTTTTATGGCTAAAGGAATGTACCTGATTGTGTCGGAAGCTAAAACTCCGTACGCACTCAGGTCATTTTTTGCCAAATCACCTGCCAATCCGTGTAAATAAACACCCAAAACTGCGCTATCGAAAATATTCATTTTTTGTGCTAGTAATCCGCTTATCATGCCTGCCAAAACATCGCCACTTCCTGCTTTTGCAAGTGCGCTATTTCCGGTTGAGTTAATATAAATTTTTTCGTTATCACAAACAATTGTTTTATGTGATTTTAATACAGTAACGCAATTATATTTTTTCGATATTTTTTGTGCAAATTGTTGCATATTGTTCAAAACATCTTTTAATTCGCAATTCAATAGTCTTGCAGCTTCTTTTGGGTGTGGGGTTAAAATTGTATTTTTAGGTAACAAAATTTGTGTTTTAGATAAAATATTTAATCCATCGGCATCAATAACTGTTGGTAAATTCATTTCAATTGCGAGTTTGATAGTGCTTTGAAAAATATCTTCCGTTTCTTTTGATATTGATAATCCGCAACCGATTAGAAGTACCGTTGAATTTATTATGATGTTTGAAATTTTTGATAAAGGTGCTAAAACAACTTCAGGTGCTTGATATGAAACAGCTTTTAAAGCATTTTCATGGCTTGCAAGTTCAACGAATCCAGCTCCAATCCTCAAAGCAGCAACAGAAGAAAGAAGTGCAGCCCCAGTCATATATTCAGAGCCTGAAACATTCAATATTTTCCCAAAAGTTCCTTTATTGGAATTTTCTTCTCTTATCGGTAAATTTGGAAGTTTATAGTCCATTTTGTCTGATAGCCTCGTAAGCAACGATTGCAACGGAATTTGAAAGATTTAAACTCCGTTGACCTTCTTTCATAGGAATAGTTAAAGCGTTTTTATCCTGAACATAAATGCTTGGCAACCCCCTTGTTTCAGGTCCAAATACAATAAAGTCGCCATCTTGAAATTTTATATCCGTGTATAATCTTTTAGTTTTTGTTGTTAGATAATAAAAATTAGCACCTTTATTAGCTTCAAACAATTCCTCCATTGTGTCAATTTTATGCAAATCAACACTGTCCCAGTAGTCTAATCCAGCTCTTTTGGTATATTTACTGGATAATGAAAATCCCAACTTACCCACAAGGTAAAGGCTAGCTCCGGTACAGGCACATAATCTTGCTATGTTTCCTGTGTTTTGTGGGATTTCCGGTTCATATAGTACTATATTGAGTTTAGCCATTATTTTTCTCTCGATTACTTGAATAATTTAGGACTTTCTACAACAACAGGAATTGCTCTAACTACACAGAAAATTATTGCAGCCCACGCAAATACCATTGTAATAATGTGTAAAATTGTTGTACCATTCCATAGTTCCATGCCTGGAGTGTTAACTGTAATTAATAACAAGAATGCAAGAACTTTTGCGACTGCGTAGCTAATTCTCATAAATCTTGATGCACAAATAAATTTGCCCCAAGATGTTGATTGCATTGTTTTGTCACCAAAGGCTGTCATTCCTTTAGATAAAGCAACACTTCTTATACCGTCTGTTGTGAACGCTCTTGCTACACAAATTAACGGGAAAATAATATTTAACCAACCCATTACTGCAAAAACAATCCAGTATGAAACTTCAACAATTCTGTCACCTAAAATATCTAATACAGAACCCCATTCTGAGGACTGGTTTAATTTTCTTGCAAGATAACCGTCTAAGCCGTCCATAGCAAATGCGATTATTGTTAAAACAAGTGCGATAATGTATGCCCAAGTTGTTTGTACATATAAACAAGCAATTGCAGCATAAGCTACAAAAATTCTTGTTACTGATACTATATTGGCAAGATTATTTTTTATATCCATTGATGTTCTCTCCATTAATTAAATTTAAAAAATTATTTTTTAGTTCTTGAAAGTGCATAGTTTACTTCATCAAGTTTTTTTACTTTATCTCCAAGCATTATTTTTTCAGCTTCTTCAAGAATTTGAGTTACCATAAACCCGTTATCTCCGTCTGAACGAGCTTTTTTGCCGGATGCACAACAACTTACAAAGTGTTGGCATTCAAGTTTAAGAGGTTCAATTTCAAGATAATCGAGTTTGATGTTTTGTGTATTATCTTTTACGAAGTTATCGTAAATTACAAGTTTGTTTTCTGGAACAGTGTCATCTAAAATAGCGGTAGCTTTTGTTCCTCTAACAAGTAGCTGAACATGTTTTCTCGGAGTAATCCAGCTTTCTGAAATGTGACCTAAAACGCCATCTTCAAACTGAATTCCAACGTGTGTAATATCCATGATTTCGTTTTGATCAGAAGAACAACCCATTGCAGAAACTACATGAACAGGAGCCTTGCCGATTACGTAAGAAATCATAGAAACATCATGCGGAGCTAAATCCCACATAACACTTCTATCATTTTTGAAATAGTTAACATTCAATCTGTCGCTTTGAGCATAAATAATTTTCCCTAAAGCACCCTCTTCAATAAGCATTTTAAGTCTGTTTACTGCAGGATGGTATAACAATAAGTGACCAACCATTAAGACTAAACCTTTTTCGTGTGCAAGTTGAGATAAATCTCTAGCTTCTGCAGCTACTGTAGAAATAGGTTTTTCTACATAAACATTTTTGCCGGCTTCTAACATTGCTTTAACCATCTTGTAGTGAGTGTGGCTAGGGGTTACAACGCAAACTCCGGTAATTTCTTTATTGTTAATGATGTCATGAAAATCTTTTGTTATTTTAACACCGGGATATTGTTCTGTAACTTTTTTCAAGTTTTCATCATCAATATCGCAAACTGTGTCAAGTACGTTCAAATTATAAAAATTTCGTACGATGTTCCTTCCCCATACACCGCAACCAATTACGGCAATTTTTTGTTCTTTCATTTTATTTCCCTAATCTTTTTAATAATTATACTTATCTATCCTTTAATATCATACTACTCAAAGATTTTTTTGCAAATATATTTTACATGTTTTCTTTAATTCGTTTTTGTTGTTCAATAGCCTGAACCCTTATATTGTGCATTTGTTCGCATTTTTCAAAGAACAAATCTCTATCAGCTTCAGGAAAGAATTTTGCTAATCTGTCAAGCAATGGTTTCGGAAATTCTGAATATTTTGCCATTCTGTCAAGCATTTCTTCATTAAGCGGATATAAATTTCTGAAGTTTTTGTAGTAAATTGCTTTGCTTTCGTTTTCGGAGCGTTCAGGATTTTCTAGTGCTTTTGTTCCTAGTTTGTATGTAACATAATTGTTATCGAAGAATGCCGGCTTATAGCCTTTCATTATAATTCTCATAATGAAATCAAAATCTGACATTGTTTTGAATTTTTCATCAAAATAGTTTTCTTTTTCAATCATAGATTTTTTGAAAAACATTGCTTGTCTGGCGCAAGGCATTACTTGAAAAGCGTTGTGCATTGATGGCGCAAACAAAAATACAAAACCTTCAGGATGTCTGCAATATGCTGGAGCGAATGTAAAATCAGCATCAGTTTCTTCCATAAGATTTACGATGTCATAAATTGATGTAATGTCATGGATAAAATCATCACAACTTAAAAATGCAATATATTTCCCTTTAGCCCTCATTACACCCTTGTTATAAGCATTAAATTTTCCTGTATCTTTTTCTGAGAAGAATTTAAAAAATCCCTTGTTTTTGTAATCTTTTAACATCTCTACAGTTCCATCATTTGATGCGTTATCAATTACCATGTGTTCAATGTTTGGGTATGTTTGTAAATCTAAAAGAGATATTAAAAGGTTGAAATCATCTGCAAGATTATTTTCAAGTAAATTGTATGTTGGTGTAACTATTGTAACAAAAGGTTCCATATTATTTCCTTCTTTTTCTATTTCCTTAATGGTAGCATAATCCTTTGTTTTTGACGAATTGTTACGATATGTAAAAACTCTTGCACAATATGCACAAAAAGTTCTATTATGAGTTTAAATATAGGTACGAGTGTTTATTATATGTAAGTTTAGGAGGTAATTATGAGTCAGTACAATACTGTTTCGCCTGCTGAAGTTGGTATTATGTCTGGTTTGATGGGTGCAGGAATAGGGTACACAATTGCGCCAAGAAAGTACAATTTGGAACAATTGTTGACACAAAAACCGGATGTGTTTGAAAAAACTCTTTCAAAAGAACTGATGAGTAATGCAAATGCAGATCAACATGCTGCTCATAAAGTATTACTAGAAGGGCGTGAAGTCCTAAATAAGGCACATCAAAACAATACTATGGAAGCTAAACTTGCAGATTTGTTAGGCTCTCCAAAGTATTCCAAAGCTTATAGAAATATCAAAAATCTTTTACCGAAGGCAAGAATACAAACTGCAATTGTATTAGGTACAATAGGTGGTTTGGTTGGTATAATTGGTAAAATTATTATGGGAGATAACAACTAGTAATTAGTATAAATATCTCTTAAAATGTATTCTTCCAAAGATTTTTTGTCGTTAGATTTTGATTTCGGGTCATTAATCATAATATCAAAAGCGTACGTTTTACCGGTTCTTGATGTTATATAACCTGCGATTGCGCTAACGTCTGACAATGTGCCTGTTTTAGCCCTCAAATTATCTTTGAAATATAGCATTCTGTTTTTTAATGTTCCTTCTCCAGATGTTGGAAGTTCTGGTTTCAATGTATCAATAACTTCCTGTTTAGAAAGAAATTCCGTCATAAAATCTGTTGTCATAAGATTGTTTTTAGAAACGCCACTACCATCGACAATTTTTATATTTTCATAGTTTAAAGATAATTTGTCAAAATAGTTATTTAACATTTTTTGGGAGTTCGCAAGAGAACCGGTATTATTAACGTATTTCCCACCTGCTAATTTGAAAACAGTTTCAGCTACAAAGTTGTTGCTATTTTTTAAAATTGCAGAAATTGCAGTTTGTAAATCATGATCTGCTTGTGCAACCAAATAAACATTTGTACTTGGAACTTTTTTCTGCGCAAATTTTCCATAATAATCCATTTTTGCAGACCGAATAGCGTCTTCTATTCGCAAAATAAAATATCTTTTAGGATGGTTTATTGGAATAAATTCTGTTTCTTGTTTTTTTACTGTTCCTTCAATAGTGATAATATCAGGGGAAATACTATTATTTCTGCTTATAGAAATATTATTTTCGTTCCCCGTTGTAACAAGGTTCATAAATGTTATCGGGTAAAATTTTGATGTAAAAATATTTGCAGGAGCATTAATATTGGTAGGAGCAATAGTAATGTTTAACAAATTTTTGTCAATATTGTATGAACTGAATTTCGGCATAAGCGGGTTTAAATCATCATCCCATTGCCAACCTTCACCCCATTCAGTGCTGTCAAAAACGTAATCATCAACATATATAAATTTTGGTGACAATATTTTTTTATTCTTAACTGCACTTTCAAAAATTCTGTTTAAATCAGATGATGTCAAAAAAGGATCTGCTCCCAGTTTTAGAAATAGTTCGTTATTTGTATTCTTATATAATTTAGTTGAAAATTTGTAATCTTTGCCTAATGTATCAACTGATGCTGCAAGAGTTAAAATTTTTAAAGTAGATGCCGGCATGGTTGGTTTTTGGCTATTTTGTTCATAAATAACTTTTCCAGAGCCGACTTCTTTTATAGATATTGAAATCCCTGCTTTGTTAATTTCAGATTGAGAAATAGTCTTATCAATTGCGTTTGCAAATACTGAACATTGCACACTTAATAATGTAGCTAAACAAATTATTAATTTTAATCCGTTTTTCATACTCTTTTTACCTCGTAGGTTTCTCTTATATCGTTAATACAAGTGCATTTATTTCTAAAATCATACATTGGAACAAAATTCAAAGTTGCACTCATTACGCCTTCTTTTTGGTCTTTAATTTCTGCAATAGAATTACCCTTGTAATCAATTATTCTTGAATGTCCGATATTCCATTCGTTATCTTCAATATATCCTGATTGAGTTAGTGCAACCATAAACGATTGGTTTTCGACTGCTCTACATCTTGTCATACATTCCCACGGAATAGGCTTTTTAAGCCCCCAAGCTGCGCAATTTATTAATAAATCTGCGCCGGCTTTTCTGTATGCTCTGTAAATTTCAGGAAATCTTATATCATAACAAATTGTCAAACCTGTTTTAACTCCTTCAATGTCAACCATAACCGGAGATGCTCCAACTTCTACATATTTCCCTTCATCACTTCTGTAATAAGAAAATAGATGGTTTTTTGAATATGTTGCGATTAACTCACCATGTCTGTTTAATACCGGACATGTATTGTAGTAATGAGTGTCAATTTTGGTAATAAAACTTCCGCCTATAACCCAGCTTTTGCAATCTCTTGCGATATTTGAAAGAAAATCAATTGTTTCGCTTGTTTGGATTTCTTCTGCGCTATCTCTAAAATGTTTTGGAGACCAACCGACAGTCCAAACCTCAGGGAGAACAATAATATCAGTGTTTTCTTTAATATCCCTATCAACGATTTTTTTTACCTTTTCAAAATTAGCTTTTTTATTTGCAATTTCTGCATTCATTTGGATTGCAGAAATATTAATTATTTTTTCTTTTTCCATTTCTTTTGTTTTTTAGCCTCGTTATAAATTTCAGGCGCAATATCTTCCAATTTTAGAAGTTGCGTTTTTACTTCATCTTTAACCAAAGCAAGTTCTTCGCTTGTAGCTTCTGGTTTTACATAAATCGGATTACCATAAATATTTAAAATTTTGCAATCTCCGAACGGAGTTTTCATTTTATCCCATGATGGCAAATTAATAAAAGTCTTTTGAGGAGAATACCAATATGCAGGAATAATTGGCGCACCTGACATTTGAGCAAGTTTTATTGCACCGTTTTTTACTTTATGTAAAGGACCGCTCGGACCATCTACCATAATTCCAACGCATTCGCCTTCTTTTAGTCTATGGAGCATTTGCATAGTTGATTCAACAGCACCTTTTTTGCCAGAAGATCCTCTTACTACTTTGAACCCCCATTTTTCAACTGCCCTTGCTACAATTTCTCCATCAATGGAATTACTTATCAAAATGCTAAGATGTTTTTTATCTTCAATGCCGTGAACTAAAAACTGGTTTGCATGCCACATTGCATAAATGCAAGGAGAGATATTTGGATTGTTGTGTTCATAAATATGTGTAAATTTTTCCTGCAAGCGCATCATTGAATATGCAGTGTTTGCCAAAAAATCTATATTTCCATCATTAATTAGTCTTACCATGCCTTTGATTATATCATGAAAACTTGCACAAAATCTTTTTTGAGGTATGATTATGGCACATGTATTAATATATATAAAGGAAAAAGGTAAAATGAAAGTAACTTTAGAAAAAGAAAAAGAAAATGTTGTAAAATTAGATATTACAATTCCGGCAAAAGATGCTGCAGATGCTTATAATAAAGCAGTTAGCACAATTTCAAAATATGTAAATATTGATGGTTTTAGAAAAGGAAAAGCTCCTCGTGCAGTTGTTGAAAGACATGTTGGAACTGAAAGAATTAAACAGGAAGCTATTGAAAACTTAATGCCAAAAGCAATTAATCAAGCAGTTGTTGATAATAATCTTGATATCATTGCTCAACCATATGTTACAAACTACAATTTCAATATCGGTGAAGACTTAACAGTTACTGCAAAAGCAGAACTTAGACCAGAAGTAACTTTAGGACAATACAAAGATTTGACTTTGGAAGTTAAAGATTCTCCGGTTGAAGAAGATGCAATGCAAAAATCAATTGACAGATTGTTAGAACAACATAGCACTCAAGAAACAGTTATTGACAGACCAACTAAAGATTCTGATATTGCTGTAATTGATTTTGAAGGAACTGCAAACGGTGAAAAAATTGTTGGTGGAGATGCTAAAAATTATCCATTAGATTTAGGACATTCAAACTTTATTCCTGGATTTGCAGAACAATTAGTTGGTAAAAACTTGAATGATGAATTTGAAATTAAGGTAAACTTCCCAGAAGATTATCATGATGAAAAATTAAAAGGTCAACCTGCAACTTTCAAAATCAAAATTAACGAAATTAAAGAAAAGAAATTACCTGAACTTAATGATGAATTTGCTCAAAAAGTTGGTTCTTTCAAAAATGTTGATGAATTAAAAGCTGATATTAAAAACTATTTGGAAACTCAAAGAGAAAGAACAAATAAAATGAATTCTGAAAATGAAGTTTTCAAAGCAGTAATAGATGCCGCTAAAGTTGATATTCCTCAATCTATGATTGATAGAGAAGTTAATTCTTTGAGAGAAGAATACAAACAAAGACTTGCTGCTCAAGGTATTAATTGGGATGCTTTAGTAAAAGCTCAAGGTGAAGATCAATTGTTAAAAAACTTAGATGAAGATGCAATGACAAGAATTAAAAATTCTTTGGTTATCGACAAAATCGCTAAAGTTGAAAACATTAAACTTGAACAAAAAGATTTGGAAGCTAAATTTGCTCAATTAGGTGCAGCTTACGGACTTAAACCTCAAGATTTGTTAAAACAATTAGGGCAAAATCCAGAAGTTTTAGCTTCAATTTCTCAACAAGCTATGAACGATAAAGTTAGAGAATTTTTGATGAACAACAATAAAGTTGAAATCAAATAGTTTAATAAATTAAAAAAATAATATATGTGCCGTATTTACTACGGCACATTATTTGATTAATATAGTAAAGAAATTTATAATAATGTTATAAGGAGAAAAAAATGAGTTTTGTACCTGTAGTAATAGAACAATCAAGTAGAGGTGAACGTTCATTCGATATCTTTTCAAGATTGTTGAGAGAAAGAATTATTTTCTTAGGCACTCCAATTGACGATATGGTTGCAAATTTGGTTGTGGCGCAGTTGTTGTTATTGGATAGTGAAAACCCAGAAAAAGATATTATGTTATATATTAACAGTCCAGGAGGTTCTGTTACTGCCGGCTTTGCGATTTATGACACAATGCAACATATCAGAGCTGATGTATCTACAATTTGTTTAGGTCAGGCTGCATCAATGGGTGCTTTCTTGTTGTCATCTGGTACAAAAGGAAAAAGAATGGCTTTACCTCACTCAAGAGTGTTAATTCACCAACCTTTGGGTGGCGCACAAGGTCAGGCTACTGATATTGAAATTCAGGCTGCTGAAATTTTGAGAATAAAAAAATCATTGAATGAAATTTTGGCATCTAATACAGGTCAGTCTATCAAGAAAATTGAAAAAGATACTGACAGAGATTATATCATGACACCGGCTGAAGCTTTGGAATATGGTATGATTGATAAAGTTGTTTCAAGAGATGCTATTAAGTAAAAAGGAGCTTTTAATTGACGGGTGAAGATTTAAAATGTTCATTTTGCAATAAGCAACAAGCTCAAGTAAAAAAGTTGATAAAAGGACTTGAAGCGAATATTTGCGATGAATGTATAAATCATTTTACTGTATCAGTTGAAAGACCAATAAAAATTTTTGAGGGTTACAAATCTAAATGCTCTTTTTGCGGAAGAACGCAGAGAAATGAAAACGATATTTTTTATGAAAAAAATGGTGTATATATTTGTTATGAGTGCTTAGATTTGTGTCGTCAAATATTAGAGTAAAATAAATAAAGAAAGTTATATTATGCCAAAACATGATGATAGTAGATTAAAATGTTCATTTTGTGGAAAATCACAGGATCAAGTAAAAAAATTAATTGCCGGTCCTGAGGTTTATATTTGTGATGAATGTGTTGAGCTTTGTAACCAAATTCTTGACGAAGAGTTTTTTGAAAATAAAGATAAAGAAGGTGGTGAAGGAGCTGAAGCTGCGGTTGAAGAAAAACCTATTCCAAAACCTCATGAGATTAAGGCTTATCTTGATGAATATATTGTTGGTCAAGATGATGCTAAAAAGGTTTTGTCAGTTGCAGTTTATAACCACTATAAACGTTTAAAACATAACAAAGAGGCTGATAAAGATGCTGTTGAAATTCAAAAGTCAAACATTTTGCTTGTTGGACCGACTGGTTCTGGTAAAACTTTATTGGCACAAACATTGGCTAAGATGTTGGATGTTCCGTTTGCGGTTGCAGATGCTACAACATTGACAGAAGCAGGTTATGTTGGAGATGACGTTGAAAATATCTTGTTAAGATTATACCAGAATGCCGAATTTGATTCTGCAAAAGCTGAACGTGGGATTATTTATATAGATGAAATTGATAAAATTTCAAGAAAATCTGAAAACACATCAATTACACGAGATGTTTCAGGTGAAGGTGTACAACAAGCTTTATTGAAAATGATAGAAGGTACTGTTGCACATGTTCCGCCTCAAGGTGGAAGAAAGCATCCTCATCAAGAATTTATTGAAATTGATACAAAAAATATCTTGTTTATTGTTGGTGGAGCTTTCGTTGGTCTGGATAAGATTGTTGAACACAGAGCAGGCGAAGGTACATCTGTCGGGTTTGGAGCAAAAGCTCCGATGACTCAAGTTGAAAAAGAAGCTGCTGCTGCAAAAATGTTGAAAAAATTGCAGCCGGAAGACTTGCTTAAATTCGGTTTAATTCCTGAGTTTATAGGTCGTGTTCCTGTTTACGCAGTTTTGGATCAATTGAACGAAAAAACATTGAAAATGATTTTGACTGAACCAAAAAATGCCGTAGTTAAACAATATAAATGTTTGTTAGAAATGGATGGCGTTGATTTGGAATTTGAGCCAGAAGCAATTGATTTGATTGCACAAGAAGCTATCAAGCGTAAGACAGGAGCAAGGGCTTTAAAATCAATTGTTGAAGAAATCATGCTTGATGTTATGTATGATGTTCCAACGAAAAATGATATCAAGAAATTTGTTGTTACGGCAGATATGGTTAAGAACCGTAAAAATGCAGAGGTTGTTCCTTTACCAACCAAAGATGGCAACAAAGAAATCAGTGCATAAAAAATGGGAGGTTAAACCTCCCATTTTTTTATTTTTTCGAATATCTTTAAGCTAAAACATCTTTTTGATGTTTTTCAACTTTTGCTTTATCTGTGTATTTTTGATCAATTTGTCCCATTTTATATAGATATCTGCTACTGATAAAAGATGAAATTGCCATTAGTGGTAAGCCGATAGCCATTGCTACTTTGGATTTATTGCCAATTTTTTTCAAGTTTACATCTTTAGGAAGAATTTTCTTTGCGATTTTGTCAAATGCTTGTGCAATTTTTACAAGTCTTCTTGGATTTTTTGCTGCATAACGAATTCCTGTACCTGCAGCAACTCCGACAGCTACAGATGTTAATCCTGTTGTTAGATTGTTTTTAAGTTGAGCTCCTGCACATTTTGTTCTGTTAGAAAAATCACCTTTGTCTGAAGTTACCATAGAAGAAATAACAGGACCTGCGATTGCTTGAGTTGTAAATGATGTCATAATGACCACCTTTCTTTTTTTTTACAAATTTAATTTCCCTTACTCTTTTATAAACAAATTTAGGATATTCAAATTGCTTTGAAAGCATATATTAAATTAAAGTATTTTCTAAAACATAGTAATTACAATACAATACAGGTTTATATTTCTTAATATATATTGTATTTAATTACATAAATAGTTAATTATATGTAGCCAAATAATATTTTAAAAATCTAAGAAACAATGTAAAATTAAAAAATGGATATTAAAAAGGAAATCGGTGCAAAAATTAAACGCTTGAGGCAAAAGAAAGGGCTTACTCAAGAAAAATTGGCTGAACAAGTTAATATTTCTACGTTTACATTGATTGGGATTGAAACAGGTAAGAACTTTATGACCGCTCAAACAATGGAAAAAATTATTGAGTGCTTGGATGTTTCTTTGGATGAATTATTTTCAGCAGAGCATTTAAGACCGACAAATGAACTTCTTGAAGATATTCATAGAATTGTTAATGAAATTAAAGATGATAGAGATAAGGTTGAAGAAATTTATAAAATTCTAAAAGCGATTACTTTAACTTAACAATTTGTCAGTGTGATGTTTTTATGAGAAAATAAAGCTATGGGGAATAGTAAAACTTTAATTTTAATAGATGGACATGCACTAGCTTTTAGACAGTATTATGCGCTAGAAAGAACCAATATGAAAACATCTGACGGTACTCCGACTTGGGCGGTGTATGGTTTTTTCAAGGCAATTTTTGATTTGCTTAAAAATGAGGATTTGAAGGCTGATGCAATTGCGGTTGCGTTTGATGTTAGTCACAAAACTTTTAGAACAGAAAAATTTGCGGATTACAAGTGTAATCGTTCAGCCATGCCGGATCCTATGAGAGTGCAGATGGGGTTAATAAACGAAGGTTTGAGAGCATTTAGTATTCCGATTTATACTAAGGAAGGTTTTGAGGCGGATGACGTAATTGGAACTATTTCTCGAGAAGCGTGTGAACTTGGGCATAAAGTTTTGATTTTGACAGGTGATCAGGATGCTTTTCAGCTGGTTGATAAAGATGGTTGCGTAAAAGTTATTTTGCCAAAAAATGGTGAACTTATTGAATATGACTGGGATAAAATTTATGAAAAATTGGGCGTTTATCCAAATCAGGTTATAGATTATAAAGGTTTGAGGGGGGATACATCTGATTGTATTCCTGGAATTAAAGGTATTGGCGAAAAGACTGCGCAAAAGTTACTTGCTCGTTATGGAACATTGGATGCGTGTTTAGCAGATTGTGAAAATATTCCGGAAAAATCTGTTCGAGAAAAAATATGTAATGGTATTGAACAAGCTAAATTAAGTCAATATTTGGCGACAATTATCAGAGATTTGGATGTAAATTTTGATTTTGATAAAACAAAGGTTGAATTACCAGATGTAGCAAAAGTTACAGAATTTTTGAAAAAAATGCAATTTTATACATTTATCAAAAATATTAATTCAATTTTATATTCTTTTGATAAGGTAGAACACTCTGTCCCTCAAGAAACTCCGCAAATTAATTCTGATGGTTCTCTTCAATTAGGATTTTTTTCGGAAGTAGTTAATCAAGAAATTAACAAAAGTTCTGATTTTTCTGTAGAAAAAAAATGTATTACGGATACAAATGATTTGCAAAAATTAGTTGAGGATTTGAAACAACAATCATTAATTGCATTTAAGCTTTATGCAAATATCAAAAATGCAGTAAATTCATCTTTGACAGGTATCTCTATTGCTTATAAAAAAGCTTTGAGTGCTGATGATAGAGTATTAATTAATAGTGACGACAATTCAGAAACAAAAACTTTTTATATTCCGTTAGGACATTCTTCTATCGAAAATCAGTTGAGGGAAGAAGATGTTATAAATACCTTTAAACCGGTATTTGAAGATGAAAAAATCAAAAAGACAACTCATGATGCGAAATCTGAGTATAATGTTTTGAGATGTTTAGGAATTGAAACAAAAGGAATAATTTTTGATACAATGCTTGCAAGCTATGTCAAAGATACTAACAGAAATCATGAACTTGATATTCAGGCTTTAGAAAATTTGGATCATGCAATTACTCCGTTCGCACCATTTGAAAGAGAGAAGAAAAAACAGTTAAAGTTTGAAGATGCGAACTTTGACGCCGTTTTGAATTTTGCATCAGAAGAAGTTGCTATAATTATTGAATTAACTAAATTTTGGTCTAAAAATCTTGATGAAAATGAGTTGAAGTTTGTTTATGATATAGAAGTTCCATTGACCTTTGTATTGGCTGATATGGAGTATGACGGAGTTTCTATAGATGAAAAGTATTTGAATGATTTGACGGCTTTTATGAATGCTGAATTAGCCAAAATTGAGGGCAAAGTTTATGAGTTGGCTGGAGTGCCATTTAATATAAATTCTCCTCGTCAGGTTGGGGAAACTCTGTTTGATAAAATGGGGATTAAATCTCGTAAAAAACGAGGAAAAGCAGCCTATTCTACAAGTGCTGCGGTTTTGGAAGAATTGGCAGAGGATTACGAAATTGCCAAATTGATTTTGGATTACAGAAAATATTCTAAACTAAAATCGACTTATACAGAGGCTTTACCTGCTTTGATTGAAAGAAAAGATAATAGAATACATACAACCTATAATCAAACAGTCACGGCTACTGGTAGATTGTCGTCGTCAAATCCGAATTTGCAGAATATTCCGGTAAGAACGGCAGAAGGAAACAAGATAAGGAATGCTTTTGCTCCTAAAGATAAAGAAAATTATTTGATATTGTCTGCGGATTATTCTCAAATAGAATTAAGGTTATTGGCGCATATAACAGAGGATAAACATTTGTCAGAAGCTTTTAATAGCGGAATTGATGTTCATACATTAACTGCGTCAAAGGTTTTTGAAGTACCGGTTGAAGAAGTTACCAAAGAAATGCGCTATAAAGCTAAGGCGGTAAATTTTGGTATAATTTACGGTCAGAGCAAATATGGTTTAGCAAAGGCTCTTGGAATTTCTAACAAAGAGGCTGAGGAGTTTATTAATAAATACTTTGCGACATATCCTAGAGTTAAGGCTTATATGGAAGGAACTATTCTTGAAGCAGAGAAAAAAGGATATGTAGAGACAATATTTGGTCGAAAAAGATATTTGGAAACTGAACTTGCAAGTTCAAATGCAATGATTAGAGAATTTGGTAAACGAGCTGCAATTAATCAACCAATGCAAGGAACTGCAGCTGATTTGATGAAAATTGCGATGATTGAGTTTTCAAAGAAATTGAAAGAAAACAATCTTAAATCAAAAATGATAATTCAGGTTCATGATGAATTAGTGGTTGAAGTTTTGAAATCGGAATTAGATGAAGTTACAAAATTGGTAAAAGTGGCGATGGAATTAAATCAACCGCTATCTGTTCCTTTAGTTGTTGATGTAAATGTAGGTGAATCATGGAAAGAACAATAAAACTATTTTTTATAACTGTGTTAATGTTAGTGATGGGAAGTGTTGCAGTATTTGCGGATGATGGAATGCCTTTGAGTACTTTGGTTACTCCACAAAGCATTGATTATAATATTTGTACAAGAAATTATATTTTAACACCTGAAAAATTGTTCTATATGGCACTTGCGAGTATTAATGCGAATAGATTTACTATTGATGAAATGCAATCTAAAACGGGCTATATTTTGTTTACGGCGGTAAATAAACAATATTTGGCTAGTGTTGTAAAGGTTGATGCAAATAAATCAATGTTGAGAATAACTCCGACAAATAACAATTATTTCTTTGCTCCCGGAATTGTATTGAATGTTTTTAGATATATTGATTTGAATGGGGCAACTCCTGTTTATAATTTGGTGCAGCGTTAGGAAGTAGTGGAAATTTCCCTCCCTTGAGAGAAGGTATTTAGGTGGGTGCTATCCCGTAATGGAATTTATATTATAAGCTTTCACCCATCTGCCTTTCAGGCATCTTCCCTATGA
>ERZ869991.23-NODE-23-length-35576-cov-22.107186_pt1 | contig 35576 bp, 30 predicted proteins | sample MGYA00520862_ERZ869991 | MGnify/ENA primary metagenome ERZ869991 (study PRJEB32232, sample SAMN07284978) | human gut metagenome | biome: human-associated habitat; material: feces | host: Homo sapiens | place: Tanzania | collected 2014-08-11 ...
GTGCTCACCATGGTTGGTTTCGCAGCTGTGATGGCGATGGTCATGATTGGTGGTTTCATTTTCGGAGGGGAGGTAGCGTGATGGTGAGCAGAATGACTACAGAGCTGTTTCATGATCAGCTGGAAGAGAACATCGTAAGAGCTGCTGACGAGCGCAAGCGCCATCAGGCTGAGCTGCAAGCTATCAGCAGGGGCTACGAGAAGACGTTGGGTAATATTGAACGCAAGGAGGATGAAGCAGGAGAAAACTACCGCCGTGCCCGTAATGCTTTCGAGGATGCCAAGAAAGCATATCAGGAAGCACTCCGTGAATGCAGAAAGCAACGCAACGAGGCAGGACTCTTCAGAGACGAGGCGAAGGTTAGAGAGACCAACCTGTGGACTCTCAACAACAATACCATCCAGAGTGACCGCCACAAAATCTTTGAGAGATACCGAGAAGCGGGGGGGTACTCTCGGGAGCAGAAGCAGAACTCCTGCACCCAGGCTGGACCAAAGACAAGAAAGGAGGCGTGAGTGATGAAGAAAAGTAAGAAATTGCGCAAGCGCATTCACAAGCTGACTACCAAGGACATCTTCAGATGTCAGTTCTTCATTACTGAAGGCAGAAAGATGAATGCCCATAAAGTGGAACTCAGATTTCTGAGAGACAACAATGTTGTCGGTTCAGTCGCATTCATCGATGATGCTCCACACAAGCAGACTGTTATCCGATGGCATGATCATCGCTACTATGCTCTTCGAAATGGAGCTAAAGAGGCAAAGCCATACAACATGACTCTAGCCAAGTGGAAATCCTTAAACAACGATTAGGCATGAAAAGAAATAAGAAGAAAGTCAAGAGAGACGTTCTCTTGCTATATTTCCGCCGCCGTCGCATTCGCGCTGCGCTCGAAACACGTTGGTGGACGCTTGATAACAAGCGTAAGGAGCTATACAAGCTCGTGGAGTACGCCAAGATTCAGTCAAGATACTGTAATGATCTGGACTGCCACCGCATTGTCGGCAGATACCTCAGAGAACTGGAGCGTGAGGAGATACGTGTTACCAGACTTCAGACCAAATACGACCTTTGGGCATCCCGTCTGGGCTACTGGGTTGACCTCTATGAGACGGCATTGAACCGCCTGCACCCTGGAGACGATATTTAAGTTTCACCCTTTTAAAAAAGAATATTATGCCAAGAAATACAGATTATTTCGACAGCGAGCAGTTTGAGCAGGATCTGCTCAACGCTTACTTCCATTTCCGCTGCAACCTCCCGATGAAGGATGCAGACACAGGTCTTGACTACAAGAAGAGTTTCAAGACCACCCAGGACATCGCCACGGAACTTGATGACATGGGCGGTGTCAGTATAGGAGCCATCAACCAGTACCTGCAGGCGCATGACTACCAGGTAGCCACGCAGCCAGACGGCACCGTGGCATGGGCTATATGGGAGAGAGTAGTCAAGCCGGATAGCCTGACTTAAGTTAAAAACTCATATAAATTTCAAGTACTACCATGTATTACGAATAGTTTTTCGTACCTTTGCAGTACGAAAAATTTTATAAAGTCTGAAAAGCTTTGATACGGGTGGCCGCCCGTGAGGGTAGTCAGCCGTATTTTTATCTTTATCCCTTCCATATTATCTTTGCATCAAAAAAGATAATATATGACCATCACATCACTTCCGTCGGGCAGCTTCTTCCTTGAGAACCTCCCCGACATCGATATTCTCACGGCCAAGACGCGCCTGCTCGTCACCATCAAGATAGGTGACGACATCATCTACGATGAGCATCTCTATCCAGCCGATGGAGAGGTCACCGTGAGTGACCTTGCCGACATCTTCCGTCCCTATGCACGCCGGAGGCTGGCAGTCACAGCCACCCTCACCATCGCCGAGGAGCAGGTTCCGGACTCCGGAGACACCGACTCTGCAACAGTCACCGACACACAGACAGCCACCCTGAAGGTTTACTATTCCACCGTGGACATCGTGGGCGTGGACTGCTCTACATTCCTCAATACCCACTTCCTCACCCTGCTGGAGGGGCACAAGACCACCTACATGGGGCGCCTGGAGTATCTTCACTACATGGGCAAGGACTCGGCAACAGTCACCGCACACTACGCCGACAAATCTACGAAATCGTTTACCGCACCAGCCGTCGGCGGCAATGACATCTACACCACCATCGACGTTTCTCCGTCTCGTTTCGAGACCGAGGGCACCGACCTTCTCTACTACGTGGTAGAGGCTGGCTCACGCTCCATGACCCTCATCATAGACAGCGAGGAGCGTGACGTGGCACCGACTCTGCTCTTCACCAACAGCTTCGGCTGCCAGGAACTCATTTACTGCACAGGCAAGCACGAGGTAGATCCGCAGTACACCCGCGATGCAGCCTACATGGGCGGCATCAGGGTTAACTACCGCATCACAGAGCAGCGCACCTTCAACGCCGATACGGGCTATCTGGGCACAGACATGGCCAACTGGGCAGATGATCTCTTCCGCTCAGACGAGGTCTATCTGGTCAACTTCATCGGCGGTGTTGCCAAGGTGGGCAAGCGGGTCACCCTCTCTGACTCCAAGTCAAAGCGCGACAACCTGCGCGACAGCGTGCCACGCTTCACCTTCAGCTACACTTACGCCCAGCGCCAGCACAACGTGCTTGACCTGCAGCGAGCCGGCCGTATCTTCGACAACACCTTTGACAACACCTTCAACTGATGAGACGCACGGCATACCACCTCACAGAGGTGCTTCGCCTCCTGGCCAAGGCAGAGCGAGACCGCTCCACCATTAACCTGAAGGCGTGGACATCAGACGGCGAGACCGTCGATTATACAGGATGGCTGGTCAGGGGCAGCAGCTGGCGTGGCGGATTCCACCGCCTCGTCAACCCGGCAAATGCCGAGGTTCGCACCGTTCCGGACATCTACATTCACCAGTTCCTGGGCTTACCAGTATATTTATGACATGAAACAGAAAAAATATCAGCTTCAGCAAGTGGGAGCCAGCGGTTCCTACAGCCGCTACGCCCTAGTGGCAGAGGGCGTGAGCAGGGTTACAGACTCCACCACCATCGAGCAGCAGTATGGGCAGGATACCAGTTTCCTGGGTTCCGGAGAGGTGGGCGACGCCACAACAGGCATCCTGGAGACTTCAGACGGCAAGCTCTTCGAGTATGTGAACTATGGCGATGACAACGACATGCCATACACCCTGCAGCAGTTGTTGCGCCGCAACATGGTGGCGCAGCGAGCCATGGCTTTCAACGTCCAGTGCTGCTACGGCCAGGGTGTGCGCTTCATGGACAGGGAGACCAAGCAGGACACCACCGACGCAGAGATCCGCGACTTCTGCCTGAAGAACTCCATCCACGAGGTCTTCATGCAGCAGGCAACAGACATGAAGTTCTTCTTCTGGTCGGTAGAGGTCATCATCCTGAGCCGTGACCACTCCAAGATAGTCAACATCCGCCACAAGGACGTTTCCTATTGCCGCCTGCAGGTGCCCAATGACAAGGGGCGCATAGAGCATGTCTTCTTCGGAGATTTCCGCAACGTCATGTCGCCGGTCCATACCGAGGTCATCCCGCTGCTCGACCTCTACGACCCGCTGGGCGACCTCATGGCGCGCATGGGCAAGGCACCGGACCCCTACACAGGCATCAGGGGCAAGGCACCCGAGATGGGCAAGGACTGCAAGTTTGCCATCATTTCACGCATCCCGACACCCGGACTGCAGTACTATCCGATACCATACTATGCCAGCGTCTTCGACGATGCCTGGTACGACATCTACCGTCTCATCGGCATCGGCAAGCGCTACATGATAAAAAATACCTCTGCGCCACGCATCCAGATAGAGGTGCACCGCGACTACTGGGAAGAGCTCTGCAACAACGAGGACATCATCGACCCGGATAAGCGAAAGGAGCGCATCCTGCAGGAGAAGGACAACATCATCAACTTTGTGTGCGGTCCGGAGAATGCAGGCAAGGCACTCATCACGGGCTATTACTTCGACCCTAACGGCAAGGAGCAGCGCATGGTGCGCATCATCAACCTCTCCGAGGGCAGCAAGAAGGAGGGTGGAGACTGGGCAGACGACATGAGCGAGGCTTCCAACGCTCTCTGCTTCTCGTTTGGCGTGCATCCCAACCTCATCGGAGCCACGCCGGGCAAGAGCCAGATGAACAATTCCGGCTCAGACAAGCGAGAGCTCTTCATACTCAAGCAGTCGCTCGAGAAGGCTTGCCACGACATCATGTGCAAGCCTTATCACGTCATCTCCCACTACAATGGCTATGCCGACCGAGGAGTGACCGTAGACGTGCCGATGATAGAACTCACGACACTAGACAAAAATAAGGACCAACAGACATCAATAGTTTCAAACAATGGCAAAAATGAAGATTCAAATCAGCAAGGATGACTTCGAGCAGAGCATCCTCGTAGCGACAAGCTCGCACTCTGAGGTGTTCGAGTCTGTGAGACCTCATTTCTATGAGGCATACAACAATATTCAGAAGCGCTTCCTCGGCTACGTTGGTGAGGAAGCGCTGGAGACAAATGAACGGCTATCGGCTGCAGTTGTCAAGGCAGTGTGCCTGACTGCATTCCTCGGCAACGTTCGCCATCTCGACCTGGTACTCACTCCGACAGGCTTCGGAGTAGTTGCCAACAATGAGGTCTCTCCTGCATCATCTGCGAGAGTAGAGGCGCTGATAGAGCAGTGTATGGTCGCATGCTTGAAGGCAGAGGGCGAAATGATTACCTTGTTGTCTGCAACAGAAGGGTGGGGTGAGAGCCTGCAGGCGAAGATGAGCATACCGCTTCTAGTCTTCAGCATCGAGCAGTATGCCTTCCAGGTGAAGCAGGAGCTATCATCCAAGCAGTGGAAGGATAAACTGTCAGCACTCTACGAAGCTGATGGGGTGATGCGCAGGGTCATATCTGACGAGCAGATGGATGATCTGCTAGAGATGGAGCGGGGAGCCAAGGACAAGGATGACACCGCTGTAGAAATCATCTTCAAGGTGCGCAGATGCATGATCTTCCTGGCTGAGGGTCTGCTGACAGCCTACTCCAACGAGCGTGCGAGACTGCTCAGATACTTTGATGCAAATCTCGATAAATTCCCGTTATATGCGAATTCATCGGCATATAAGGCTAATCATTTCAAGGAGTTCAACAATGGAAAATCAAAACCTGCCTTCGTTTTCAACGCATAAAGATGGTACACAAGAGTTCAATTTCAAAGCGCCGTCATCGTGGGCGGAGCTTTCAGAGGAGCAGTTGCGCTATGTCCTCTACATCTTATCTTTGTATAGGGACAAGACTGTCGCCAAATGCCACCTCCTGGTTAGATTCTGCGGTCTTGAAGTACATAAGCACACCCGTACAGGGTGGAAATGCAGCGTGCTCTGTTCCGTTCCCGGTGAAAGGCCAAAGAGAAAAGTCCTATACATTAGCAGCGCCGAGATTCTCTCGCTGCTCAAAAACTTCGATTTCATCGACAAATTTACCGATTTTCGGCCTCTGCAGAGAGCAAGTGACGTTCTGCTGACGGCAGTAGATAGCATGCTTCATGATGTCAGCTTCTACGATTACCTCAATATCGAGAAGAACTACCAGCTGTTCATGCTTAACCAGGAAGACAAGTTCCTCAGCAAGATGGCGCACCTCATGTACAGAACCGCAGACGGTTCTGCCGATGAAACCGCCAATTTTGAGCCTTACGAGCTTCTGGGAGTCTTCATGTGGTTCTCGAGCGTCAAGGAGTATTTCGCTGCCAACTTCCCTCACTTCTTCAAACCGGCAAGGGAGGGTGGAGAACTGCGCCGTGTGGACATCCTTCCTGCCATGCAGGCGCAGATCAGGGCACTCACCGATGGCGACGTGACCAAACAGCAGGCAGTCTATAATACCGACTGCTGGGCAGCCCTCACAGAGCTTGACAACAAGGCTCGGGAGGCAGAGGAGTTCAAGGAACGCAACAGGCAAAACAGTTAAAATTTCAGCACATGACAGTAAAAAACTTCGATTCCATCGCATATTTCAAGCAGCTGGCTGCCGAATGCAGAACCTGCAGGGATTATAATTTTGTCGCAACAGAGTGTTCCGGACCCGATTCCATCCAGGGAGTCATGCAGCAGTTCCGCAAGGCATCCAACTTCATCATGGTGTCAGACACCGTTGACAGCAACACCCATTCCGTCGGAGAGGGTTTTTTCGACCGCAACGTCTATACCGTCTGGATCCTGGCAGGCTACCGACGCGAGGACATGGCAGACCGTGAGCAGAAGCTTAACATCTGCCGCTACATCTTCCGCCAGTTCCTCAGCCGCATGCTTCACGACAAGAGCCGTGAGGCATACGACGGGCAGATGGAGTTCCTGGACCTCACGCAGGTCTATTCGAGTGAGCTGGGCAGATGGTCTATGAATGGCGTCACAGGACTCTACTTCATGGTGACATCTGACGAGCCTATCGACATACAGTATGACGAGAGCCTATGGCAGACCAGTCAACCATAAACGACCTGCTCAAGTACGAGCATGGTTGGGCTGATTCCATGGGCGAGTACTGGCGAGAGCGCATGGAGCGGCTGCGTACTATCGATACCGGAGCATTATACCGCAGCATCAAGGCGCATATCGAGCAGGGCTCGACTACGACCATTGAACACAATTTCCTCATGTACGGTATCTATGTTGCAGCAGGCGTTGGACCAGCTCATGAGTGGTACCGCTGGAGTCAGGGAGCTAAAATCCGACGCATCAACGGTGGAGATCTCAACTTCCTCGGCGAGGAATACCGAGAGGAGCAGGGACTTGACAAGCCCAAAAAAGTGGGCCCTGCATGGGGCGGCAGGGTTGCCGGTGGAGACCCGAAGGGACCTCGCGACTGGTTCAGCCGCAAGTATTATTCATCGGTGATGAAGCTCAATGAGCATGAAGCGGAATTCTACGGAGAGCGCTATCAGGGCTTAATGGCATCAGCTATCACGGAAATGTTTACAGGCATCGGAGCCGCACGCAACCTCTAGGGAGCGTATTTTTATCGGTTCCATCGGCATATTATCTTTGCAGACAAAAAAAATGGCAGACAAATTAGACAAGAGCAACCTTCAGACCCTCTTCGAGGGCATCAGAGACGAGCGTCGCCTGCAGGCCAACACGGCAAACCGCATAGGCAATGCCTTCCTCTCGCTGCTGCACTTCTGTGCCGATGAGACCTCAGACCGGTACCTCAGCCGCAAGCATGACGATGCAGCCGAGGGCATGATTACCTTCCTGCGCGGACTCATCGCCGAGCAGATGGCGCAGTTCAAGGCGGGTGCACAGTTCGGTGACTTCGTGTCCGGACTATACAACGGCAAGGGAGGGCAGGTCGATGCCAGCGGCAATGCCGAGGTTGAGAGCATCACCGTCCGCACATACATGCGGGTCATGGAGCTGATTGTCAACCGCCTGTCAGCGCAGGAGGGTGACACCTTCTTCACGGAGAGCGACACCATCGAGAGCGTTGACAGTCTGGGGGATGCTTGCTATGGCTTACACCTCCGTTCCAAGTATAGTGGCTACTTCACGGCCCAGCATGTGGGCAACGTCATCAAGGGTGTGGTCAATAACATCGCCTCGGCAGCCAATTCTGGCACTTCGGCAGCCTACTACACCTCATGGATGAGAGTCAACAGCGTCAATGCGGTTAAGAATTACATCGAGGTCACCCTCTATCCTGATGCCGATGTTCCGGCAGGCAAGAACTTCCCTCCATGCGAGCTCATGAACATCGCCCGTTATGGCAACCAGACCGTAGAGTCGCTGCAGAGCTGCTTCTACATCTCCAGTTCCGAGGGACGCATAGTCAAGCTGACGGGCGTCACCAAGCCGATACTCGACGATTACAACTACGGCATGGTCTTCGGTGACATGCCTGAGTTCGTCAAGTCGCTTAACCTTCCTATCGTCAAGGGCAGGGATTATCTCTATGCAGCCGGCATCATCACCCAGGACATCATACAGATCGACTACCATGGCAAGCCGATAGTCGATTATATAGACCGGGGACAGTGGTCAGGCAAGGCAGACTATTTCTGCTCAGCCCTCAATCCAGATACCGGCAAATTCGAGACATCAGATGTTTGGTACACAGGGTGCAAGTGGCGATGCCAGAAAACCGGTACCCATACCGCACCACGGTGGAACAATACCGACTGGGCGATGATAGAGGGCAATCCGGCATTCACCATTGACTTTCTCGAAGACGAGACGATCTATGACTTCGACAACTTCCGGGCTCCGCTGACTGTCGTTGCTACGCTCTACGGCCAGGATATTACCTCAGATATCCTCGACAGCGACGTAGCCTGGACCAGATACACCGAGAACAAGGCCGGTGAACAGAGAGTAACCAGCGACAACATTTGGACACTCGAAGTCGGATCCAAGGCAGGCAAGGCAATCGTCCTGACACAGTCTGACCTCTCCGTCGATAGTGAGGGTGTTCCGGCTAAGATCAGGTTCACGGCAACTGTTACACTTCGTGATGGTCTGGGCGATGAGGTCGCCCAAGATTCCATCACACTGGAATGTGTTTAAAAACATATAAACAATGAAATACAAAAGATTAGACATCAAGTACACGCCTCTGCAGGTACATTACTCCAAGTCCGTGTCAGGCAGCGTTCCGCTCGAACAGGCCTATGATGCTGATCAGGATGAGTATTCTCCTGATTACAGGCTGACGCCATGCGCCTTACTGCCGGTCATCAGCATCATTGACCGAGATGGCATACTCCCGAGTGGACGTGTCAACAGCGAGCTGACAGACATCGCCTGGTATAGAGTGGAAAACGGAGTGGAGGGCAATGCGCTGGTAACGACACCCAAGCAGCATGTCATCACATCGTCAGGCAATGATGCTGGCAAACTGCTCTGGTATATCAACGCAGCACCGCAGAAGCCGATACTGCTCCGCTTCAAGGCGAAGTACCTGGACACCCGAACCAACGAGGTGCGCAATATTACGATGGACTACTCCATCAACTGCAAGAATGCGACCATCTACAAGCCGACGCTGCTGCTGTCAAGCGGTGACCGCTATTATAATCCGCTCCGTGATACCGACAAGCAGGTCATCAATGCATCCCTGCGCCTCGGATCAGAGGAGTGCGCCAAGAACAAGCGCCAGTTCGTCTGGGAACTTCTCCGAAGTCGCGGACAGTTTTCCGCAGTTACTGCAGATGACCTGGAGATCAAGATATCCGATGATGGTGCATCCGTTACGCTGGACCGCTCTCTCATGGGCAAGCGCATCTGCATCAGATGCAGAGCCAGATACTCTGCTGCAGGCAATCCGGCAAGCGTAGAGCTCAACGATGCAACCCCATTCAAGATAGTCAACATCGTCAGGAGAATTCCGTTCTACGATTACGACATGATTGACATCGTAGACGAGGTGCTGCCAGATACCAAGCAGGTCAAGGCAAAGGCTACCATCTTCGACAATATCGGCGATATTGCAGACCCTACAAGAGAACTGCAGGTGCTATGGTGGATGGCACCGAATAATTCGGTACACTTCGAGAATGCTGTCCTCGTAGGTCACGGCATGACGCCAACAGTATCTACAGATCTGCTTGACCCTAGCAGAGGTGCTATCCTGGCCTTGGAGGTCAAGGATTTGAATCCTTTGGCCTTGGCCATGGATGCAGACGGCAAGGTGTTCGTGGATGCGGACGGCAATCCGTTTATTTTTCACTAATAATCATTTTTTAAAATATGGAAAGATACATCAAGGCAAACCGCAAGGTCGTGGAGTTCCTCCAGCTGACCGAGGACAGAACAGAACTTCCAGACGGCAACTTCATTCTCTGGTGCCAGGACATCCTGCCGCTTGGAGATCCTATCGTGTTTGAGGAGACGCTGTCCAAGATTGGCGCTATCGCCATGGACGGCAAGACAGCCCGCAAGGAGCAGGACGGCGAAGTGTGCAACAAGCTGCCTGTTGCTATAGACAGCAGATTCATCATGAGAGAGGAGGCAAACGATGAGTAGTGCTAGCAAATCGGTCAACATCACGTTCCTGCAGAAGATGGGCACTTTCACGCCGTCTATCCAGTCTCCTGATGGGGATCTCTACCAGGAGTACCAGAAGAACGGCGACGTCGTTACCGTCTATCCCGACTTCTCGCAGACACAGCCTAAGCTCTACTTCGTAGTCATCTCATCTAGAGCTGCAGATGGTGTCACGACACCTGTTTCCATGCAGTTCTTCTTCAACGAGACTGAGATACCGTTCAACAGCGCAGGCAAATCAACCGGCCTCTTCGATGGTCTCTTCGAGATTATCAGACCAAGTGCATCGCAGTTCTACTGGGGGCTGAAGATATGCAACAACCTGGTAAAGGCATCAAATTATACTGCCATCAACATCAAGATGATCGGCAAGGTATCAGAGAGATCCAATCAACAGGAGATTACCGATAGTGTACAGGCTGTCTACGAGATACCGGTTGGTCCATATACAGGCGTAGCCTATCGTGTGACCATCAAGGCTCCAGAGAATGATACGCATAACTTCATTCTCAACAGCAAGGATGACAGTTGTCAGCTTGAGGCTAAGGCAACGCAGGGCAATGATACCATTAAGACTGGCCTCTACTACAAGTGGTACCGTGCAACCAACAGCATCACTGGCTGGGAGCAGATTGCAGGAGCAAGCGGTAAAACCATTACAGTCAAGGCTTCTGAGGTCGATTGCACGCGTGAGTTCATGGTTGAGGTTTACAATGACAAGGCCATGGGCAAGGACAATCTTCTTGGATTCGACTTTGTCACGGTCATCGATGCGTCGGATCCGTTCGACATCGAGCCGAACCCTACACCTGCCGATGAGTCTATCAGCGAGGACGAGGCAGGCAATGGTACTGTGACCTATACACCGAGGTTGGTTGTCAGAGGCAAGTCGGAGACGGTAGATACGAAATTCTATTTCACTCTGAAGTCCGGGTCTGGCGTTGTCCTCAATACAGAGGCATCACGCAAGCCTACAGTCCAGCTGAGTTCGTTCGCAGTGACGAGAGCAGACTGCATACACGCAGGATACGGCAACGTTGCATTAACAATTCAATCCGTTAAATAGCCATGGGTGTTATAACAAGAGTGATTAGGTTTCTCCGAGTCGGTGTCGGCATATCCAACGCTGACTTGGAATATGCAGAGTCAACAAGTCAGACAACTGCACCGACAGAGGGATGGCAGACAACTGCACCCAAGTGGCGCAAGGGCTACTATATCTGGAGCCGCACGCACATCTACTACACCGATGGCAATGAGAAGGTGTCCACGCCTATGTGCCTGTCTGTAGCAAGGAGCATCGACCGCATTGAGGAGTGCTACTACTCTTCCACATCTTCTACGGCCATCACCGGAGGTGCATGGGTCAAGGGTAAGTCTCCAGCGTGGGTGAACGGCAGATTCATCTGGACTAAGTCCATCATCTACTACTCCGATGGTACCTCTGCTGAGACAACTCCTGTCTGCTGTACAGGCGGACAAGGTCCGCAAGGGCCGCAGGGCAAACCAGGTGAGAACGGCAAGGACGGAAAAGATGGTACTTCTATCAGCATCACAGGTGAGGCAAGCGCTATCTACGACAATTGCGCTGCGCTGCAGGCTGCGCTTGACAGTAACCCTACGTGTTTTATCCCAGGTGACTATCCTGTCTTGTTGAACACTTCTTCAGACGCTAGCAGTCTGAAGGGGCAGCATGGAAGTGGATGCAATAGCCCTACTGTAGTTAGCTTGTCAGTACAGACTGGTAATGTTCTCTACTACAACTTACAGGCATCAGAGAAGGGTGAATGCTATATCTATAATGGAGATATCTACAACAATACGGGGGATACATGGTACAAGCTGGGCAAGATTCAAGGACCGCAGGGCGAACCTGGTACACCAGGTAAGGATGGTGCAGATGCCGTGCAATACTATTATCACATTGCCTGGTGCAATACTCCAGACAACTCTGATAATTCTTTCTCGACATCGTGCAGCGATGGGGAACAGTATGCATACATGGGTACATGCAACAACACCACGAAAGAAGACCCAGAGGACTTCTCTGCTTATGTATGGAATAAGGTGAAGGGTGCTGATGGAGCCGCTGGCAAGGATGCCATCAACATACAGATATCAATGCCGACCATAGTACACAAGAAATCTCCATTCACAGGCACGTATGCAGTTGACGTAAGAGCTTACAAAGCAGGAGTTGAATTAGCTTGCTCTGTCAGTGTGAGTGTTCCATCTAATTACGCCAGCTCTGTTAATGCTACTGTGATTAACAACGACAGAGGAAAGAGAGTTATCGTAGTGATAGGAGCGAATATTGATGTCAATACCAATTTAGCAATCGCTGTCAAAGTCGAGAATGTTACATACAAGTATACGATACCTGTCAAGACAATAGCCGATGGCGAGGATGGCAAGAGAGGCGAAACTGGTGCAACGCTTCGCGGTCCTCAGTCTTGGGATAATTGCGGTATTGGCTATGACTTCCAGTGCGGTGCATCCGGTGAGGAGTGGAAAGATGTCGTTATCTACAACAGCGGCTTTTACAGCTGCATCAAGAGTCACATCAAGTCTGAAACCAATTTCCCCGGCAGCAAAGAGGACCAAAACAACCATTATTGGAGACTTGGCAGCCCGATTGAAATGGTAATTGCCAAAATCATCTTGACTCAATATCAGCTTGTTGACAACCTGGGAGTCAAGGTCATCGAAATGTCGGATGAAAATGGTAAAACCGTCTTCCTGGCCAAAGACGGCAAGGTCATCTGCAAGAGAGGAACATTCGAGAATGTCAGCGTCTCTGGTGATATCTCCGTCGGAAGACTGAGATACAACGAAAATACGGTTACTGATGGGAAAAGTGTCATAAATGGCTCTTTCATAAGGGGTGCCGGAACCTATATTCTACCGCACCTGACAGATGGAGAATTCATGCGCATCGTTGTCTTCAATCCTATCATTACGCGCAGTACACCGCCAACAGTGCTTAAGGGCGAGCAGACAAAGGACGCATTCATGGCGGCAGACACCAGTTTCTCGTTGAATAGAGAGACTACCATAGAAGTGTATGGGTGGTGTGAGCTAATCGGCACGAACCATCTTGGTAACACAATGTGGGTATATCATAATGTGAAAAATAATCAAATAGTAGAATAGTTGGATATGGAAGGTAAAAAATTCAATTCCGTGACTAAAGTCACAACCGTCAACAGCAACCAGAGCGTGCTGCTGACTGATCATAATGGTAATGTCACTAGCATCGGCATGGATGCGCTTAAGGCTGACCTTGCAGTCGGGCAGCATGCCTGGTGCGGCCGAGTGTGGAATACTGCCAATGCAACGCCTAAGGCGGCATCATACATTGGCTCACTTGAATTGCTGAAGGAGTTGCCATACATCCTAGGACTTGGCGCATATTTGGTCAAGAATGACCACAGCCGCAGAAAGCTCGACAGCAAGGATCACCACAAGTATGCTACTGGTGAACCGGCAAGGCTGGATGGTACAGAAGGTCACTATCAGTGGGGCTGGGGCAGAAAATTCTACGTTGTCATCAAGGATATTGGCGGATTGCACTATGAGCAGATTGGCATCAAGCCAATACCAGGTGAATACAATCTCGAGATACCAATCGGCAGTCTTTCAGCAGCGGGCTTCGCTACTATTGAGCGTAGTACCGGACGCCTGGTTAGTTACATAAACGATGCAGCGAACTACCGTGGTGGCGACAACAATGCTACCTATGATGGCAAGAGCAATACGTTGCTGGGCAGACCTGCTACCGCTATGACTACAGAGCAGTTCAGAGCTGCAGCGCGTAAGAACGGCAAGGGTTGGCTTTGTACAACCATGCGACATACTTCCATTGTCGCAATTCTGTTCAGTGTCATTTTCGGTACACATTATGATCAGGATGCAGTCAATGCCAACAAGGATGCCAACGGACTCTTCCAGGGTGGACTCGGTACTGGATTGACACAGATGCCGAACTGGGAAGCCTACAATGGTTATCGGCCAGTTGCACCAATGAGCGCAGGCATCGAGCTGGGCGATTCATGTGGAGAAGCGACCTATGCAGTTAAGAATGACGCAGGCGCAACGGTCTATAATGCCAAGATTCCATGCTTCTTCGGCTACAAGAACGGCTTCGGCAATCTCTGGCGAATGATGGATGATGAGTTCTGCCAGGTGAATAGTGACAAGACCATGACCCACCTGGTCGCTCCGTCTATTTACGGCACCTGGACCATCGGCAACGCTACCGGCATGAAGGCGTTGAGCAAGTCACCAGGTAGTGGTGAAGGATATATCAAGACCTTGTCGATGGAGCATCTGGAGAACTTCTGTACGCAGATTGGTGCTACAGAGTCAACCTATTCGACTGGCTATTTCTGGAATACGTCAGGAGCTACTTCCGGTTTTCGCCTGTGTCTTCGCGGTGGCAACGCTCGCTGGTGGTCAATGCGGTCTATCGACGCTCAGCGTGTACTTTGCTGTCTCGGGTTCCGATGTGTACTACGGTGCGGCCCTCTGCGAAGCAGCATCCGAGTGGTCTTTGGAACCAGTGTATTACGAGGCGGCCTGAAGTGTTCAGAGGTGTGCTGACGTGAGCAGGAGTGTGCAGGATTGACCAAGGTTCCCAAGCGGAGCCAAGGGCAATCCTGAGCACCCTGCGAGCGTAGCGAGCAAACCCTACCGCCCTTGGGCGGTCGATTTTTTTTGAAATTTCGCTCTTTGACATTCTTTCATTCCGATTTTTTTCAGTACCTTTGCAGGCGGTTTTCAAATCAGGCTGTGATTCCTGCGCCGGTTTTCGCCTGTGTCTTCGCGGTGGCAACGCTAACAATGGTGGTCAATGCGGTCTATCGACGCTCAACGTGAACAATGCTGTCTCGGATTCCAATGTGAACTACGGTGCGGCCCTCAACTTAACAAGATACTGCAGGTTAGTTTGCTTAGCTGCAGAGATTTCGGGAGTCAGGCCTTGCCTCATGGCAAAACATACACTTTAGCAGAATAGCAAGTAGATGATGACAAAGGGTCATCCGGTCGAAAGTTAGGACATCCAAAAAGCAGACAACAGACACAGACACCGACATTTATACAGACACCGACTTTTTTAATATATACATAAAATTTTAAAAGCAAGTGAAGAGGTTAGGCAACATTTCACAGGAGGTGGAGACTTTGCAAAATTTTCGTGAAGCATTTTTTGATTTTTCCCGACACAAGAAGTCCCGTCTCTCTGTTCAAGCATTTGAGGCAGAGTTTGAGGCAAATCTTCAAGCTCTGCTAAATGCCTATACCCATCAGACTTGGCATACATCAGACTATGAGGCCAAGCCGGTTGAAAAACCCAAGCATCGCATAGTCAATAAGTTGCCTGTTGGCGATCATGTCATTCAGCATGCAGCCATGCACACCAGTGAAGATAAGCTGAGAGCCAAGATTCCTTTCAACAGCCCGGCTGGTACCAAGGGGCGTGGCACGCATTTCTTCTACAAGATAATCAAGCAGGACATCTTTACCTCGCCACAGCAAGACACATTCTATTGCTTGCCCATGGATATACACCATTATTTCCAGAATGTTGAGCACAATCTGCTCAAGAGAGAGTACAGGCTGTATATCAAGGACCGCAAGCTGCTTGCTTTCATCGATGAGGTCGTTGACAGCTATGCCAACGGCATAGTGCTGGGTGTCAAGCTCACACAACTTTTGGGGCAACTGTTTCTGGCGAGGTTTGACTATCTCGCCATGCGGTGTTTTGATATACTCCAAGACCCCGAAAAACACGGCTATTGGCAGGATCGCTACGTCACGGACATGCTCCTCACATGCCGCTCGGAGCAGCAGGCAAGAGTATTAAATGTGGGGGGGTAAAATCCCTCAATGAGCGCTTCGACCGTTTTTGCTGCGAAGGGCTCAAACATTATTATAGATTCATGGACAATATCTTCATCATGCATGAAGATAAGGTCTTCTTACGCCTCATGGCGGAGCTTGCAGTCATGCACTTGGCAAGGGACTGGAAGCTGAGCATCAATAAAAGTTGGAATATTCATCGTACATGTGACGGCATAGACTTCTGTGGACAGAAGATCTTTGCCGACCATGCCCTTTTGCGCAAGCGCACCAAGCAGGCACTCTGTGCCCAGGTGGCAAGGTTGCGCAAACGTGGACTTAACGATGAACAGATCCGGCGCAAGGCTGCCTCCAGGCTAGGCCTTGCCAAACACGCAAATACAAAAAACTTATTAGATAAAATCGGTATGAAAAAGTATGGTCAGATTGTGAAAGCCCGCAAGGGAGAGGTTCCCTTCGAGGGCATGAGCATGGCACAGAAGAAGCATCCAGGCGACATCCTGTGCCACAACATTGAGGACTATGACAAGTTCCTCATCCTCATAGAGGATTACAAGATTGATAAGTCGAGGGTCGACTTCAAGATGGAGCAGGTCGAGGAGGTTGACGACCAGGGCGTCAAGCACATGGTCACCAAGAAGGTGCCTAAGGACCGCCTCGCCATCCGCTTCCGTTTCATTGATCATGTCAATAAGACGGGACTGTTCGATGAACAGGGCGATGAGATTGAGGAACCGGTTTGGCAGTCAGAGTCATGGTGGCTCTTTACAGGCTCAGATATCTTGGTTGACCAGGCACGCAAGGAGTGGGAGCTGCTGGACAAAGGTTTCTATACCGTTGCAGCAGAACTCACCAACAAGTTTGGCAAGAAATTCTATAAGTTTATCTAGATGCACAAGAAATTTTATCTTTGCCGCATGTCATACCTGAGATATGACAGCAAGCATTTTCTCCTGTTTCTGAGTGAACAGAGAGTTGATAACTATCACCCAGACACCACCATGTCGGAGTCTGACGGCGGTAGTAAGACAGTGACAGCCTACAGTTACGAGGGCACAGAGATCGACGGCTCCACCAAGATAGAGGCTGAGTCGGCAGGTTATCGCGAGTTTGTGGCTGGATTGGTTCGCACCAGGTACAGCCAGAGCGACGTCGAAGCCATCCTGTGTAACCATGGTGATGGCAGCGAGGAGCACGAGACGGAATACCAGGCATTCCAGGAGTGGAGAGAGCAGGCTAAGCAGATGGCTAAGGAACTGCTCGACCGTGATATCTCATAGCTTACAGATACGGCAGGAGGGGAACAGTCCTTCCTGCCGTATTTTTATATACCTTATATTATATGTACCTTTGCTGCCAGTTTAAAAAAAGGTACAGATATGCAGAGAAATACCAAGGATTGGATACACTACAGCTCTGCTGGCATCGTTCTTCTTGCTGGCATCGTGCTCGTGTACATCAGCTTTTTTTTGTCCCACGACGTGACATCAAACGTCTTGTGGTACTTTGGGCAGAGTCTGGTTTACGTGGCAACCGTCTTTGGTTTCGCACTGACTTTTGACACCCGAGTTAAAGACATTATCAATAAATATTTCAATAACAAAAATGGCACGCAAGATTAAGAAAATTTTCGTTCATTGTACAGCAAGCCGACAGTCATGGTCTGTCGATGCCTTGCTCAAGGAGTTCACCAACAAGGGCTGGCACTATCCAGGATACCACTGGGTCGTGACCGCTGACGGCAAACGTACGCAGCTCATGACAGAAGACCTGCCATCCAACGGAGTCACGGGACATAATTTCGATTCCATCAACGTGGCATACATGGGCGGCATTTCACGCACAGGCAAGCCTATAGACAATCGCACGGAGGCTCAGAAACAGGCGTTGCGTGAGTTGCTTGTGGAGCTGAGAAAGCGCTATCCTGATGCCAAGATCATGGGACATCGCGACATCTCGCCTGACAAAAACCACAATGGTGTGGTCGATCCGTGGGAGCGCATCAAGGAGTGTCCTTGCTTCGACGCCATTCCTGAGTATGCTGACATTTAAATCAATGGGATATGCAGATACATCTCAAGTCTATCATCATGACCATATCTGTGATATTGGTCATCATCGCCTGCGTCTGGATTTCTGACCATCGACGGCAGCGAGCGGAGCAGGAACTGAGAGAACAGCTCAATGGGCTGAAACTTCAGTATGCTCCAGCCGAGCGAGACACCATCCGCGATTCGGTCCAGGTCATCACGCAGCAGGTGCTGCAGATGCCTGCAGAGGAGTACAAACTTCAAGCCTACGACCGCCAGCTGCTCCATGACCTGGACATACGTCTTGGCCAGGTCATGGTAGATCAGCGCACAAGTCTGAGTTCTGCTGATACTGTCAAGACTGACCGCAGCGATTCTGTATATACTTATTGCGACCGATGGCTCAGTTTCCGTCTCAACACGGCAGACTCCATCTTGACATACAAGGCGAGAGACAGCCTCCAGACCATCGTCTACAGGCAGTACAAGCACAGATTCCTTTGGTGGCGGTGGGGCACCAAAGGCTATGATGTCAAGGTCATCAACTTCAATCCCCATTCCAACATATTATATAACAGCTATATACAAGTCACCCGATAAATGGCAAGACAAGAGGTATATACAACCGTCATTAAGCTCAACTCTGAGGAGGCCAAGAACCGACTCAAAGAGTTAGAGGACAGAGTCGCTCGTCTGAAGAAGGCAAAACAAGATGCCTTCTCGGCGGGCGATTCCCGTTTAGGCGCATCCCTCGCAAAGGATCTGAAGGCCGCAGAGCGAGAGATGAAGCAATTCAAGAACTCGACCATGAGCGTCAAGGAGACGCTCGAAAATTTGTCAAATGCAAGTCTCGGACAGCTCGAGAAAGCAGCCCGACATCTGAAGGGTCAGATGAAGGCGGCATCTGATCCGTCAGACTATGCCAAGCTGGAGAACCAGCTGAGCAAAGTCAAGGAGCAGATGTTGCAGCTGAAGGGGGCGACCCGCAAGGCTGATGAAGAAGCGCATCGAATGACTGCGACCTTGTCTAATCTGAAGCATGCTTCTCTCAACGACCTCAACTTCACATCAAGCAAGCTGAAGTCGCAGATGGCTGATTTCGACCCTCAGTCAACCATGTACGCCTCTAGAGCAGCCCAGCTGAAGCTGGTGGAGGCAGAACTGGAGCGCATACATCAGAGTGAGCGTAAAGTCGTTACTCTGATGCAGCAGTATGACAAGGAGATAGAGGAGACCAATATCGATATCAAGGAGACCAAGCGGCAGATGCAGCTTGTCAACCGCACCATGTCGAACCTGAAGACATCATCAATCCGTGACCTCGAATTCTCTATCAAGGCCATCAATCAGCAGATGGCTGGTATGGACCGAGGTACCGAGAAGTTCAAGCAGATGCAGCTGCAGGCGAAGCAGCTGAAGGCTGAGCTGCAGGCTGTCAGAGCCGAGGGCGTAGCTCAGGAATCCTGGATCAAGAGGTCTGCTGATACCTTCAACCGCATGCAGGGCCTCGCCATCAGCGCCATCGCTGCTATATCAGGCATCACATTCACCGTCAAAAAATGCGTGGAGGAATATGCCAAGATGGACGACGAGATGACCAATGTCAGAAAATATACCGGTCAGGCGGCTGATGAAGTGGAGCGGATGAATGAGGATTTCAAGAAGATGGACACCCGAACTCCTCGTCAGAAACTCAACCAGCTGGCAGAGGATGCCGGTCGATTGGGCATCACGTCAACAGCTGCCATCGAAGAATTCGTCGATGGAGCCGATAAAATCAATGTCGCACTCGGTGATGACCTCGGAGACAAAGCAGTCTCACAGATTGGCAAGCTGGCGCAGATGTTCGGTGAGGACAAGACCAAAGGTCTGAGAGGAGCCATGCTCTCTACTGGATCTGCCATCAACGAGCTGGCGCAGAACTCTTCTGCTTCAGCTGGCTATCTCGTTGACTTCACTGCGCGTGTAGCTGGTGTCGGCAAGCAGGCAGGCTTCACCCAGGCGCAGATCATGGGTCTCGCATCAGTCCTCGACCAGAATATGCAGCAGGACGAGACGGCTGCTACTGCAGTACAGAATCTCCTTGCTAAAATGTTCCAGGACTCAGCTAAGTTTGCAAAGATTGCAGGACTCAATGTCAAGGAGTTCGCCAATACCTTGAAGAAGGATGCCAATACCGCCTTGCTTCAGTTCCTGGCAGCTATGCGTTCCAAAGGTGGTTTCGCAGAGCTGGCAACTATGTTCGAAGAGATGAAGATGGATGGCTCGAGAGCGACCGGTGTACTCACCGTCCTCGCTGATAAGCTCGATGATGTCAAGACTGCACAGCAGTTGGCCAACGATGCATACGAGGAGGGAACATCCGTCATCAATGAGTTCAACACGCAGAACGAGAGTGTTCAGGCGCAGCTAGACAAGGCTGGCAAGAAGTTTCTGGATCTGTCAATATCACTCGGTGAAAAGCTATACCCAGCTGCCCGCCTCTGTCTGTCAACGGCAAGCATTACTGTTCGCATACTCTCAGAGGTCGTTGACTTCGTCATCAAGTATCGTACTACGATTCTTGCCCTCACGGCAGCTATCATCGCACTGACCGTTGCAGAATCTGCACACGTCATTAAGCTGAAGGCGATAGCCTTTTGGAATAATGTAGTGATTGCTGGCTCCAAGAAGCTGTGGGCAGTTTTGATTGCTCACCCATATATGGCTGTAGCTGCTGCCGTCACGGCATTGATTGCAGTCCTGATAGACCTCAATCGTCAATCTGATACTGCAGCGAAAATCTCCCAGGAACTCAATGACATCAGGGAGGAGTCGCAGAAGGAGATTGTTGAAGAGAAAACCAAGCTCGAAAATCTTCGAAAGGCTGCTATGGACGAAACCAGGTCGCTCAATGAACGATATGCTGCAATCAGCGAGCTGAATCGTATCGTACCTAACTACAATGCCACTATCGACAAGACAACCGGTAAGTATATAGAGAATAAGCAGGCACTCGATCAATACATCGCATCACTCTCTCATCTCTACGAAGTGCAGGGAGCGAAAAAGCGAATCCAGAAGATATCTGAAGACAAGGTAGATCTGGAGCTGAAGAAGCAGAAAGTGCAGGAGAGATATAATGATGCCAAGAAGGCAGGTTTTGGCTTTTCATACTCATCAATCAGTGGAGCGACTGGTAATACTCGCATAGATGCCAGCAGACATCTCAAATCTGAGCTTGATGATATCAACTCAGCATTGGCTGAGAAAAATAAAATTTTGTCCACAATCACAAAAGTCTATGGCAATGATATTCAGAGCCAGGAGGTGCAGAAGGTCATCGATAACAACAAGAACAATGGTGGTGGTTCAAGTGGAGAGTCTGAGAAGGAGCGCAAGGCTCGCGAGAAGGCTGAGAAAAAAGCTGAAGCTGAAGCTCGCAAGCGTGAGGCTGAAGCCAAGCGCAAGCAGAAGCAGGCTGCTGATTCCATCAAGGCTGAGACCAATCAGCTTTTGGCTGAGAATGCCAAAGCTTATGCGGAGGGTACCAAGAACTACCAGCAATTCGTGGATGATCGTCAGTCAATACAGTTGAGTGGCTTCGAAAAGCTGAAGCAGCTCTATGGTGAGGAGAGCAATGAGTATAAGCAGTTACTTGACAACCAGGTCAATGTTGTCAAGCAGCATGATGCTGCCATACAGAAGATGAATGAGCAGACCATTGAGCGTGAACGCCTCCAGAAGGAGGCTAGCATCAAAGCGCAATATTATGATGTCAACTCGAAAATCTATCAGAATGATACCGCTCTCAATGAAGCCCTATATAGAAATGATGTCGAAGCCATGAAAAAACGTCTTGCCCTCTACAAAGACAGAGAGGGCAGCGAGGAGTGGCTGGATCTGAAGGCTGAGATGGAACAGGCTGAGCTCGACCACCAGCTGCAGATGCAGGAGTCATACCAGAACCAGCTGCGTGAACTCCGTCAGCAGTTTGGCAAGCAAGACTTGCAGGCACAGGAGACCATGTACCTCAATGGCCTTGACAATCTCTACAAGCAGGGATTGATCAAGGAGGAGGAGTACCAGCAGATGAAGCTGGAGATAACCAAGCAGTTTGCTGCCCAGAGAGCGCAGATAGATGCTGATGAACATGGAGCAGGTAGTGCTCAGATAAAAATCAATGATAAGTCATCAGAGATGGTCGACAGCGCCAGGGCTGCTGCAGGTGAGTCCCAGTCGACCAGCAATGCAACTCTGGGTGGATACTTCTCCTCACAAGTTGAGAACTATCAAAACACAATGGAGAAACTGAAGGAGTTGTATGGCAACGACAAGCAGAACCATGCAGCATACATGCAGGCCAAGGCGCAGGTCACCGCCAGCTTCCTCGACAACATGGTGCAGCAGACCTCTGCTGCATACAATGGCATCAACAACATTCTCTCTTCTGCATCAGCATACGCTCAGGCATGTTCCGACCTCGAGCAAGCCAAAATCAGCAAGAACTACGAGAAGCAGATTGCTGCAGCTGGCAACAACTCGAAGAAGAAGAAAAAGTTGGAGGAGAAGCGTGACAAAGAGTTAGCCGCAGCCAAATCCAAGGCAAACAAGAAGTCAATGAAGATTGAGATTGCCCAGGCAATCGCATCAACTGCCATGGCAGCCATCAACGCCTACTCTTCAGCAGCCAGCATACCAGTAACAGGTTGGGTTATGGCACCTATCGCAGCCGGCATGGCAACCGCAGCAGGTATGCTGCAGATTGCTACTATCAAGAAGCAGCACCAGGCAGAGGCTGCAGGGTACTACGAGGGTGGTTACACCGGAGGCAACCGCTACCGTAAGGAGGCTGGAGTTGTGCATGAAGGCGAGTTCGTGGCTAATCACAAAGCCGTCAACAACTCTTCCATCCGTCCGGCTCTTGACCTTATCGATAGGGCACAGCGATCCAATACAGTTGGCTCGCTGACCGCTGATGACATCACACGTTCTCTGGGGCAGGGAAGCAGTACCGTGGTGGCACCTATCGTCAACGTCAGCAATGACAACACCGAGGTGCGCCAGTCCCTCGATGGTGTTAATTCAGCAGTCACCAGACTCAACGAGAATATTGAGAGAGGTATCAAGGCAGATGTGTCTATCGCTGGCAGAGACGGCATAGACCGCAAACTCAATGAATATCATCGTATGCTAAACAACAAGTAGGTATGATAACATGCATCATCAATGGCCATAAGGCCTATCCCATTTCTACATCATCCATCAAGGTGACATACGCCAACCAGTATGTCACCGATGATGGAGAGTACACCTATGACATCACCTTCCCCATGAATATCCTGGAGAACCGTGTCATATTCAAGAATGTCTCACGCTTGGAGGTTAAGAAGAACGTCGCCAAATACGATGACTGCAAGCTGTTCTGTAACAGCCAACTCATCATGAGCGGTATCGGTACCATACTCTCCGTGAATGAGAAAGAAATCAAACTGCAGATAGTCGGAGGCAAGTCCCGCATCAAGTTCAACGACCGCATGACCAAACACTACATCGATGAGATTCCGTTTGGCACAGCAGACAAACCGGGGTATGATGTTGACAAAGGTTGGTCGCAAATGTTCAAGGAAAAGCTTAAGGAAATCTACAGATTAGATGAAGATAAGTCGCTGTTTTTGGGAGTGGAGGGTAAATGGTGTTTTGTTCCTGTTCGGGACGAAACAAATGATATAATTTCCAATTTCGTTGGAGTAGATAAAACAAAACAATTTATTGGCTACAATGCACCATATATCGCCAACCCGGCAGTTCAGCCCAACCTGATGTATATATTTCGAAAGGTGGTGGAGTACGAAGGATATACTCTCAAGCGCAACGACTTCGACTGTAAACCATGGAATCTTCTGTATATAGCTTCAGCCTACAAGACGCGTGAACTATGCAAGGCGCTTCCTCATTGGTCTAGCTATACCTTTATTGAGGAATTCCGGAAGCTCTTCAATGCCACTATCGTTTTTGACGATATTCTGAAGACCTGCTCAGTTATCAATGCTTCAGAACTGACAACTGCTGATTCTATAGAGGTTGAACCTATGGACGAATACACTACTGACTACGATGAAGATGGCTCCTTCTCTACATCATCTACGGCTAACCTGGAATACAATCTGGGAAATTCTGCCAATAGAGACAATTATGAAGTTATCACGAAAAAAGTTTTCGATAATTTTGAGATTGTGCATAGCAAAGAGTTAATGGGGGCAAACAAACAGTTTGCTTCCACAACGCTTTCATGGTCTGAGAAGCAAAAGCGACAGACTATCATCGAGAATTTCGGCAACTTCTATGTATATATGGTAGATGAAAATGATAACAAAAGCTGGAAACCTGCTGGCATCTGGTCACCACTTATCAGGGACAGTTCCTCAGATGATTTTGTTGATCTGAATATTTCTCCTGCTGCTCAAGTAGTAGAGAATATCAATTTCAAATCAGGATTGCTGGAAGACAAGTATTACGAGAGACGGTGTCTTCTGTCAATGCCGAATGATAAGGAGTCAGATTCCAAGGAGTGCGACGTTGACGACGATGGCTATAGTTATACATCTGTCCAGGATGCGCTTGATGATGAATCAGCACTCGACAACTCTGAAGACGAGCAGGAATGCATGAACATTTTCTTCATTCTTCCAGGCAGGGTGCAATCTACCGATGGTTCAACCACAAAACTATCTTGGGTTGGGGAGAAGTCCAGATGGCCACAGTTCCTGACCGACTATCGTATCAATGAGGGATTCAGACTCGGCATCGCCCATTTCGAGGATAGCTATTTCTCGTTGTCGCTCTGCATGAAGAGTGAATTTGGTACAACCAGTCTGGGAACCTTACATGCTAACGGTCTCAAAATAGACAATAAGAACTGCATGGAAGTCAAGTTCAGGTCAGATGACATACCTGACCCATCCAAGATTTACATCATCCGCAACAAGAGATTTGTGTGTGAGAAGATAGAGATGGAGGTCAAGGACGATGCCATCGAGCCAGTTTACACAGGCTATTTCTATATGCTATCATAATATATATAATAAGGTGGGGAGCAGTCAGCCCTCCACCTTATATATATTATAAGATACCCTGATAGTTCTTGATATACTCATTCGCCTTCTGTATATCCTTAGGCGTATAGATGTCAGTGATGAGGATGGATGAGTGTCTCGCCTGGTCTCTGACCGACAAGACATCGGCATTGGCACGAAGCATGTTGGTGATGCCTGTATCCTTCAGACTGTAGAACTTGAAGCGAGGTGAGAGCTTCAGTTCCTTTCTCAGAACTCGAGTCCAGTAGTCTCTGAACATTTTCTCGTTCTTTCTTTCCGGTCCAGGGCAGAACCCGTCAGAGAAGAGATAGTCCTGCCCTGGGTGTGAGAAGATGTTGAGTTCCATCATCAGCTTGATGACATGAGTCGGCAGGGTGATTACTGCATCATTTCCGTTCTTCGTGTTCTCACCATGCAGACTTATTGTCTGAGTCTTGACATGAATATCGCAGATTCTGAGATAGGACATCTCACGAGGGCGGATGAAGAGATAGTGGATGATTTCACAAGCCAGCAGATAGTGCTTATTGTGCTCCAGCAGGTAGTCTCTGATGAGCTGCATGGTACAATCCGGTATGACATCTCTGTTTTTCTTCTGTCTGTTCTTGATGCGTCCCAGTCCATCAGTAGGATTCTTGGGGATATAGCCGCGAGCCAGCAGGTAGGTGGAGAAACTCTTAGTCCAGGCAAGATAGTTGTTGCGGGTCAGAACTGTATTGTTTCGGTCGATGAAGATATAGTCCAGGAACTTGCTCACATTACTTTTGTCCCATTGGTAGGAGAAGTTGAGGACTATGTTTTTCTCCTTCTTCCATCTCTCCAGGATTCTGACACGACTGCTGTAGTCAACAAAAGTCTCCTCACGCATGCTACCCTCGTTGCACATTTTGACGAGATAAGCCTTATATTTCTCGAGTACATCTTCCCACTTCGTATATTCCAGTGGCTGCAGAGCCTCAATCCATGGGTTCCATCCAGCCATGAGCTTCTCGGTGAGTCGCTTCATAATCTGGTCGGCATAGACACGCTGATTACGCTTGCCCTTGATATGGTCAAGCATGATTTTCTTCTTCCTCATGCGGTTGAGTTGAGGATCAAACGCCATGAAGGAGATATAACATTCTGATCTCTGGTGAAAAACTGGAGGTTTCCAGCCAATGACACTGCTAAGTACAGTGTCATTCGAATTTGGAGCATAATTTTTTTTAGCCATATCTTTAATTTTTCTCAGATACAGCCTATTATTAATAATGTATATAAAGGGTTGAAACCGACATTGTACCGACCACTTTGATGCCGACTAAGGCAAAACCTCAGTGTTTACGGCACATCTGACGACTTTTCGTCGGGATTACTGGACTCGAACCAGCGACCTCATCGTCCCGAACGACGTGCGCTACCAACTGCGCTAAATCCCGATGTTTTGGCACCTATGGTCATAAAGACGATGCAAAGGTACACCAAAAATTGCATAAAACCAAATAAAAAAGCACTTTTTTATCTTTTTTGAAAACTTTTTCACCGAAAAATTTGGTGGAACCGATTTTTATTACTACCTTTGCACCCGCAAATGAGAAATCATCTGTAAAGAGTATGGTGCCATAGCTCAGTTGGTAGAGCAAAGGACTGAAAATCCTTGTGTCCCCGGTTCGATTCCTGGTGGTACCACTTCAAAAAGCCGAACTTCAGTAATGAAGTTCGGCTTTTTGCTTGTTATAATCCGTAAACGTTTACGTATCTTTTCCATCCGATAAAGGAACAACATTGAACTATTTTTCTTATTTTTGCATTGTAGAAAGTAAAAGTATCTGTAATAACCAAGATATTTTATCTGATTATTTATAGAAACCTATAAGAGAATTTCAACTTAGAAACAATAATAACCAAGCTAAAACGAGATGTTTATGCAACAACAACTAAAAAGAGCAAGTATGGCACTTGCGTTGGGTTCTATTTGCATTGGCGCTTTCGCCCAGGCAACAATTAAGGGTACCGTTAAGGACTCTAATGGTGAACCTATGATTGGTGTAAGTGTAGTTCCTGATGGAGCTGCTGGTGCTGGATCAGTTACTGATCTGGATGGTAATTTTACGCTCAATGGCGTCAAGCCATCTACCGTCATTAAGTTTTCTTATATTGGATATAAGGAAAAGTCGGTGAAGGTAGGTAGTCAGAACACTATTTCTGTCGTAATGGAAGAGGACAACAACTCCCTGGATGAGTTGGTTGTCATCGGTTATGGTGTCGTTAAGAAACGCGACCTCACGGGTTCCGTGGCTTCTATCAAGTCTGATGACTTGAAGAACGTGGCTTCTTCTAATGCGATGCAGGCTATGCAGGCAAAGATTCCTGGTATGGACTTGCAGCAGAGCAGTGGTGAGTCTGGTTCTGGAGTGAGCATCAATCTTCGTGGTGCCCGTTCTATGTTGGCTTCCAATAATCCGTTGATTCTCGTGGATGGTGTGGCATACGGTTCTACCCTCGATATCAACCCATCCGACATTGAGTCTATGGAGGTATTGAAGGATGCATCTTCTACTGCCATCTATGGTACCCGTGGTGCCAATGGTGTCATCATCATCACCACCAAGCGTGGTAAGGCTGGCAGAACATCTGTGGGCTTCAACTTCTACAACTCTTTCAATAGTGCTACCAATGCCGCACATTCTATGTATGGCAACAAGGAGGTGCAGCGCCTGATTGACAAGCGCGCTTACCAGGATTGGGCTAAGGGAGACAAGACTCTGGATGCCTATAATACCGTACTTTCTGGTATTACTTCTGAGACAGTCTTGACAGAAAAACTCGACGATGGTACAGCTACATTGGATATCTATAATGATGGTTCTTACACCGACTGGGGCGACTTGCTCCTGAAGAACAGCACTTCTCAGAACTACGAGGTTAACGTGGCTGGTGGTAGCGAGAAGACCAACTTCAACGTTTCTCTCGGTGCGATGTACGACCGCGGTCTGATGAAGAACGACCAGATGAGCCGTTACAACGGTAAGGTGAACATCGACCATCGTATCAACAAGATTGTGAAGGTAGGCTCAAGCTTGCTTTATACATATAAGAATTGGAACCGCCGTAACTCTGGCGTTTACAACCAGGCGTTGAAGATGACTACCATCACTCATCCTTATTTAACTGATGGCAGCATCAACTCAACTCCAAACCCATGGTATGCAGCTCACTGCTCTCCATTGCTCGATGATGTGGAGGGAGCATACCAGAACAATACCGAATCTACCCGTTTCTTCGGTAATGCCTATGTGGAGTTGAACCCTATCAAGGGCTTGAATCTCCGCTCAATGTTTGCCGTGGATAGAAGCGACTCACGAAATGGCTTGTACCAGGACTATCAGAGTCAGCAGAGATACCAGTCACCTTCTACCAGCTACATCCGTCAGATCAGAAATAACTCTACTGCGATTACATGGGACAATACCATCAACTATAACACCACCATTGCAGAGAAGCATGACTTGACAGCTTTGCTGGGACATGAGTTGACACAGACCGTAACAGAAAGTTCTACTGTAGGCGGTGATGCCGGAGCTACCCACTACTATGAGAGTGGTTTCCGCGATCTTTCCAAGATTCTCTCACCTGTGACAACTTCAACATACGTGAAGACAGCCATGTTGTCATTCTTCGGTCGTCTGAATTATTCATACGCCAGCAAGTATTTGCTTACCGCTTCTCTCCGTGCCGATGGTTCTTCTACCTTGGCAAAGGGACACAAGTGGGGTTATTTCCCATCTGTGGCAGCAGGTTGGAGATTAATCGAAGAAAATTGGCTGAAAGACCAGAAGGTATTGAGCAACCTGAAGCTCCGTGCTTCATGGGGTGTTTCCGGTAACGCAGCCATCGATGCTTATTCTACCTTGGCATCCTTGAGCAGTACTACCTATTATTATTATTTAGGTAACAACGACGTGGCTGGTAAGATTCCTAGTCAGATGGGTAACTCTAACCTGACTTGGGAGAAGACATCTTCCTTCAACCTGGGTCTCGACTTCGGTTTCTTCGATGGTCGCATCAGTGGTAGCGTGGATTATTATTGGAACCATACCTATGACCTGTTGTTCTACAAGACAGCACCAGCTTCTTCTTTCCCAACCGTAATCGACAACATCGGTAAGACCAAGGGTCAGGGTCTTGAAGTTTCTTTGATGACAGACTTCATCCGTACCAAGGACTTCGATTGGACAGCCAACTGGTCATACTCTCACTTCAAGGATGAGATTACCGAGTTGACAGGTGGTGTAGATAAGTATGTATCAGGAACCAAGGGCCTGTTCGTAGGCAATCGTGTAAACGCATTCTACGATTACAAGGTACTCGGAGAGTGGGGTATCGGTGAGTTCGACCAGTATGTAGAGGATTTCAAGGCAGCTCACGACGGAAAGAAGCCAGCCTGCGCCAGCACCAAGGGCTATGGTACCCCAGGTTCTCCAAAGATTCTGGATGCAGATGGCGATGGCAACATCACATCTGACGACCGTGTACTCTACAACCGCGACCCTAATCACGTGTTTGGTATGACCAACACCTTCAGTTACAAAGACTTCTCACTCTCTGTACAATTGATGGCACGTTTGGGAGGCTACATCTCTTACGCCATGAACGAGCAGTTGAACTATGAGTCAGCCAACTGGGGTGATGCAATCGACTACTGGACACCAACTAACCAGGGCGCTAAGTTCCCTAGCCCAGGTTTGGATTCAAATGCCAGCAAGATCTGGTCATCCTACAAGAGTGCGTTCACATACGAGAAGGCAGATTACTTCAAGATCAAGGACATCACCCTCTCTTACAACGTGCCAGCCAACTGGTTGCACTCAGTGGGCATGAGCAAGGCTCGCATCTACTGCTCAATGAAGAACTTCATGACATGGAGCAAGATTGACAACTACGACCCAGAGCGTGGTGGTAGCATCTCGTTCCCAATGCAGAAGCAGGTAGTAGTAGGTCTTAATGTAGAATTCTAAAATCATCGAATCAATTATGAAAACAAAGATATTATTCATGGCAGCAGCCTCATCTATGATGTTGGGGCTTACCTCTTGCTCTGATTTCCTGGAAGAAGAGAACAAGGTGGGCGAAACTGCCGACTTGACATATAAAACCCCTTCTGGATTGGAAGGACTGGTTGCCAACTGCTATACCTTCGCTCGCGGATGGTATGGTAAGGAGGCTGGTTTGGGCTTGAGTGAAATGGGTACCGACCTCTTTTACTATGGCTACGACAACAAGCAGAAGAGCCTTTGCTCTTACAACTTTGGTGCTGCAGCCTTGGAGAACAACGTAGCCGACAACCCTTGTCTGGACCATTACTGGGAGTTGTTCTATAGTGCTACTGATGTTTGCAACAATGCACTCAAGTATATCAACGAGGCTACTTTCCTGGGCGACGAGGAGAAGAACCGCAACCTGGGTGAGGCACACTTCATGCGTGCTTTCTACTATTTCCACATGGTGAACATCTGGGGTGCTATCCCTTACAATGCCGAGCCTATCACAGCTCAGAACTTCAACCCAACCCGTATGCCGGAGAATGAAGTCTATGGCAAGATTCTGGACGACCTGGATGCATCTATCGCCAACTTCGAGGCTGCCGGTTACAAGACTAAGGCAGATGGCCGTGCCAATTATTGGGCTGCCAAGGCTTTGAGAGCAAGAGTGTTGCTCTATGCTGCTTCATGGTTGGGCGGACAGTTGAACCAGACCGTAAAGGGAGGTAACTATGATGGCAAGGACAAGAATGCCCTCTATACTGCAGCACAGGCTGATGCTGAGGCTGTTATCGGTGCCAGCGATTATGCCAGCCTGGATAATGACTACAAGCATGTATGGACCATGTCTAACGAGAGTTACAACACCAACAAGGAGGCTCTCTTCGGTGTAACATATTCTCAGGACATCGCTACCAATGCCAACTGTATTCCTTACCGTTACCGTCTGGAAGGCGGTAGCCCAATGCAGTATAACAGTTTGATTACCCGTACAGGTTATAGTCGTGGTGGTAATGCCATGCTGCTGATGTTCGTATCAATGTGGAACAATGGTGCCACCGACCTGGGTGGTAATGGTCAGAAAGACTCACAGGTGTTCTGGCGTATTGCCAAAGGCAAGACTACTATCAAGAGTAAGTTAACCGGCAAGAACGTAGAATGTGGTGCAGCTTACTCACCATACGGACGTGGCTTTACCCGCTACTTGCCATCTTTGCACTTGTGGAACCTGTTGGAGAAGCATAAGGCTACCGATCAGCGTTCTGAGGCAACCCTGCTCGATCATTACGATATCGCATCTCCTGATTTGGCAAAGAATGCAAAGAATTATCCATTGTTGCAGGATACTGCCATCTACTACTGTCCTATGGATGGAGATTCCCCAGAGGGTCAGGCTATGCAGGCTTGGGCTAAGGACAGATACCGCATCCAGTTTATGGCTGGTGGCGACATTCCTGTTTATACCTCTATGGATGAGGCTACAGCCAAGCCAACAGAGGCAGCTGTCAAGAACTCTAAGGTTTATGGTGACGAACGTTTCAATTCTTACAAGATTGCAGGCTGGTGCTCATTCCCAGGTATCAAGAAGTTCCTGGATAATGAGTATGATGAGAATTACCCAACCCACGACATCTCTAGCCGTGATGCCATCGTGATGCGTATGCCAGAGATGTATCTCATCAAGGCAGAGTGCCAGTTGGCTTTGGGCGACGGCAATGCAGCCATGGCAACTATCAACCAGCTTCGTCAGGCTCGTGCCATCGAAGGCACCGACAATACTCTGAGCGGCAACGCTACTATCGACACCATCCTTGAGGAGCGTGCCGTTGAGTTCTGCGGTGAGCAGATGCGTTGGTTCGACTTGAAGCGTACCGGTAAGCTGTATGAATATGTAGAGAAGTATAATGCTCAGGCTTCAGCCAACTTGAAGGCAGATGGTAGCAAGCATTATCTCTACCGTCCAATTCCACAGAACGAGATTGATGCCGTTCAGAACTTCACCACAGAAGTGAACAGCACCACAGGTTTCTGGCAGAATCCAGGGTATTAAGGATAGGTTAGATATAAGTTAACACACTCTATTTTTTGGCGAGCATTGTTCTTGGTGAATAGTGCTCGCCTTTCATCCCCCAAAATACATAGAAAGATATTCTTTGTTTTTAAAAGACATTCTTTATAAAACAAGTCTCACAAAACATATCAAAATCAGGCATTTAATATGAAAAAGTACTTAATCCTATTGGCTTGTCTGCTGTCTACCGCCGTGTATGCAGACAACAAGCAAACCATAAAGGTAGATGGTCAGGTTATCGACAAGACCATCACCGAAATCACCTTTGATGATGACAACGTAACACTCCGTTACGCTGACAACTCTTCTGATACGATGGATATGTCGTTCGTATCGCTTTCTTTCACTTATGGCACATCCGCAGGTATTCATCAGGTGGAGCAGCTCAAGGAGGCATTGCAGGGTAAGGTTTTTAACCTCAATGGTCAGTTGGTGGGCAATTCCGTAGAGGGATTGTCTAAGGGCGTTTATATCGTGAATGGTAAGAAAGTAATCATAAAGTAATGAAGGAGGAATTCAGAATGAAGAAAATGGTATTCTCTTTGGCACTCTTATTGGGAGGTGCCGGTAGCGTGTTGGCTCAGGTAAATGCAGATAAGGTGAATCATGCTGTGGCTCGTAACAGCAAGGTGAACCAGATGTTTGTTACTACCAATGCGGGAGATGTGAAATATTACAATACTGCCGACTTGGCCAGTGTGAAGTTTGAGGGCGACAAGGCTATCATCGCTCCGAAGGATGGAAGCGATAACGATGAGTATGATGCTTCTGTCAGAGAAATCAACTTTGCCAAGCGAGTGGAGCAGGGTGAGAACGGAGGCGTGGAGAATCCTGCCGGCGTTGTGAAGATTACGGAGGCGAAAGCCTGGCTGGAGTCTGCTTATCTGAAGTGGGCACCATTCGAGGGTGCTTCTTCTTACAATGTATATGTAGATGGCAAGAAAATTGATGCACAGCTGATTCGTCAGTACGCTTCTTATTTCCGTGCCGATGTGCTCGGCTTGAAGGCGGGTTCCTATTCTGTAAAGGTGGTTCCTGTGGATGCTGCCGGTAAGGAGATGGCAGGTGCCAACACGGTTTCCAATCTCGTGGTGAAGAACTACAACCGTGAGGGCTTCGCTCATTTCAATTTCGAGGGAATTGGTGCTTACAACAATGATGGTACATTGAAGTCGGATGCCAAGGTTCTCTATATCACAGCAAGCACTGCCAAGACTGTTTCTACAGAAGTCATTACCGGAGCCAAGAACAAGAAGGAAAACGTGAAAGGTTTGCAGGCTATCATTGATGCTTACCAGAAGGGATATGATACCACTCCTATTGCTTTCCGTATCATCGGTAAGGTGAGTCTGGCTGACCTGGATGGAACTTCAAGTTCTGCCGAGGGCTTGCAGATTAAGGGTAAGACAGGCTATTCAACCATGAACATGACCTTCGAGGGCGTGGGTGATGATGCTACCATCTATGGGTTCGGATTCCTGGTAAGAAGTGCCAAGAGCGTGGAGTTCCGCAACTTTGCCATCATGCGTTGTCTCGACGATGCCATGTCGCTCGATACAGAGAATTCAAATATCTGGATTCACCACCTGGATCTCTTCTATGGCAGAAAGGGTAGTGCAGCCGACCAGGCAAAGGGAGATGGTACCGTGGATATCAAGGGCAATTCTAAGTATGTGACCGTGGCTTACAACCATTTCTGGGATAATGGTAAGTCGTCCATGTGTGGCATGAAGAGCGAGACAGGTGAAAACTGGATTACCTATCACCACAACTGGTTTGACCATTCTGATTCCCGTCATGCCCGTGTTCGTACCATGACCGTTCACATGTACAACAACTACTATCAGCATTGTGATGTATATGGTGTAGGTGCCACCATGGGTTCCAGCGTCTTCATGGAATCAAACTACTTCGATGCCGTGAAGCGCCCAATCATGAGTTCTCAGCAGGGCACCGATGCCAAGGGGGCAAAGGGAACCTTCTCTGGCGAGAATGGCGGTATGATCAAGGCGTATGGCAATGTGTTTGCCAACAAGCCAAGTGGTTTCAGCTATGTTACCTATGCATCCAATAATACCAGCTTCGATGCCTACGATGTAGCCAAGGCATCTGATCAGGTTCCTGCCGGTGTGAAGACTTTGGTGGGTGGTACTACCTATAATAACTTCGATACCAACTCAAGCTTGATGTATGCACATACAGCCGATAATGCAGCCGATGTGCCTGCTATCATCGAAGGCTTCTATGGTGCCGGCCGATTGAATCATGGCGATATAAACTTCGATATTCCAGATGAAACCGTAGTAACCAATGGTCATCAGCAGCCATTGCCTGCATTGGCAAGCATTCTTGATGCTTACAAGTCGGGTGTGGTGAAGGTATTCGGAGTAGAAGGTTCTTCAAGCGAAGGCGGTTCTACGGGCGGCGAGACAACGGAGCCATCCACTCCAGAGACTCCGTCAACTCCAGATACCCCATCCAAGCCAGAGACTTCTGAGACTCCTTCTGTAGAAGGCACCGTCTTGGTAACCTTTGCAGGTAAGACTCCTTCCAGCAGCATCGTAACCGTGAATGGTTCTTATTCAACAAGCAAGGGCACGGCAACCATCGACGGCACAGCCTATACTACATGCGTGAAGATGGAATCTTCTACCAGCATCAAGCTCGTTCTTGATAAGAAGGTAACAGCTACCTTCTATTTCGCGGATGGCGAGACGGCATCCATGAAGATTGCAGGCACCAAGATCAAGGCAACTGGAAGCTCTTACACCACAACCCTGGAAGCAGGCACCCATGAGATTACAAAAGATAAGTCGGTAAATCTCTTCGCCATCAAGCTTGTTCCTGCGGCAGAATAAGTTTTTCCCCTCCATTATAATATAACAAAACGGACAAAAGCGGATAGATTCCGTCTTCTTGTCCGTTTTTTCTTTTCATTTGTCAAGTATCTGTCTAGCACTTTGCATTCTATTTCCTACTTTTGCAACCGAAACAAATCGTTGTAACTGGCGGCGAGGTTACTGTTACTGCCGACATCAACGCCATGACCTGGAAGTATGAATAAATAATTCAGCTATCTTTGCAATATCTGATACGTAAAAGCGTTTTTAGAATAAAGTAAAGATAGCTATAAACCCAAAGAACAATGAAGAATATTTTAGGAAAAGCCATATTGCTGGCTTCAGCACTTTTGTTCTCTATCGCGGGCACAAGTTGCAGCAATGAAGATAATGCTACTCCCGAAAAGGAGAAGACATACGATATGAGCGGCTTCGCCAAGGGAGCCGATGTAAGTTGGCTCACAGAGATGGAGAAGGATGGTGTGAAATTCTATAATCAGAATGGCAAGGCTACAGAATGCATGAAGCTCCTCCGCGAAGAGGGAACCAATTCCATCCGTCTGCGTGTCTGGGTAAATCCGGAAGGTGGCTGGTG
>ERZ869991.28-NODE-28-length-34455-cov-5.046949_pt1 | contig 34455 bp, 27 predicted proteins | sample MGYA00520862_ERZ869991 | MGnify/ENA primary metagenome ERZ869991 (study PRJEB32232, sample SAMN07284978) | human gut metagenome | biome: human-associated habitat; material: feces | host: Homo sapiens | place: Tanzania | collected 2014-08-11 ...
AGAAAAATAAAGAAAAATTCTTTATAATATGGACAGATATTTAAGGGGTTATTTCGTTTTTTAGGAGGGAGCATTATGGCAACTCAGCAGCCTTTGGTGTTAGTCGTTGATGACGAAGAGTCGATTCGCGAGTCGGTAACTTATACTTTGGAGCACGAATCTTATCGAACTATCACGGCAGCTACCGGCAGTGAGGCTTTGAAAAAATACAAAGAAAACCACCCTGACTTGGTTATTTTAGACATTATGTTGCCGGATATTTCTGGTTTGGAAGTATGCAAAGGTATACGCAGTATTGCCGATGTGCCTATTTTGTTTTTAAGTGCCAAAGACCAACTTGAAGATATGGTAGAAGGATTGGATAATGGTGGTGATGATTATTTAGCCAAGCCTTTCCATTTCGCTGAATTGATGGCTAGAGTTAGGGCTTTATTGCGTCGCAGTAAGGGACGCAAAGTCAATTTCTTAGAATATGAAGATATTATTTTAGATCCTGATTCTCATATCGTTACCAAAGGTGGACGCACTCTCCATTTGACTTTGCGCGAATTTGAACTTCTGGAAATGTTTATGAGTAAGCCGCGTCAAGTTTTCACTCGCCAGCAGATTTTGCAACAACTTTGGGGATGGAGCGACGACTTGGAAACTAACGTCGTAGAAGTTTATATATGTGCTTTGCGCAATAAGCTTGACGACGAGAATCGTTCCCTTTTGCGTACTGTGCGTGGTGTAGGTTACGCTTTAGGCTAGAAAGTAGGCTAGGAGAGGCCTGAAAATTATGCGCAGAGTTTCTTTATCGGTACTGATTTCTCTGTCTTTTGTAACTATTTTATCACTGGCTATTTTTTGTTCCGGTTTATTTATTTGCTTTGCTATAGACAGTGTAGTGTGGAATGAAGGAGCCAGATCTTTATACACTATTCTTTATTATTTTGCTGAAGATGATAAAGACAATGTAAAAATGATCCTAGATGCTGAGCGTGAGCGTTTGCATCATAAGAGACCTGACCCCGGATTTTGGCACAAATTTAATGAAATGTGCTCTGGTGGAGGAGATAGAGAAAATATACCACCACGTCGTAAGCCTAAGCCCAGAACTTTGCGTTTAGCTCAGTTTCAGGGCAATTATCAGAAGATGGCTGAAGCGATAGGACGCAATTGCAGCTATGTGCGTATTTACGATTTACAAGGTCGCAAAATAGCCTCTTCTGAGTCGCCTTTTGTACACTTTGAAGGTAAGGATCAACTTCCTCAAGTGCCTAGTCGCGCCATGTTCTCTTTTTTAAGTGAAAATTGGCGGCGCTTACAAATTTCAGATAAAACTGGACGTTGCGGGCTGGATAACGCTTCTGAAACTATGGCTTATTCTCAGTCTATTATTAAGGAAGCTGGTTTTACTTACTACGGGCCTTCCAAATTGCCTAGACGCAACGGTTTACTCCATTATTTGTTGCTTTGGCTTTCTAGTGATAAACGTGGCGTAAATGAGATGATGCCGCCGCCTCCCCATTTTGGCCCTTTCAATTTAGTTTATGTAGATGCGCCTAATTTTCAAATTATGCTTTGTCCCATTACCGAAGGGGATAAGCTTATTGGCTATATAGAAGCTGCCGTCCCATGGAATTTTGCCGATAGAGCTATAAGAATGGCTCATCGTCTTTTCGCTATCGGATCAATTATTTTGGCTTTGCTCGTATCGGTAGCAGGCATTTGTACAGCTAGAGTGTTGACAACTCCTTTGCAAAAAGTTGTCGGAGTAGCTAAAAAGTTAGAAGCTGGCGACCTAAGCGCTCGAGTCAATTTGGGCGAAGGCCGCAACGAAATATTCGTTATGGCCAACACCTTCGACCATATGTTGGACGCTTTGCAAGAAGCTTTTTTGGAGCAGCAGCGTTTTATTGGTGACGCTTCCCACGAATTAAAAACGCCCTTAACCAGTTTAATGGGAGCTGTGCATGTACTTAAACTTAAATTGGAAGATGCTAAAGTTTTGGATAAAGTACAGAGCACCGTATCTACTATCGACAAAGAGCTCAGTCGCATGGAGCATTTGGTGCTCGATTTACTGACTTTATCGCGCAACCAAGAGTTGTCTCAGCGTAGGGTAGCCGATCCTGTTAGTGTCAATGAAGTAGTAAAAAATGCTGTAGGAGCTTCCTTGAGTGAAGCTATGGAACATCCTGTCGAAATTGAGACCGGTCGCGACGTGTGGATTTTAGGTGACGCTTCAGCTTTGACTAGAGCCGTACGCAATATTATTGACAATGCTTTGCGCCATACGCCCAAAGAAAAACAAGTAAAAGTAGCAGCTCAAGTTACTGATAATGATGTAAAGATCGTAGTTACAGACGAGGGCTGTGGTATCTCTCCTGAACACTTGGCCAATTTGGGTAAACGCTTTTACAGAGTAGATACTGGACGCGATCGCATTAGCGGCGGTACTGGCTTAGGTATTCCCATTACCGAAGCTATCGTGAAACGTCATGGCGGCAGTGTCAAATTTGATAGTAAAGTGGGCCAAGGTACTCAAGTGACTATCACACTGCCGCTGATGTCAGCTAAAGACTTAGACGTCTAAGCGCAAGCCCATAGGCAAATCTTCACCGAAGAGGACGGAGGCTGCTTCGTCCTCTTCTTCGCATAAGCAAAGCACACGTTGGGCTGCTTGGGGAAGATTTTCACGCTCTAGCCGTTCGGCCAGACGTTCGCGCAATTTTTTATTTAAGTCTAAAGCGCGATTATTGGTGTAACGGGCCATTTCGGCTGTCGCTAAACCAATAGAACGGCTGTCAGACCACTTGGCGCTGAGAATTTTTTCTACCCAAGTTTCTACAAGTTCGGCGGCCATAACGTGTTGCGGGCCGGCTCCCATAAGGCGTCTGGCTCCCAAACGAGAGAGTTGCCAGACCGTATCTGGGCGCACTTTAAAGTCTTGGAAAATAGTTTCAGCTAAAGTTTCTTTTTCCGACATTGGTATGCGCTCTAAACTGACAGCTAGGCGCATAACTTCGACTTTTTCGGCTGGCAATAGCTGTTTGAGGCGGCTTTTTATATGCTTGCGTCCGGGAATAAGGCGGGGAGCCAGGTTGGCCCACAAGCTGGTTTGGGCAGCGGCTTCTAAACCTGCGGACAAACGGCGCCAGAAAACCCAAAACTCGCGGCGTACATTTTCATCTTGAGAAAATTGCATCCACTCCGGCAGCAGTTTTTGCATTTGCTCGAGGCGCCATTTGTCCAAAGGTGCACCCAAGCCGGGGCGCAATAAGAAGCCGGCTCCATTAAACCAAGCCGCTTCGTATTCGGCACAAGAGCGGCGCTTATCGGCGCAAAGCCAAAAAGCTTCCCACAAACTTCTGTTTAAGTTGGAAGGCCAGGCAGTGCGCTTACCCAGAGAAGCTTCTAAAAAGCCCAGTAAAGCTCTGGGTCTTATATCTGTATCTCGCAACTTGTTGGCTTTGGTACTGAAAGTATAGTTTATGAGTTTTTTGGCTTTGTCGACCAACTTAGGGGCAACGTCCAAAGAGGCTTTTTTCTGTCTGCGTCCGCGTAAAGGCAATTGCAAAGACCAATTGCGCGAGCCATCTAAAGAAGTGGCCCAAAGATCCATAGTACCAATTTCAGTTACTTGCGCAGCCAAATGGACAGCCACTTCACTTTCGCCTTTACTGCCTGCGGCCACCGTCTCTAAAGTGCCCAAAGGTTTAAGTAATTCTTGCTCGACTACTTGGCCTACCATATCTTGAGGACGTTCGGCTGAGGCAAAAAGTGGAAATGCCGCTGGGGAACCTACTCTGAGTTTCAACTCCATGCCGTCAACTTCTTGACGTTCGCCTTCATCTTGATTGCGCCGAATAACACAAAGAGCCTTATCGTCTCCCACACCCAAATAATACGAACGGGCAATGCCGCCTTTTATGCGCTCTTGGCCATGACGCTTGAGCCAACCAAAAGCGCAAGCGCCGTGGGCTACAGCCAGATCCTCTGCTTCATTTTCCAAAACTTGTATTTCGTAGCCCAGCCAATTGTTTAAGATCTTACAAATGCGCTGCTTAATGGCTTGAGGACGACAGGCGCCACCGTTAAATAAAACCGCTTGCGGCTTCAAATTATGAGTGCGCATAAATGATGACAAATAGTGGGGAACTATAGGATCGCTAGCATAGGGCAACCCCCATTGTTGTAAACCAACTTTGTGTTCGTTAGATATTGGCTCATCAAAGGGAACTTCAGGGAAAAAGCCATTTAAAATTAAATCTTGAATTTCTTGGCGGCTAACTTCTGTTTGTAAAGCGCTGTCGATGAGCTTGGAGCCAATACCGGGAGTAATAACTGAACACAATTCGGGAGGGTTGGCGCCAAGTAATTTTTCTTTAGCTTGGCGGCATTGCTGTTGTAATACGCCCCATTGCAACAAATTTAATTTTACGCCCAATCTGGCTTCGCACAATCTGGCTATGGCAATATCTAAATTGTCGCCACCCAACATTAAGTGATCGCCTACGGCTATGCGGCGCAAACCATCTTCATCAATTTTGATGGCTGTAAAGTCACAAGTGCCGCCGCCAATATCGCAAATTAAAATTTCATTTACGCCTGGCAAGCTGCTGCGCCAAGTTTTACGTCTAGGCCACAACCAAGTATAAAAAGCGGCTTGCGGCTCTTCCAAGAGGGTGACATTTTCCAAACCGGCGCGATCGGCTGCTTCTATAGTCAAATCTCGGGCTATTTCGTCAAAAGAAGCCGGCACAGTTAACACTAATTCTTGCAAAGCCAAGGGATGTTCTGGATGATCGTAGTCCCAAGAGTCGCGCATATGGGCCAAATAACGACGTGATGCCTCGATAGCACTGACTTTACGCCCTTCTTTGACAGCTTCCCAAGGCAAAATAGCCTCTCCCGGTTCGGCGCGACGGTGGGCCAACCAAGATTTGGCAGAACTAACTACACGGCCGGGAATTTTGGCTCCTTGAGTGCGGGCAAAAGCACCTACAGCATAGTCTAGCTCTTGGTTCCAAGGAAGTTCCATAGCATGCAAAGGCATTTCGTGTTCGCCTGGCAAGTAGAGAAAGCTAGGTAAAGTAGGTAAGCGGCTGATCTGATTTTCGGAAATGCGTTGTGTAATAGAAACGCTCTCTAAATTGCCTTCTTCCAGCAAAGGAAGACAAGACATGGCTGAATTGGTAGTGCCTAAGTCTATGCCTACAACCCAGCGTTTGCTACGGTCGGTAAGAGCGGAATTGATAGTTGTACTCAACAAAATCTCCTTCAAAAAGAGAGCCTCTTGGAAAATGTCACTCCGATTTTGTTAAGATGGAAAGACACGATTCAGAGGCTCTGTCACTAAGAACGGTTATCTATTTTTTTTGAAAATTGGCAGCCTGGGCTAAAGACTCTTGAGGAGTGATAGCGCCAGCTCCGGCTGTATTGTGATTTAAATAGCTTTGCTGGAAAGGTGCTGCTTGAGACATCAAAACAGTTTTAATATCTTTGGGCTTCAGTTTGGGATTGACGCCCTTCATGAGAGCAGCTACACCGGCTGTGAAAGGCGCTGCCATAGAGGTGCCTGACATTTTCACATAGCCGTCATTTTCATTAGAGCAAGAAATAATATCTACGCCGGGAGCTAAAATATCGGGCTTTTCCAAATTGTCGAAGCGCGTCGGGCCGCGGCTGGAGAAATAGGCTGGCCAGTCGTCATCAGTTTCCGGAGTACCACAATCATCGAAAGCACCTACGGTAATAGCATTGGGAGCATTACCAGGAGAGCAAATAGTAGAAGCTTCAGGCCCGTCGTTACCTGCCGAAACTACTACTGTAATGCCGCACTTTTCGGCGAATTGCACGGCCATAGTCATGGGATCGAGAAAACGGGTACGCGGAATGGGACGTCCCAAGGACATATTGATAACATCTATATTATATTTATTTTTGTTGGCAATAGCCCATTGGATGCCCTTAATGATCTGGGAAGTTGTGCCGTTGCCAAATTGATCGAGCACTTTGACGCCCACAATATTGGCTTCTGGGGCAACGCCTACTGTCTTTCCGTCGCTACTGCTGCCATCTCCGGCGCAGATACCGGCCACATGAGTTCCGTGTCCGTTATCATCGTAGGGCTCTTTGCGACCGTTGACACAATCTTTAAAAGCGACGACGCGATCTTTTAAGTCGGGATGCATGGCAATGCCGCTATCAATAACACAAATACAAGTGCCTTTTCCTTTGATACCTTGTTCGTGCAACTTTTCTACGCCGAACATGATATTGGTCTCTTTGGTGATAGGAGAGAAAGTATTTTGCAATTCAAAGAGATCGTTGGAAGTAAAGTCGGAACTTTGGTCAAGAGAGACGGCAAAAGCACCACTTTGTTGAGCTTGCGTAAGGTTTTGCAAAGCTTCGTCATCTTGAGCTGATACGTCTATAGAGAAGCCGTTGATGATAGGTAAATCGGCCGTTACTTGATTATTTTGATCACTTTTGAGAAGTTGAGTTTTCAAAGCAGCCAATTTTTCTTGATCGTCGCTTTGAATAATTAGGCTGACCGGTTTGTCAGTCGATTTAGTAAAGGTTTCGGCTAGAGACAAACCTTCGTTTGAGGGAGCTTTTGTAGAGACAGGCTCGCCGAAGTTTTTGAGAGTAGGAGAAGAATAGGTTGGCGTCAGATTGGGAAGCGAACCAATACCGATACTCATGATAATCTCCTTTGAAAATTTGTGCTTTACGCTTAGTTCCCTCAATTCTAACAATTGAGCAGGGTTTAAGCAACGATAAAGAACCAAAGTTTGTAACGAGGTGTACAAAAATGCCAAAAATAAGCAATGATTGGCTCGATGTTATCGGGGATGAATTTCAAAAAGAATATTATTTAAAGCTGCGGCGTGTTTTAATTCATGAATATAAAACGCAAACAATTTTCCCGCCGGCCGATGACATCTTTAATGCTTTTCATTTTACGCCTTTTCATAAAGTAAAAGCGTTAATTCTCGGTCAGGATCCTTATCATAACGTAAATCAGGCTATGGGGTTAAGTTTCGCTGTGTCGCCTACTCAGAAGCAATTGCCGCCTTCTTTAGTCAATATTTATAAAGAATTACATGATGATTTAGGCTGTCCTATTCCTCATAGTGGTTGGCTAAAAAAATGGGCCGATCAGGGAGTACTTATGCTTAATGCTGTGCTGACAGTGCGGGCTCATCAGGCTTTTTCTCATCAAAAATTGGGTTGGCAAAACTTTACTGACGCCGTAATTAAGGCCGTCAATACTATCGATAGGCCTGTTGTATATATTTTATGGGGTCGCCCGGCTCAGGAAAAAAAAGTTTTAATCACTAACCCCAAGCATTTTATTATTTGTTCGCCTCATCCTAGTCCACTTTCAGCTTCACGTGGTTTCTTCGGCAGTCGTCCTTTTAGCAAAGCCAATAAATTCTTGAGTGAACACGGTGTAGAACCTATCGATTGGCAAATAGAAGACGAAAATTAGAAGGAGTAAAACAAAACAAGCTGTCGGCCGAAGAATGCTGGCAGCTTATTTTATTAGTATTTTAAAAATAAAAAAAGCTGCCAGCCCACGATGGTCTGACAACTTCTCTCTTTATGCCTTAACGACGACGGCGGCGACGAGCGGCGATAGCCTTCTTCTTACGACGTACACTGGGCTTGTCGTAATACTCGCGCTTCTTAACTTCGGCCAACACGCCCTCTTTCTGGCATTGACGCCGGAAACGCTTCAAAGCGGTTTCGATAGGTTCGTTCTCACCAACTGTAGTTTCCATTATGCGTTCCCCTCCTTCCGTCACGGCCAAATATTGGGGTAATAAACAGCCGGGTAATGATCGGGATTGCTCACCCCGAAAACTTTAGGGCCAAATTTTAATACTTTTGCTATCTTATGTCAAGACTTTTGCTACGATCGCGCTAGTACAGCACAGCAATTCGTATAACAAAAAGCCTTCCTCAGCATTTGCCGACGAAGGCTTTTTGTTTTAACTCAACTCAATAGCTACTTATCTTCTTTAAGCAACTCTTTGTAGAGAGGAGTGGGAGTAGCAGGGAAGTCACGGAAATATTTTTGGAAGACTTCGTTCATGTAAGCTTTGTCTGTGCCATCGAAATAAACTTTCGATTTAGCATCGGTTCCAGAAGGACGTAAGCAAATGTCACGTACTTTGGCACCTTTAAACCAAAGCTGCAAACCGTCTGACCAAACGTCGATACGCTCGAGAGCTTGCCACTCGTCGGCCATACCGGGTATAGCTTCAGTCAAAATAGCCTTTACCTCATCTAAACTGAGTACCTTGCCTCTATTGGTGAGTGAAGGATCCTTCATAGCCAAAGCTAAGCGGCGGAAGTAATTGTTGAAGCGATCTTTTTCGGCAATACCGGCAGCTTTAGCTTTAGCCAACTCTTCGGGATCGAAAATAGCTTCGTTGTAGTGAATCTTGTCACCGCGGAACTCCATTTTGTTGGCAATGGCATCTCTAGTGAAAAGATCGGAGAGATGATTGTGCAAGAAGAGATCGGCAATATTGCCAGTTTCTTTGTATTTCAAGTAGAGCTTGGAGACCATAACTACGGCAGAAATGCAAGCTTCTCCGCTGCTCTTTTCGCGCATGGCAATGATCTTTTGGCCTAAAATATTGTAGATAGGCTCGCGCGGGCCACCAATTTTGCCTCCGCTCTCTTCGCCGGCGTGATGTACTTTGGGTTTGGGGCCAATAACGATCTTGTTGCCGAGCTCGTCGTAAACAGCTACAACTTCTCCGGGATGTTCACTCATGGCTTTTTCAACATTGCGCTCCACAGCGGCAATCTCTTTGAAGCCTACAGGGGTGCGCACGACAGGAATATCGTGCTTTTGAGCCCACTCGTCCCAGGAAAGAGCGGATACGTAAGTGTGGATATCAAAACTGGAATAATCTTTCCAACTGCCGTCGTCTTCCATACTGGCGCGGTCGCTTTCGGCCAACATAAGGAAGAACTGGTTGGGTGAGAAGAGAGCAAAAGTTTTGTCGTCAGTTATCTTGATAGAACTGATACCGTCGGCTGCCAATTTAGCTTCTTCGCTGACGGGGACGATTTGACCGGCCACAAAGCGATCGGAGTCGGGATCGACATTGAAGACGATTTGACCAATGGGAGCATCTTTTAAGATGACGCCGTAATTGGCCGACTTAACAACAATGGGCATGCTGGCGTCTACGCTATCGTGAACCACTTCATATTCGGAAGAGTTTTTCTTCTGAGCTACGCGGAAACCGATATTGTGGAAGAAAGGATCTTCTTGAGTGCGAATGTAGCCGCCTTCAAAGGCTTTATCTATACCCAATTCTTCGAGAATAGGGGCGATGGTCTTGTAGCCGGCGCCACCGAAGAAATCGAGTTTGAGGCGCATACCTTCGTCGATAGCTTTTTTGACGGTCTTTAAGGCCGCTGGAGAAGCGGGGCCTTTGCGCAAGTAGTCAGCGTAAAGGCTGCACATACGTTTGTAAGTTAAGCTGTGGTGCAGTAAAGGATCGTCGGCGGCAGCCAATTTTATGGTATAGCCGGTAGTTTCGCACTGCTCCAAAATTTTGTACATTTGCTCGACGATCTTGGAATATTCCGGAGGCAAATACTGGGAGCCATCGGGGCCGAGAATTTTGTCGCTCTGTTTTTGAGGAGCGCCATGGCTGGAAGTGTAATAGTCGCCTCCAGATAAGCCCAACATATAAGTTAAGAAACTCCACATGAAAATGGTGGAAGTATCTTTATTATCGGCATTTTCGGTCAAAAATACATTAAAACCGCGAGCAGCATAAATGCGAGAAACTAAGCCTACAAAGCGCGGAGTATTGGAACGTGTTTCTCCGCCGACGATGCGAACAGGGTTTTTACGCACGAAATCCATGGCTTGGGCCAAAGGCATACCAAAAATGGCTTCGATAGTTTTTACTCCCTGGGGGCCGAGGTGCTTGGCTACTTCTTCAGGAGTGCGCACCGGCAGAGAGGCAATATGCTCTTTATGCAATTGGGGCACAATATTGCTCAATGATTCGGCCATTAAAGCCAGCATATATTCATTGATACGGTAGCGATGATCCCAAGGGCAAAGTACGTTTTGATTTTCGCGTACGCCGGCTGTGGAAACTTTGGCTTCTTTGGCAAAAGCATCTACTTGAGCTCTCAAGTTAATCGCTTTGGCTATTTCAGGAGTAATACAGAATTGACTAGCTTGAGGAGAATCAATTTGAAAAGGAGGATGGTTGCTTATATTGTAATTTTTTGCTTCCCAGCTGGTCAGGCTGCGCCTGGTTTGCTCTAAGAAGAAAGCTTTCATCTGAGCTGGAGTCATGCCGGGGGTGACTACAGTTGTATTTTCTTGATTTTGGACAGTCACTTTATCACTCCGAGAAGAAGAATTTAGGCTCTTTGTTTTCGCTTTTGAACCTCGGCTGTCCTGGTGCAGAGTGCCTGTTGCGGCCGCCGCCTTTGTTTTGGGTGTTGTATCTGCCGACTTGGGCAACGCTTCTGCATATAGCGGTGCTAAAGAAATGACGGCCGAAGCCGCCAAGATACCGAGCTTCTTCATCGATTTAAATCCTTCCTGAAAGCATTTTCTGGACTCTAAAACTTCGAGTTGTACAAAAAATTGCCCTCTGTTCGGGAAATATGAGTTAAGAAGCTCGGTTTACTTTCGTGTATGCGTATTTCTGCCGCCGATTATTTTGCGTCGCTGCTGTCGGCAGTAGCCTTTTTGCGCGTAGTGCGCTTAGGCTTAGCTTCGGCTGCAGCAGTTGTTGCGTCGCTGCTGTCGGCAGTAGCCTTTTTGCGCGTAGCACGCTTGGGCTTAGCTTCGGCTGCAGCAGTGGTTGCGTCGCTGTTGTCGGCAGTAGCCTTTTTGCGCGTAGCACGCTTGGGCTTAGCTTCAGTTGCGGCGGCCGCTGGCGCTTTGGCGTTTTCGGTAGAAGTGGAGCTGGGAGCTTCGGAGGGAGCTGCTTTGGGGAAGCGAGGCATAAATTCGAAGCCGTAGCGGCCTGTGGAGGGGTTAAGCACAACATAGCCTTTGAAAGGCTTGTTGTATTTGGAAATAAAGTTCTCCAGCAATTCGGTGCGCCCGTGCTCCAAGAAATAGGCCAATTCTTCGTGGCTTATAGGGCGTTGGCAAATTAGGCGAGGCATAGTAAAACCTTTTTTGTGGGAGCCGTTTTGGACACATACTTGCTGACATTGATAACTGGAAGCGTTTTCTGTAACGTGGCAATTTTTATCGAAAGGACATGGGCCTAAAATTTCGTCGCTAACTGGCAAAGAAACTGCGTCGGAAACTATGGTGCCACCGTCAGTTTCCAGCTCTATGGTATTGTTTTGGAAACGAAGCTTGGCTTTGTAAGTCTGTTTGCCACTGCCCTTGAAGCCTTCCAAGTAGTCGGTTTCGCCTTTTTCTAAAAGCTCGCTCATGGTGCGGGTATCGATGTAACGCCCATTTTTGTCTTTCCAGACGATAAAAGAGCAGCCCTCGCCGTCTTTGCCTTGATTGGCTTCACAGGCATAGAAACGCATCTTTTCATAAACTTGGTGCTTATGGCACACCGGACAAAGACCTAAAGGTTTCTCGTCGGCATAAATATCGGCATATTCAAAATTTTTGGTTTTGGAAACAATCTCTTTAGTGTAGTCGACAATATCGTTCATATAAGCTTTGCGCTTATAAGTTCCGTGTTCTACTTGATTGAGATTGTATTCCATGCGGCCGGTCAATTCCGGAGAAGCTAAGCGATGACAACCTATACGCTTGAGCAAATCGATTAAAATTATGCCTTTGGTGGTGGTCTTTAAAGCTCGATCGGCACGCTCTATATAGCCTCTAGTGAGCAAAGCCTCAATAATTTCGGCGCGAGTAGCGGGAGTGCCTAAGCCGGTTTCTTCTATGGCATTGGAGAGCTCTTCGTCTTCAACTTGTTTGCCGGCATTCTCCATTAGGCTCAAAAGCCTGGCCTCGGTAATGCGCGTCGGAGGCTTGGTCATTTCATCTTTTAGAGCAATTTCTTTATTGCGAGCTAGGGCCGGAACTTGAGGAGAAGTCTTTAATTCGGGAAGAGCCGAACACTCTTCTTTAGAATCGTAACCGTAAACTTCTTTCCAACCTTTTTCGCTCAAGAAATTTCCTTTGGTGCGGAAAGTAAAAGTTTCATTTTCTACTTTTACGGTGGTAATTCGCTCGATAACTGTAGTGACGGCAGGAGGGAAGAAAGCCGCCAAAAAGCGACGCAAGATTAAATTATAAATTTTGGCTTCGTCGTCGCGCAAATTGCGGCCGGCCAGCTGAGTGGTGGGAATAATGGCAAAGTGATCGGAAATACGAGAATCGTCAAAAATTTTGCCATAATTGCGCAATTTCGGTTCGGCTAAGAGCTTTTGAGCAGCTGTTGCATAGAGAGGAAAATTTAAGCCGCCTTCTTCAGCGCGGGAAGCATAAGTGGTCATGCCGCTCCAAATGCGCTTAACTTGGCCTACATAGTCGGTAGGCAGACAGCGGGAAGAAGTACGCGGATAGGTTATAAGTTTGTGACTTTCGTACAGACGCTGAGCGGCGGCCAAAGTGCTTTTAGCCGATAAACCAAAGCGCCTATTGGCTTCGCGTTGCAAAGAAGTCAGATCAAATAGAGGCGGAGCGGCTTCCGGCTTATTTTTGCGAGTTTCTTCTACTTGGGCTTGGCGGCCTTTGACCGCTTGTTCGATATGTTCGGCTACAGCCCGATCAAAGACGGCTTCATCGCGACCTTTGAAGTTTTTCTCTTCGGAGATTTGTTTGGGATCAAATTTTGAATCGAAATATACCGCTTCATAGGTGTGCGGCTTGGTTTCATTTTCTTGATTGATAGGAATATCAAACTTGGCTTTTAAGCGCCAATAAGGAGCTGGGCGAAATTTTAATATATCTAACTCGTGACTTTGTAACATGGCCAAAGTGGGAGTTTGGACGCGGCCAGCCGACCAAGAGACCTTTTCGGTGCGTGTTTTTAAGCGGCGAGTGAGAGCGCGGGTAGAGTTGATACCAATAAGCCAATCGGCTTCAGCGCGACATTGGGCTGCTTGATACAAATTTTCATAATCGGTACCAGGTTTGAGAGAAGCAAAACCGCTGCGTATAGCTTCTGGAGTCATAGATTGCAACCACAAGCGCAGTATAGGCTTTTTAATTTTACAAAAAGAGACCAATTCTCGGAAAATAAGTTCGCCTTCACGTCCGGCATCACAAGCGTTGACTACCGCTTCTACATCGGCTCTTTTGGCCAATTTGGCAATAATGCGCAAACGAGTTGTGCATTTATCTTTAGCTTTTAAGCTGAAGCTCTTGGGAATAATGGGTAGATCTTCCAACTTCCAAGCTTTGTATTTAGGATCTATTTCCTCAGGAGCAATAAATTCTACCAAATGGCCTACTGCCCAGGTAATAATGTTGTTTTCACTCTCCAAGTATTCTTTTTCATCTTTGCAACCGCCCAATGCTTTGGCAATATCTTTGGCAACGCTGGGTTTTTCGGCGATAATCAGATGCTTAGACAAGAGTAGCCTCCTGAGGTGCCTTTGGTGGCAGAAAAATAGGAATATGCAGCCAATATGGCAAGTTGGTAAAAAGTTAATTAACCCAAGTATTTTACTTGGAACTTACTACACGTCAAGATCGGCGTTAGTTGCGGGTTTGAGCATTGCGCAAAAGGGAGCGGGCATGTTCTAAAGCTTGATCCAAAGAGGCGCCTCCGCTCATCATGCGAGCAATTTCCTTTTCTCGTTCAGCTCCTTCCAAAATGCGCACGTGAGTTGCCGTGCGTCCACCGTTTACTTCTTTATATAAGTAGTGGTGGCGATCGCCTGCTACAGCCAAAATAGGCAAATGGGTGATACATATAACTTGCGAGCGTGAAGCTAAACCTCGCAATCGCTCTGCCACTGCTTGAGCAGCATTGCCTCCCAAACCTGTATCTATTTCATCAAAGAAGAAAGTGGCCGTTTTTTGGAACTCAGAAAATAAACTGAGCAAAGCCAACATAATGCGGGAAATTTCACCACCTGAAGCTATTTGGGCCAGAGGTTTGGGAGCTTCTCCTGGGTTGGGAGCGATCACAAATTCGATAATGTCGCCTCCGTGTGAGGCAATCTCTTTATATTGGGACACGAAATTTGTTAGCTCATCAGCCTTAGAATCATGGTTAAGATTGTCGGCAAAAGAAACAGCGAAACGGCAATGGGGCATATCCACTTTGGCCAATTCCTCTTCTACGGCTTTAGATAGCTCCTTGGCGTGACTGTGGCGCGACGAGGAAATCTCTTCCATAAATTTTTCCCTCTGTCTAAGACAGTCTAGCAATTCGTGCTCTAAATGTTCAGAACGTGAAGCGCTGTTTTCCAATAGCTCTAAATGATTGGCCGTTTGTTGACGATATTGCAGAACTTCTTCTATAGAAGGGCCATATTTGCGCATAATCGTACGTAATTTGTCGTAACGATTGTGCAAAGCTTCCAAACTTTCACTGTCGGAGACAATGCCGTCGGCGTAAGCGCTCAATTCGTAAATATTGTCGTCCATGATGGCCAAAGCTTCATTTAAGCTTTCGACTATTGGAGTTAAGCGTTTATCTTGGCTTTGTAAAGAAGCCAGGCTTCCGCAAATTCTGGCTAGAAGTTCGCGAGGGCCGCCGTCAGAAGTTAAGTCGGCATGAGCTGACAAAGCACCGTTGCGCAAGTCGGCGGCAGCGGCCAGAATTTTTATTTGCTCTTCGAGTTTTATATCTTCGCCTGGCTGCGGTGACGTTTCGTCTATCTCGTTGAGTTCGTGGTGAGCCCAGTCTATTTCACGCAAGCGGGAGCGCTCGCCTTCGCGCAATTCTTGCAATTCTTTATGCAATTCGCGACAGCGGCGATACGAATCGGCGTAGCCGCTTAGGAGTTGCTCATAAGACGGATCTTGAGAAATAATATAGCGATCTAGCACTTTGTAATGATCGTTAGATCGCAGTAAAGAATATTGCTGGTGCTGGCCATGCAAATCTACCAACATCGAGCCTACTTCACGCAAAATCGCCAAAGTGGCCGGTTTACCGTTAATGCGACAAGAAGCTCGACCGGCAGCTTTAAAATCGCGATTGAGGAGCAACTCGTCTTCCTCATTTTCTTCAAAGCCTAGTTCTGCCAATTTGTGAGTCACTTCGGTGGGAATGTTTACGAATCTGGCGGCTACAAAACCGCTGGTTGCTCCGCTGCGCAAAGGCTTATCTCTCACCATTGAGCCCAGTAAAAATCCCATGGCGTCGATGATCAGGGATTTGCCTGCTCCAGTTTCGCCGGTAAGCATATTGAGACCATCTACAAAACAAAAAGTCTCATCTTCCACCAATGCAAAGTTGCGGATAGCCAATTCTGCTAACATAAAACGTCCCAACCCATGACAGGAAAAATTTGCGGCGCGAAATTTCATTTTTTGTTTTTTCTCTTCCTCTTTTGTCCGGTAAAGGAAAGAAGGATACAGGCAAGAAAAAGCGGTCTCTACCACAAGTGCCGTAAAGCCCCAGCCTTCAGGCATGGGGAGTATGTCAAGCTTTTTTAAATTGAGATGATTAAGAAGACCGAATTAACCAATGGTATTTTGGTAATCAGTGAGCAGATTCCTCAATTTGCCTCCTGCTCTTTGGGAGTATGGGTGCAAAGCGGAACTCGCTGCGATGAACCGTACAATTTGGGCATGGCTCATTTTTTAGAACACATGCTTTTTAAAGGTACAGAGCGACGTACGGCTTTGCGTTTGGCTCAGGATATGGATCTTCTGGGCGGCCGCATGAACGCTTTTACCGAACAAGAGCAAACGTGTTTATATACGGTTGTGCTCAGTGAGCATGTGGCGCAAGCTTTTGAGATTTTGGCCGATATGTTGGTAAATTCTTCGTTTGACGAAGCTGAGTTGCGGCGTGAGCAAGGTGTAGTATGCGAAGAAATTAAAATGGTGGAAGATGAGACCGACGAGTTAGCTTCCGACCTTTTTTATGCTTCGATTTGGCCCGATCATCCGTTGGGCAAGCCCATTCAAGGCACTATAGAGTCGGTGCAAAGCTTCACTCAAAATGCGCTTTTTGAATATTTGCACCGCCATTACAGGCCTGATCGTATTATTGTGGCTGCTGCCGGAGCCGTCGATCATGATAAATTGGTACGATTGACCGAACGTTACCTACAAAACGGGTGGTTGATGCGCCGACCTGTTTCTCAATTTAGCAATGAAGCCGGGCCGAAGTTGTGGTGGGCTTGCCCTCCGGGAGGTACGCCTAAACCGGCTGCGGTAACAAATGTAAAATATCGTCCCACCGAACAAGTAAGTATTTGCTGCGGCTGGCAATGTCTAGCTCAAGATGATCCGCGAGGATGCGTTTTGTCTGTTTTAGACAGTGTTTTGGGCGGTTCACTTTCTTGTCGTCTTTTCCAAGAAATACGTGAAAAGAGCGGTTTGGCCTATTCGGTAGAGACTTTCCGCTCTACTTACAGTGACGCCGGTCTCTTTGGTGTAGAGGTGAGCTGCTCGGCGGCCAATGTCTCTGCGGTTATGGACAGCATTCGCAAGATATTTAAAGGCATTCTGGCTGAAGGAATTACCGAAGATGAATTGGAGAGAGCTCGCCAACATATTAAGAGTTCGTACGCCTTGAGTTTAGAATCAAGCTTCGGTCGCATGAGCTGTATTGTGCAAAATGAGCGGGTTTGGGGACGTCAGATTAGCTTGGAAGAACTTTGCCAAGATTTAGACAAAGTTAAAAATAGCGATATTATAGAGTTCGCCCATGAATTTTTCGATTTGGATAAGTTGACGACCGCTGCTGCCGGTCCTATATATTCTCTGTAATAAATCAGTAAACAGTGTCGATACTAAGTCGACAATGATAGAAGTAAAATTTTGTTTCACATTTAGGAGGTTCGAATGGACAGTGTATTAAGTCCAATTCCGGTGGTGGTATCCGGAGCTACCGGGCGTATGGGGCGCGAAATTGTGCGCACCATTTTAGGTCAGGTCGGCATGGAGTTGGTGGGGGCTATCGGTCACGCCCGTCATTTAGGCGAAGATATTGGAGAATTAGTTACTGGTGAACCTTGTGGAGTAATTGTCACTCCGGATATCGATCAAGCTTTGGCCGCTGCTCGCGGAGGTGTTTTGGTAGAAGTTTCTACCGGTAGTTTTATCAAAGAGGTAGTTTTCAAGGCTGCTCAATATAATGTGGCTTGTGTTATCGGCTCTACGGGCATTTCCAATGCCGACTCTGAAGCTATTGCCAATTTAGCCAAAGAAAGCTCTCATCCCATTTTATTTGCCCCCAATTTTGCTATGGGAGCTGTTTTGATGATGAAATTTGCCAAAATGGCTTCTAAGTATTTCCATTGGGCTGAAATTATTGAAAAACATCACGAACGCAAGCTAGATGCTCCTTCAGGCACAGCTATGTACACAGCTGAGGCTATGGCCAGAGCTTCTGGTGGTAAATTCAGGGCTCCAGTTGAAGGCGAAGAGTCTGTAAAAGGGGCAAGAGGTGGCAAATACGGCGGCATTCGTATTCACTCGGTGCGTATGCCCGGATTCTTGGCTGATCAAGAAGTTATTTTCGGCAGTCAAGGTGAGACTCTGACTATTCACCATAGTGCTTCGAATCGCGAGTGTTTTATGTCCGGAGTAGTTATCGCTATTCAAAAAGTACGCCACTTAGACGGTATGGTTGTCGGCTTAGAAAATATTATTGACTGATACGGTTTTACCGGATCAAACTTGGGGCCGAGATTAGCGCCCCATAGAAAGTGAAATGTGAGCATGAACGATAAAAAATACAATTTTGCTGTTGTAGGAGCTACCGGTTTGGTTGGCTCAATGATGCTCAAAGTTTTAGCCGAGCGCACTCAGTTGCCTATAGGCAAAGTGAGCGCCGTGGCCACGGCCAGATCGGCCGGTTCGGAAGTAAAATTCCGCGATCAATCTCTTGTAGTAGCTGATATTGCTACCTTCGATTTTAAAGGCGTCGATATTGCGCTTTTCGCCGGCGGTGATGTAGCTGCTGCTGAATATGTGAAAAAGGCCGCCGCTGCCGGTGCTGTAGCTATAGACAATTCTTCTATTTTCCGCATGGATCCCGAAGTGCCCTTAGTTGTGCCGGAAGTAAATGGTCATGCTATAAAAGAGCATAAAGGCATCATTGCCAATCCCAATTGTTCTACTATTCAGATGATGTCGGTTTTGGCCCCCTTGCATAAAGCTTTCGGTCTTAAGAGTGTCAGTGTGGCTACTTATCAGTCTGTTTCTGGTGCAGGTAAAGAGGCCGTGGAAGAATTGCGTCGCCAGACCAGAACTATGCTTGAAGGACAAACTGTCGAAGGCAAATCCTGTTTCCCCAAGCGCATTGGTTTTAACTTATTCCCACAGATTGGTAGTTTCGACGCAGAAGGCAACACTACAGAAGAAACCAAGATGGTCAACGAGACCAAGAAAATTTTGGAACTTCCTGACCTGCCGGTATTGGCCACTTGTGTGCGTGTGCCTGTGTTCTTCGCTCATTCTGAAGCGGTGCAAGCTTCTTTCGCTAAAGAATGTTCTCCTGAAGAAGCTAGAGCTATTTTAAGCACCGCTCCCTGTGTACAAGTAATGGACGATCCGTCTCACCAGCTTTATCCTACACCTGTTGAAGGTGAAGATCAGGATCTCGTTTTGGTAGGGCGTATCCGTCGCGATCCTACTGCCGAGCATGGTATTTCCATGTGGGTTGTAGCCGACAATTTGCGTAAAGGCGCAGCTACCAATGCTGTTAATATAGCCCAAGCTCTCATTGAGGGAAGGAACGCAAAATAGCCTTATGTCTATTATTGTGCAAAAATTTGGCGGCACTTCAGTAGCTTCAGAAAAAGGCTGGAAAGCTTTGGCCAATAAGATCAACGACGAATTGAACAACAATAAGCAAGTGATTGTTGTTGTCTCTGCTATGGGACGTCGTCCGGCTCCTTACGCCACCGATAGTTTATTGGGATTGATTAAAGACTATTCTACTCATGTCAGCGAGCGTGAGCGCGATATGCTTATGGCTTGTGGAGAGATAATCTCTGCTGTGACAGTAAGCCACTATTTGCGTAGTTTGGGCATAAAGGCCAAAGCTTTCGATGGAGCTCAAGCCGGCATCGCTGCTGTGGGCAACTATGGGAGCGCCAGCATAGAAAGTATCGATCCTCAAGCACTTTTGGAAGCTTTACAAGAAGGATTTGTCCCTGTAGTAGCAGGTTTCCAGGGCGTCAATAAACGTGGTGAAATCGTTACTTTAGGACGCGGTGGCAGTGATACTACGGCCGTCGCTTTGGGAGCTGCCGTTGGAGCTGAACGAGTAGATATTTTCACTGACGTTGAGGGAGTCATGACTGCCGACCCTCGCTACGTACCGTCAGCTCACGTTTTGGAACATATAAGCCATGTTGAAGTGGGAGAAATGGCTAACGAAGGGGCCAAAGTTTTGCACCCCAGAGCAGTGGAAATTTCTCAGACTCACAATATCCCTTTGCGAGTACGCTCTACTTTTAGTGACAAAGAAGGTACGGCCATTGACAGTTGTTCATCCAATGTGAGCATTGCCGATCGTCAGTTGGAAATTGAAAAATTAGTCACCGGAGTAGTCAGTGTGCCCGGCTATACTATGGTGAGTATAGATTTGCAAGCTACTCCCGATTTGCGTGTGCGTCGTCTCTCTATTTTTGAGCGTTTGGCCGAAGCGTCTCTTTCTTTGGATATGATCAATGTAGCCGAAGATAGAATTTGCTTCTTGCTCAACAATAGTGATATAAATACAGCCAAAAATTTGCTTAAAGAGCTTGGTTGCAGCTTTGCTATGCGCTTTGGCTGTGCCAAACTTTCTGTAGTAGGCCAGGCTATGCGTGGACAACCGGGAGTGATGATGCGCATCTGTCGAGCCTTAGTGCATAGTGGTATTGAGCTTTTTTACACGACGGATTCGCATATTACCATTTCTGCTGTAGTAGCCGAGAATGCTTTGGCTAAAGCTTCTCAGGCTATTCATACAGAATTTGGCTTAGATTAATAGCTATTGATAGCTTGGGGGGGCTTAATCTATTGCCAAGTGCGTCGATCATTTTCCGCTTCTTTGCGTTTAAAAGATTCGGCCAGATCTACATCAAAGCGATTAGCTAAGTCGAGCAAATAGGACAGTACGTCAGCCATTTCTTCGGCCAGGTTGTCTTGGATGAGTTGCTCCTTAGTTTGATCGCTGTGGCTTTCCTTGGCTTTTTCGGTGAAAAGAGCCATTTTTTTGCGAATAGCTTTAGCTAATTCGCCGACTTCTTCGGTCAGCAGCAAATAAGTCTCTAAGTTGCTGGCTTTAGTAAAACCTCGTTCTATACATTTTTCTTGCACATATTTTTGGAGCAGGGGAAGAGAAGGGGTATTTGGAAAACTTGTCTTTTTCATAACGTTTTTCTTTTGCGTTTTGCGGCATGTCCTTTCCTGCAACAAGACAGAAAGAGCGTTGGGGGTAGCTAAAGTTGAGGAGGATTCTCTGTCATGGCCGATGAGTTGCTAGAACGGGTAGAAAAATTAGAAAGCAATGTGCGTAGCAGTTTGTCTCAGCTTCGCCATTTGCAACAGCTTAGCGAAGCAGAACTAAAAAGAGATGCTCTTGATAACTTAGAGCAAATACGTCGTGAAATGTCAGAGGTCGTTTCGCGTATGGCCTCTTTGGCTGAGGTCAATTCTCTGAAAGATGATTTAAATAAAGTCTTCAGTTTAATCGGAAATCCTAACGGAGCTTCTTTCTCTGGTAGCTCTATGGTAGGAACTCAGTTGTCTTCTGGTAGCGAAGTTACTGAACGCTTAACAAAAGCCGTGAAATCTTGTGAAGAAAAGTTGGATAAGTTGCAAGCTTCTCTGGGAGAAGTTGATATCAACTCCAAGCTTGAACGGTTAGAAGAACGCCTAAACGGTATGGAACTTGCTTTGGCTGAATTGCAAAAATCAGCCAATGCTAAGTGCGTTAATGGCAATACCGAATACAATGCCAAAAAAAATGATAATTCCGCCATATTCGACGATGAACCCGTAGAATGGGGCTAATTTTTGCTATAATGGGGCGGAAAACTTAATGAAAGCCCTGGTGGCTTTTTTGACAATTGAAGGAACGAAAGCTATGAAGGTCAGCTGTTGCATGGATAAGCAATATTCAGCCAGCCATTATATATTAGGACGTCGTCAAAAACGCGCGGGCTTCAGCTTATTGGAACTTATGGTTTCTGTGGGCATTATGTCTGTGACTCTTCTTTTGGTTTTGGCTGTTTTTACCGGATCAATGAAGGCTAGCCAAAAGACCACCGACCTAACGGCAGGTGTTATTGTTGCCGAAACTGTACTTACCAAAGATATTTACAATATTGTCAATCAGGTTGATAAAGAAGCTGACAAAGGCGCTTTTGAAAATCTGAAAAAAGGCGGCGTAGTAGCTTCTGGTATTAAGAACCTAAACAATACTACTTTCGTGTGGGAACTCAATTCCACCAGAATAGACAGCACTGACAGCGGGACTTCTGTAGGGGGTACTACTATCGACAATCAGTTGGTTAAGCTGGATGTGGTAGTTTGGTGGGGCAAAAGCGGCAGTAGCGTTGGCGAATATAGTTCTGAAAACGGAGATATGAAAGCTTCCGGAGCAGTAGATAGCAAAAATACTTTAAGTATGACGCATGCCGGTATTCTGCGCTGTGAGATGAGCCGACTTTATAATATCAGCTCGGAGTTCTAGGAGGGCAGCTTAATAATATGAATATTGTTCCAAGCCGCCGAAAAGACAACTTAGGCGCTACTTTGGTTGAAGTTTTGATCACCACTGGCGTTTTTAGTGTATTGATGCTGGTGCTTTTTACTGTTGTGCAATATGGCATGGATTCCTGGCGCAGCATTGAGGGACGTACCGTTACGCAAACTATGATGCGTAAAGTGGGCGTTTTTGCTATGGATGATATTAGGCGAGCCAGCTTCGGTGGTCTCGGCGTGGCCACTTACAAAAATTATAGTCCGAGCAATATAACTAAAGTGGTGACCGGTGCTGATGTAGATCAGACTAAACAGCCGCAATATGGACAAGCTATATGGATGCTTTCGGCATATAATGACAATAGTGCCATTTCCGGCAGTACAGATTCCGAAGTAGTCAGCGCTTCTCAGCGTTTTTCCCGCAGTGCATCGGGTATTCCCAATTGGAATAAAAATGTTATCTACTATGTCTCTACTATTGGCCCCAATTTGCACAAAGAAAAATACGGTGGAAGTATACAAGACGTTTGTGGTAATGCCGATTCTTGCCCTCATAAATGGTTAATTCGCTGTGAAGTTCCAGGCCAAGCTGCTTTATTAGATAAATCCAATATTGGCAAATATATTGTGCAACCAGAGACTAGTGGCGGTAAAGTCAATATCTTTAGTCAGGATCCTTTCAAGCAATGTAAAGTCCAGGTTTTGGCCGATTGTATTGTGGCTTTCCGAGTAGTAACTAACAAGCCAGAAGTTACTTTAGTAATTAAGTCGGCCCGTTTAGCCGAATTGCGCCGCGCTCAGCAGCAACGTGGTATGGCCTTGGGTAAAGAACTTAAAAACGAAGAGACTGTGACAGATATAACAAATGCTCAGGCTTTGAGAAAGCTCGATACGCTTAGCGGTGCTTCTAATCGTTTAGGGGCTTATACTTTGCAATATGATATAACAGTTATTCCTCGCAATAATATGAAATAAGAGCTGGATGAGTCCTAGAAGATAGGCGTAAAAAAAAGCTCTTCTATTCTCAAAATAAAAGGAGCGGTTGTTGAAACCGCTCCTTTTATTTTGTGTGGGCAAAAATTGTGCTTTAGAACATAGTGCTTTGGTAAGGACGATCTTTTTCCAACCAAGGCTTTATATGTTGGTAACAATCGCGCGGTACCATAAGTAAGCTGCGGCGAACCGGCTCGGAGAGTGCTTCGATAGCTCTGGTGCGGCTGGCTTGAGAAATTTCTTTCCAACGATTGTTAGGCGGATTATCTAAAATGCGGATTGGCGAAGTGGCCCTTCCCGGTTGATAAATGTCGTAGCCCAAGTTTTGAGGAGTATCTTTATGAAAATACCATTCCCAATTGGAGCCTAAACTCTTTTGCACATATTTTCTTATTCTATCGGTAATGGGGCCATCACCGGGATCGTCAAAAGCTTTGAATGGACGTCTGCCCAAGAAGCGACGGGAAAGATCGGCCATAACTTCGTCAGGACTTTGGCTCCAAAGTTTTAAGGTGTGGTAGAAATCGAAATCGTCGATTTGCAAGTAATTATCTAAGAAATTCTCTTCATCTTCTGCTTGGTTGGACTCAAAAAGAAAGCGCAAATTGCGAGGTAATTCTAAAGATTGAGGGGAGTTTTCGTACAAATAGTGCGCCCTTTTGAGAATAACACGCAATAATGTTTCGTAAGAACGCACTGTTTTATGCAAATATACTTGCCAGTGCATAAAGTAGCGACAGAATAAATAACCTTCGACAGCTTCACAACCTTTGTGATCGACAGCACAACAGTATTTGCCTTCGCTGTCTCTAAGTGGGCGTATAGTGTAAATAATGCGATCTATATCGAAAAGTCCATATTTGGCGCCGGTATAGAGAGAATCGCGTTGCAAATAATCCATGCGATCTACATCCAATTGGCTAGAGAGCAATTCATGAAATACCGGCTGAGGATAAGTGCCCTTCATTATGGCAATGGTATCTTCGACATTAAGTGAATATTTAGCAAATAAAGGAGCTAAACGGCGGACTATTCTTAAACTTAGCTCTTCGTGATTTACTTTAGAAAAAGCATTTTCTAAAGCGTGAGAAAAGGGGCCATGGCCTATATCGTGCAACAGAGCGGCGGCTTGAGTGGCCAAAATAGTCTCGGGAGCTACTTTCAGCAAGCGATTATCATGCCAATAGGTTAAAATACGTTGCATAAGCCACATTGTGCCTATGGAATGCTGAAAGCGAGAATGTTCGGCGCCGTGAAAAACACTGAAGCACATACCCAGCTGGCGTATGCGACGCAGCCTCTGGAACTCCATAGAGTCGATAAGTTCCAGAATTAAAGGGTGGTTTATGGCTATATTACCATAAAGCGGATCGCGCAATACTTTTTCTTTAAACTTTTTGCTCATAGTCGGCGACGGCAGCTACTTTTTGTTAATTTTTTTCTAGGTACGGTCTAAAGCAAATCGCTTTATATGTTGGTGAGGTAAGCTCTGTCACTAGAAAAATTAAAACTGCTTTCGCTATATCTTGTGGTTTTCCTTAATTTTGTGATATTTATTGCGACGGCTTTGCATACGTTGAGTGCGTTTGGTAGTGGGACGGCTGCGTGGAATGGACAACTCGGCGGAATCGTTCTTGTCTACCAATTCAGGTATAGATATATCAAAATCGTCTTGTAAACTTGTGTGTAAACTGGATAAGCCGGGATTGATAACCCCTTTAGATAAAGCTGTCCCCATAAGCATACCTACAGCTATACCGCTGGCTATAAGCATAGCGTTCATGCCATCTTGCAAAGCCAAATCGGTCTGACCTCGAATAATATTTGTCATGGCGTTGTAGGTAAGAATTCCCGGTACCAAGGGAAATATGCCTGGCAATACAAAAACGGTGGAAGGCATACGCAAAGCCCTGGCCAAACTTTCGCTACACAAAGAAATGGTAAGCGTACCGACAAAGCCACAATATATAGGGCCTATTCCCCAAGTACCCATCATATAGTTGACTTGCCAACCCAAAAGACCGGCTAAAGTACAACCAAGAATTGCTCGTACCGGAATGCGAAAAAATACGGCGCAACCGACCAAGCCCAGAATAGCTCCAAACCAACCGATAAAGAAATCGCTCATAAGAACCATTGCCCCATGCTCATGCCTACTACTGCTCCGGCTGCCAAGGCTGCGCTAGTGAGGACAGCGTCGGTAGTACGAGCAATGCCGGCCAATAACTCACCGGCCATAAGGTCGGCTATAGCGTTTGTTAGAGCTAAACCGGGCAACAGGGGCACCATTCCGGCAATCACTATAGCGCGATGTTCTACGCTGGAAAAAAATAGACACCAAATATCGGCGAAAATAGTAACGGCCAATCCGTTGAGAAATACCATTAAAAATGGTGCTAGTTTAGCGCATTTTAGCTCTACATATTTGGCTAACAGTCCAACTAGCAGTGAAGGTATAATCGAAATTAAATTGCCGGCGATCATCATACCGAAACCAGCACAACAAATAGCCTGAAATATATACATGGTAGTTTGGCTGTATAGCGGAGCTTTGCGGATTAGTTCGTCTACGGCTTTATCGGCGCTTTGAAAAGAAATTTTGCCTGCAGCCAGATCGCGAGAAATAGAGTTGATGGCGATAACTTTGGCCAGATCGATAGTGCGATTTTTTACTCTGGTGACGATAGTGATGGTGCGCTCACGGCCCACGGTGACGGTAATGCCGGTTGGTGTGGCGTAGCTTTCGACCGGCGTGCCGCAAGCGTGGCCAATGTGTTCTACGGTAGTTTCCACTCGATTGGTCTCTGCTCCGGAAGCCATTAGCACTTTGGCTGATTTTAGGCATAGACCGGCAATTTTACGCAGAGCATTTTTAGAACACAACTTGGCCATCGATAATTGCAGCAGCCCTTTCTATATAAAGGCGTTTTTTATAATTTTTAGTTTGAAACTAACGTTGAACTTCGTTCGTTTCGGCTTTGGCTTCGATTTCCTTGTAATTGGCCGGCTCGGCAAAAAGCGCATCTAAGAAAAGATCGGGATCAAACTCACGCAAATCGTCAGCTGCTTCACCTACGCCTATGTAGCGCACCGGTAAATGGAACTCTTCGCCAACGGCAATAACCACTCCGCCTTTGCCTGTTCCGTCCAACTTGCACATAACTACGCCGCTTAACTCTACGGCACGGTTAAATACTTTGGCTTGCTCTAAAGCATTTTGACCTGTGGTCGCATCGACAACTAACCAAGTTTCGTGAGGAGCACCCGGGCAAGCTTTGTCGCATACACGCCTAATTTTGCCCAACTCTTCCATAAGGTTGACCTTGTTGTGTAAGCGGCCGGCTGTATCGATAATTACTAAATCGCAACCGCGTGCTTGAGCCGCTTTTATAGCGTCGAAGACCACCGCACTGGGATCGGAGCCTTCTTGATGGCTGACTAAATCGACTCCGATCTTATCCGCCCAAGATTGGAGTTGGTCTATGGCTGCTGCTCTAAAAGTATCGGCGGCTGCCAAAATGACTTTGTGGCCGTCAGCTTTGAATTTTGCCGCCAATTTGGCTGCTGTAGTTGTTTTGCCTACACCGTTGACGCCTACCATCATGACAACCTTAAGCTCGCCCGGTTGCAAATCTAAACCGCACTTTTCTCCCTTGTGCTGGCGTAAAATGTCGCTCAAAATAGATTTCATTTCGGTCAACAAATCGCTAGGTTGGCTGATTTTCTTACTTTTTTGGGCTTTTTTAAGTCGGTCGAGAATATCGGCTGAGGCTGTCAGTCCCACATCTGCTGTCAATAAGATACTTTCCAGTTCATCCCAAAAATCTTCGTCAATCTTATTAGAAGAGGAAAATAAGCCACTGACTCTGTCTACAAATTGACGACGTGTTTTGTCTAACCCTTTGGCCATTTTGTTGAACCAAGGATCGACAGGCGTTAAGGCCAACTCTTTAGCGCTGTCTAAAAAGCCGCGCAAACCTTTTTTGGTGTTTTGATCTTGAGAGGCCGTTTCCGAATTGGGCTCGGAAGATACCGGAGGCTCGGAAACTACCGGAGTAGCCTGTTCAGTATTGTTTTGAGGGGGAGCTTTTTCTTCTTTGTTGCGTTTGAACCAATTAAACATGATATTCCTATTAAAACAGTAGTGAATCTTCTTTTAGGGAAACTCAAAACCGATTGTCATTTTTTTCTTAGTGTGAGTATAAGTTAAGCTTATTCGTTTCTTTATTTTGACTAACTGCATCTTTTTGCCTTCTCTTTTTGCATAAAAGGGGGAGACCTTTGCTTGTATGGCAAATAAAGCCTTCGATTTATCACCTGTCATATCGTAGAAAGGGGCCATATTATGGGCATTTTGACTCCATTAGTCTTTGTCGGAGCGGATAAAGTAGCTTTAATTAAGGAAAATATTCTTACTCCTCCCGATCCGGCCGTATTGCCCTGGTCTCCTATGCCTCGCCTGGATGAAAAAGCCATAGAACTTAAAGAACGTCAGGAAGAAGCTAAAAAACAACAGGAAGCCCAACGGGCTGAAGCCATCAAACGCACCTATTCACAACCAGGATTGGGCGGCCCTTCGCTGTTTGGAAATGCACTTGGCAAATCCCATTCTACTACCGGCTCTGCAGAAGGGTTCGCTTTTTCTTCACCTGCCCCAGCTCGGAAACCAAATTTGAGTGGAGCCTTGCGCAAATTAGAAGAAGCTCGTCCGCAAACGGCTTCTATGAATTTACCTGATTCTGAGGTCCCTCCGGGATTTGCCGATCTTACCGATTCGGAAATGCCTCCTGGTTTTGCGGCTATTGAGCGCAAGGCTGAAGAAAAAAAACAAACAGAAAGCGGGATGTTCGGTCATGTAGAAGGGGCGCCCAGACGTCGTCCTCGCAACGAAGATCGAGATGATAGAGAAAAAACGTCTTCAGAGCGCCATCGTCGTGCTTCCCGCAATCAAGAAATAAACTTGAACTTCTTGAAGACCCAAATATTCGGTAATTAATTTTTTTTGCATTTCTAAAGGGAACAAATTAAATATGGCTGCCAGAGGTGACAAATTTCTTATTACCGGTATGGCTTGTGCTGCTTGTCAAGCTCATGTTAGCAAAGCTATTTCTGCTTTGGATGGAGTGGATCAAGCCGAGGTAAATTTACTTTCCGGTACAGCGCGGGTTTTTTACAAAGATAAGCCTTGTCCGGCTGAAGTAATTAAAGCTATACAAGAAGCCGGATACCAAGCCGAACTCTTAAAAGATGACAGTGTTTGGCAAGAAAATAGTCGTCAAAGGCGCTCTGAAGCCGCCAAAAGCGAACAGCATTCTCTGGCAATACGCTGTATTTGTACTTTTATACTTCTGTTGCCTCTATTAGCTTGCAGTACTTCAGTCATGTTTGGCTGGCCTATAGACATTGTGCGCATGGTTCCCGAACCGATAATTTTGTGGTTTGTGGTTTTTCAATGTGCTTTGGCCTTGCTGGCTATGCTGATAAACGGAAAAATATTTATCAGTGGCTTTAAGAGCTTAATTTCCGGAGCCCCCAATATGGATGCTCTGGTGTGTATGGGAACGCTAGCTTCTTTCGCTTATAGCGTTTTCAATTTGTGGTCTATTGACAAAATTCTGGGCTTGATATCTTCTTCTAAGTTAGATTGTGCTACTTTCTTAGTCGAAACTTTGCAGCAATACCTTTCAGCCACCTATTTTGACAGTTGCGCTTTCATATTGTTTTTTGTCACGCTGGGCAAATATTTAGAGGGGCGGGCTAAAGCTAAAACTTCTTTAGCTTTGGAAAAGCTAGCCGATTTAGCTCCTAAAACTGCTTTAATTAAAAAGGCGGATGGCTCGGAAGAGGAGCGCCCGGTAGGTTTAGTTTCGGTTGGTGATACTATCGTTATGAAACCGGGCCAGACCGTACCTGTAGATGGCATTATTGTCTCTGGCTCTAGCTCTTTAGACGAATCGGCTCTAACTGGAGAAAGTTTACCGGTAGTTAAGCATGTCGGTGATGTAGCTCTTTCTGGTTCGGTAAATTGCGAAGGACGTTTTGAATTTGTAGCTTCTCAAGTGGGAGCCGATACTACTTTGGCTCAAATCATTCGTTTGGTAGACGAAGCTTCCAATTCTAAGGCGTCCAGTGCTCGTTTGGCTGATAAGGTTAGCAGCGTTTTTGTACCTGTTGTTTTTACTTTGGCGCTTATAACCGGTTTGCTTTGGTATTATGTGCCTTTGTGGCTGGACTTAGCAGAATCGGTTTATTGGGGTACCGCTTTAAAATATGCCGTATCAGTTTTGGTAGTTGCTTGTCCCTGTGCTTTGGGGTTGGCTTCTCCGGTAGCCATTATGGTAGGTATGGGTAGAGCGGCTCAATTTGGTATTTTGGTACGCAATGCCCAAAGTTTAGAAGAGCTGAGCTCGGCTAAAGCGGTTATTTTTGACAAAACCGGTACCCTCACCGAAGGCAAACCGGCTATTATTGATTATCAGTCTTTTTGCGAAGATAAATACAGCCGAGAACAAGTGTTGGCTTACGCTTTGTCTTTAGAGCAAAATAGTCGCCATCCTTTGGCAATAGCAGTTACAAAGGCAGCTCAAGACAAAGGTTTGAGCGCTCTTCCAGTAGACAATTTTAAAGAAGTAGTCGGCGGTGGCGTCGAAGCTCTTATAGAAAAACAAATTTGGAAAATAGGCAGTCGCGGCTACATGGCTAAAAATATTATGGCCGATTGCAGCTCCGGAAAATTGCAGCGCATCAACGAATATGAAGCTCAGGGCTATAGCATTCTTTATTTAGCCAATCAAAAAGACAATTTGGTTGGTATTATCGTATTGGCGGATCAACTTCGCCCTGACAGCATTGAAGCTGTACAAAGTTTGCATGAATTAGGTATAAAGGCTATCGTTTTGACTGGCGATAGGCAAGCGACTGCTGAAAGAATAGCCGAAGAAGTAAAGGCCGATGCTCTCTATGCCGAGGTTTTACCTAGTCAAAAAGCTGACGTTGTCAAAAAATACAAAGACGAAGTTGGCAAAATTATTGTGGTTGGTGATGGCATCAATGATGCGCCAGCTCTGAAAATCGCCGACGTTGGCGTGGCTGTAGGTACTGGTATTGATATAGCAGTTGAAGCGGCCGATGTTGTCTTAATGAAAAATTCTTTGCTGGATGTTGTCAGAGCTATTGAACTAAGTCGAGCCGTTTTGAGCAATATACGCCAGAATCTGTTCTGGGCCTTTGCTTATAATGTTTTAGCTATTCCTGTGGCAGCAGGTGTATTTAGCCCTTGGGGCATTGAGCTTACCCCCTCTTTAGCCGCTTTGGCCATGAGTTTAAGTTCAGTAACTGTAGTTGGCAATGCCTTGCGTTTAAATGGTTTTTATCCTGGTCTCATAGCGAAGGTAAAGCATAAGCGCTCTGTCGCTTCCCAAAAAGCAAGCTCTACATCTTTGACCAACAAAAAACAAGAAGAAATTAAGCCGGAGGAAAAGACTATGACCAAAATTCTTTATGTTGACGGAATGATGTGCGAAAAATGTGAAATGCACGTTACCAAAGCTCTTGAAAGTATTGAAGGCGTGAAAGTCAGCCGTATTGAGCGTGCACAAAAAATAGTCGCTGTGGAGTTAAGTAGTGGAGAAATTTCCGAAGAGACGTTGCGCGAAGCGGTAGAAAAAGCTGGCTATAAAGTGGAGAATATCGTTGGCTGACTTAGAACATTATAAGTAGGAGTAGGTTTGCCAATTGTTTGGGCGAAAATAGGCAGGAAATCGTTTACGAACGCCCTAAAAGGTTGGCCTTTCACTTAAAATCGGAGGGTAGAGCGCTATATGTTAAAGCACGTTTGGTCAGTTGATCCTGAAGTGGCTCAGGCTATTTATAACGAAACTTGCCGTCAGGCTGAAACTTTAGAAATGATCGCTTCGGAAAATTTTGTCAGTGAGGCTGTATTAGAAGCTCAAGGCAGCATTTTAACTAACAAATATGCCGAAGGTTATCCTGGCAAGCGCTACTACGGTGGATGCGAAAACGTCGATATTATTGAAAACTTAGCTAGAGAGCGGGCGTGTGCTATTTTTGGCGCCGATCATGCCAACGTGCAGCCCCATTCCGGATCTTCTGCCAATCTGGCAGCCTACTACTCGATTGCTTCCCATGGCGATACCATTATGGGTATGGCTTTAGCCCATGGTGGACACCTTACTCACGGACACAAAGTTAATTTTAGTGGTTCCCATTTTAATGTAGTTCAATATGGCTTAAATCCGGAAACTGAGCTTATCGACTATGAAGCGATGCGTCGCTTGGCTTTGGAAGCTAGGCCTAAAGTTATTTTGGCCGGCTCGAGTGCTTATCCCAGAGAAATAGACTTCGCTCCTTTTAGAGCTGTGGCCGATGAAGTTGGCGCCAAGCTTATGGTAGATATGGCCCACTTTGCCGGTTTGGTGGCCGCCGGTTTACACCAAAATCCTGTGCCTGTGGCTGATATAGTGACCACAACTACGCATAAAACTTTGCGTGGTCCTCGCGGCGGTATGATTTTATGTAAGGCTGAGTTGGCCAAAGCTGTCGATAAAAATGTTTTCCCCGGCTATCAGGGCGGCCCCTTGGAGCATGTTATTGCCGGTAAGGCTGTAGCTTTTAAAGAAGCTCAACAAGACTCATTTAAAGAATATCAACGTCATATTGTGGCTAATGCCAGAGCTTTGGCCAAAGTGTTGGCCGATGGCGGAGCTCGCTTAATTTCTGGTGGTACCGATACACATCTGATTTTGGTCGACGTAACTCCTTTAGGCTTAACTGGACGTGAAGCCGAAAATGCTTTACACAATGCTGGCATTACCGTCAACAAAAATGCCATACCTTTTGATAGCAATCCTCCTGCCATTACCAGCGGTATCCGTTTAGGTACTCCTGCCTTAACTACTCGCGGTATGGATGTTGCGCAAATGGAACGTATTGGCGCTTGGATTTTAGAGGTTTTGAGCGCTCCTCAAGACGCCGATTTAGCTGCAAGGGTGCGTCGTGAAGTGGGAGAACTTTGTCAAGAGTTCCCTCTTTATGCTCAGCGTTTGCAAGATGATTGTCGTGACGATGCTTAATTTTCTGCAAATTTAACTTTTGATTTTTTTTACAGGGAGGCTGCTTGGAGCCATTATCTTTGTTAAAAAATGGGCAAAGGTAAAGAGGGCTTGGGGAGCAGCTTTCCGATTAAAAAGCAAACAATCTATGCTTAATATCCTTTCGGAGGTTCTTAGTATGTCTCGTGTGGCCGTAGTAGCCGTAGGCGGCAACTCTTTAATTAAAGATAAACAGCATCAAACTGTACCAGATCAGTATAACGCTGTATGTGAAACCGTTTCTCACGTAGTGAATATGATTGAAGACGGTTGGGAAGTAGTTCTTACTCATGGTAACGGCCCTCAGGTCGGCTTTATTTTATTGCGCAGCGAGACAGCTCACGAAGCTATCCACACTGTGCCCGTCGACTCTGCTGTAGCCGATACCCAAGGTGCTATCGGTTATCAGTTCCAGATGGCTTTACACAACGAATTCTTGAAGCGTGGCTTGAATAAAGGTTGCGCTACTGTGGTTACTCAGGTTGTGGTTGGAGCCGACGATCCCGCTTTCCACAATCCTACTAAGCCTATTGGTCCCTTCATGGACGAAGCTCAAGCCAAACAGCGTCACGAAGCTGATGGTTGGGATGTCATGGAAGATGCCGGTCGTGGTTGGCGTCGTGTAGTGGCTTCTCCTAAGCCCCAAAAGATTGTCGAATTAGAATCTATCCGCGCTTTAATCAACGCTGGTCAAGTAGTGATCGCCGTTGGTGGCGGTGGTGTGCCTGTAGTTGAAAAAGACGGACGCTACACCGGTGTAGCCGCTGTTATCGATAAGGACTATGCTTCTGGTCTTTTAGCTGCCAACTTAGATGTAGATTCTTTCATTATTTCTACAGCTGTAGACAAGGTTTATATCAATTTTGGTAAACCCAACCAGCAAGCTCTCGACACCGTAACCATTTCCGAAGCTAAAAAATATATGGCTGAAGGGCAGTTCGCCAAGGGCAGCATGGCTCCCAAAGTAGAAGCTGCTATCAAATTCTTGGAAGCTGGCGGCAAAGAAGCCATTATTACCAATCCTGAGAATTTGAGCAAAGCTGTTAAAGGCTTAGCCGGAACTCGCTTCGTAAAAGACTAATTTATTAAGCGCTAATTGACAAAAAAGGCTATTCTGCACTGTCAGAATAGTCTTTTTTTTTGATAATTTATAAGTATTTAAATAATAATAACTTTTAAGTATAATAGTCGTAGAAAATACATAAACGGAGATCGCTTTGCATAATATTCATTTTTATCGTGACAAGAGTGGTCGAGAACCAGTACTTGAATATTTGGAAGAATTGGCCGCCAGAAAGGACAAGGACAGCAGAATAAAACTAAATAAAATAAACGACTACATTGAAGTGTTAAGTAGGTACGGTACTCAAGCCGGTGAGCCTTATATGAAATATCTTGGTGATGATATTTGGGAATTGAGACCACTGCGAGATAGGATTATTTTTGTAAGTTGGATTAATGGAAGTTATGTTTTGCTTCACTGTTTTGTCAAGAAAACACAAAAAACTCCCAAGCGAGAATTGGAAAAAGCTAAACGTGAACTTGTGGATTTAAAGGCAAGGAGTGGTCAATATGAATGAACATAAAAATATTCAAGAAGAAATTAATGGTGCCATTGGAAGCAATTGGAAAGAAGTGAGAGCAAAGTTATTTACTTCAGAAGAAATTGCCGAAAGTGATTTGCGAGTATCTCTCATTGGAGAGATTATTAAAGCTAGACAAGAGAAGGGGATTAGTCAGAAAAAACTTGAAGAACTCAGCGGAGTAAAACAGCCTATTATCGCCAGAATGGAAAAGGGAACAACTAATCCGCAGTTGGATACCATACTAAAAGTACTGGTGCCTTTAGGAAAAACTTTAGCTGTCGTTCCTTTGCAAGCGGGTTCCTAGAGTCTTTTTACAATTGGGCGGACAATTGTGAGAGCGGAAGCAAGGCAGAAATAACTACCATACCTACTACTATGCCCATAAAGAGAATAAGGCACGGCTCTAGCCAGCGGATCATGGTTTGGCGGCGGCGGGCTAGCTCGCGCTCGTAGAAGCTGGCAGCCGAAGTGAGCATCTCATCCATGTTACCAGTTTTTTCGCCTGTTCTTAAAAATTGTTGCAATAGTGGCGGAATAAGCTGAATGCGAGAAAGTGAATTGGACAGGCCGTCGCCACGTTCGACGGCTTGTTCTACACCGCGCAGCTCTTTATCTAAAGCAGCATTGTCTACTACTTCGCGGCTCATTTGCAAAGAGCGCACCAAAGGTACGCCGGAGCTTTGCAATAAGGCTAAAGTGCGAGCCCATCTAGCTAAAAGACCGGCCTTGATCATGCGGCCCAAAATGGGAAAGTTCATCTTAAGTTTGTCTTTAGTCAAATTGGAAAGAGAATGAGAAACTAAAAAGACAATAATAATGGCTCCGCCTAAAACAGCTGGACCCCAACTGCGTAAGAAGGTGCCCGCATTGATCATCAGTTGAGTAATGGCGGGAAGTTCGTTACCTGTAGAGTCGTACATCTCTTGGATTACAGGTGTCAAAAACATTACTAAAGCAATTA
>ERZ869991.29-NODE-29-length-34452-cov-4.931665_pt1 | contig 34452 bp, 19 predicted proteins | sample MGYA00520862_ERZ869991 | MGnify/ENA primary metagenome ERZ869991 (study PRJEB32232, sample SAMN07284978) | human gut metagenome | biome: human-associated habitat; material: feces | host: Homo sapiens | place: Tanzania | collected 2014-08-11 ...
TTTTTTTTTTTCAAGCAGAAGACGGCATACGAGATACGAATTCGTGACTGGAGTTCAGACGTGTGCTCTTCCGATCTGCACAACCAGAGTTGTCAACTACAACGAAGCTGCTCTCCATGCAGCCAACTGGGGACTTGAAGCGGCTATCAACTATATGGGACAGCCTGGTATAGGTTTTAATCCCGATGATTTCAACATCGGCTATACCGGTCGTCGCTCTCAATGGGTCAATACCAAAGCTTATACTTATAATGGTGGCAACTACAACTATCCCTACGGACGTCAATTAGTTCTCACCAAAAATATCAGTGGCAACAAGACAGCCTTAAACAATGAGGTTTGGATTGAGGTTACTTCGTTAGATAGCAATACGCTCAAAAGCAAGTATGGGCTTGAGTATGATACTACTACCACGCTTGGTGAAGATAAATGGTGCGCCAATTTCACTGGAACAGATCTTGCCTCTGGTGGAGGTACGGGCAACAACCGTGATGGTAGTGATAGCCGCCTGATTTCTTTCAAAAATCCCAGCGGTGGTGATACTTATCGCCTCAATTATGGACAGCGCGGCGATAATTATGCTGAAGTGGAAGTCGTTTGTACAGAGTTCCGCTATCCTCACTCCAATCAGCCCAGCCAATACCAACTTCTCTCTATTGCTAAAATTTATGCCAACGACGGTGTAAGTCGCGACAAAGTTCCTTTGGCTACTCGAGTGGTTGACGCACGTGTACGCGAGAGCATGGCTTGCGACTTCATGCACTTTATTCAAAATGCTCGCTCTTGGGACGCTTTGGGTGTCAACCTTGGCCAGAGCAATAGCGACTATGACCGCAAGACCGAATCTGGCCGCGAAATCGCTCGCTCTTCCGTATTCCTTCCCGAAGGTTATATCGAGAGTGGTCGTTTGCGTGTAGACGGTTATGGCAATGCCAGCAACAAAGATCCTGAGAACAATCCTGTCAAGAAATACTTAAATGACAGAGGTTTTGACGGCAAGCTCGGTTTCTTCTCTAGTAACAGTTCATTCACCAGTAGCAAGTATACTTTCCAAGGTGATGTAACTACGGCCCGTAGCAGCAAAGACTATGAGTATAAACGAGGCAAGGGCAAAGATACTCAACAGTTGAGTAGTGTAAAAGGAGTTTTCAGTGGCTCTTTACGTGACGGTACGCCTTCACTCGGTTTACCTCAAGCTGAGAATTACTTTGAATATGCTACAGCCAAAGCTAAAGACCATACTGGCAACAACAATACCAAAACTATCAATATCAGCATAGCTGCCAATAACAATGTCAACTCCGACTCCAGCTACAACTATGTGAAGTCTCACTATGGTAATGGTAAGTGCCCTGATATTGCTCAGTCTATGACCAAAGTTTCCGATGGTAAGGGCGGCTTTAAGAGTATTGGTTCTGCCGTGCCTACTTTCGCTACTGTTCGTGTGGAAATTAGTGGTGATAAAGCCAGAATTGTTAAGTACAACTCAGCCATGACTAATTCTGACGGTACTATCAATAATAGTTATGTCGAAGATTTAACTCCGAAGTATAGCGGCTCCAATACTATTGACATTTCTAAGATCAATAATGGTGTAATCAACGTTACCGGTGGTAATGTTGAAGTCGTTAACGTGAAGAGTTTCGCTGGCAAAGGTAAAGGACTTAGCACCAACTATATAGATGTTAAGAATAATACCAACGAATGCTTAAATGGAGCTCTTACCATTGTCTCTAATGTTAACGAAGCTCGTGACATTAGCTTAAACAATGTTGGCTCTTCCAACCCTCAAGTTGGTAATTCGGCTCTTTATAGTGATGCAGCTCGCGAATTCTATGACAAGAACCCTTATGTAAATATTCCTCCTTTTAGCCAGAAACAGCTTGGTATAGGAAGTTCCACCGCTAAGAGTATTTGGCCGACTCCTCAGTCTAGCGCTCTCGAGCGTGAAGGCAACGTCATTCTTGCCAGTGATATCGCTTACAAATCTTCCAGCAACAGTTCTCCTAGCTTAGGTATTGTGGCTAAAAATTATATCTTGCTTAATGATAAGTCCTTAAATAGCAAAGGCAGTAAGGCTAAGCAAGATGTATTGCGTGTCGACGCCGTACTTATGAGTATGGATCACTCTGTTCAGTTTGACTGGAATAATATGGCAGCCAACAATGCCAAGCTTAGCGGAGGCAGCAAGACTCTTTACGAAGAGCTTACCTCTAATCGTAGCATTACCAACAACGGTAAGAATGCTCGTACATTCCAATTGAACGGCGCTATAGTCAGCGGTTTCCTCGATGTAGAAGGAGATACTAACGGTCGCGGATACTACGTACAGAACTTCAAGCACGATGAAAACTTGCGTTACAACTTACCTCCTATCTTCCCCAGATGGAAAGTTGGAGAGTTTGCAGAGCGCGGCGTTTTCGGTGATTGGATGATTACCGCTTACGAAGATAAGGGTGCTATCAGCGATTTATAATTGCTAAGGTACTACGCAAATTAGTAAGCTATAGCTTAAGCTAATAGGTCGGGCCGCTTCTTCCTTTAGGGAAGGGGCGGCCCGATTCTTTTTCGAAGACGTTTGAACCAGTTTTTTTAGAAGGTTAATAACAATATGACTAGTTTCGGTTTTGACAATTGGGATCTGAAGCCGTTTTTCCAAGGCCCGGATCAAGAAGACTATTTGGCCTATTTTGCTGCCGTTAAAGAACGAGTAGAGGAACTTATTAGCTGTAAACAAGTTCCTCAAACTTTAGAAGAGCTGAGCGCTTTTTTACTGGAATTTGAAGAGCTCCAGGCGCGTTTGCAACACATGATTGTTTATATGGAATGTGTGCGCTCTGAAGATATTGCTGATGAAGTTAGTGCTCAAGCTCAGAGCCAATTAGAAGAATTGGGAGCTCGTTTCCGCCAGATAGAAGTGCGTCTTTTAGCCTCTTTGCGTCAGCTTAACGAGGAGCAATTTAAGCAACTGTGCTCCGATCCCAAAATGGCTGGGGCCGAATATCAGTTGGAGCGTTTGCGCCACAGTGCTTTGCACAGCATGGAGGCTGAATTGGAAAATTTGGCTGCCGAATTAGATTTAACAGGTTTTAAAGCTTGGGAAAATCTATACGAAAATATAGCCGGATCGCTCAACTTTGAGATTATCGACAGTAAAGGACAAAAGCGTCAGGCTCCTATGAGTTTGAAAGTAAGCTTAATGGAAGACCCGGATCGCCAAGTTAGAACTAGCACTTTAGCTGAATCAAATAAAGCTTGGGAAAGAGTATCTCATTCTGTCAGCGCCGCTTTAAATAATATTGCTGGCTGCCGTTTAAAATTGCAAGCTCGCCGTGGCTACAAGCACTTTTTGGAAGAAGCTTCTTTCGATTCCGGTTTGCAGCGTTCGACATTAGAAAAAATGATCGATACCGTGCTCAAACACGCTGAATTGCCGCGTCGCTACTTGCGTTTAAAAGCCAAATTGCTCGGTTTAGAGCGCCTCGGTTTCCAAGATTTAGGAGCTCCAGTAGACTTTGCCGCTTATTTACATGAAGCTAAGCCTACCGAAAGCAAAACTTATACTTGGCAAGAAGCAGGAGAGCTTATAGTTAAAGCTTTTAACCGTTTTGATCCGGCTTTTGGAAAGTTCGCTCGCGAAGCTCTGGATAAGCATTGGGTAGAATCAGAAGTGCGTGAGGGTAAACGGCCCGGCGGCTTCTGTACTTCTTCTATTTTGTTGGGGCAGTCGCGCATTTTTATGACTTTCCAAGGGAATTTGGGCGACGTTTTTACTCTGGCTCACGAATTGGGGCACGCTTATCATGAGCATTTAATGGATGGTTTGCGTCCTTGCGCTCACAACTATCCTATGACATTGGCCGAAACAGCTTCTACCTTTGCCGAAGCTTTGCTCAGTGATTATCTGCTGGCCCAGCCGGGGTTGAGTCGCTTAGAAAAATTGAGTATGTATCAACGCCGTCTCGATGATGCAGCCAGCTACTTACTCAATATTGTTATGCGCTATTTATTTGAACGCTCTTTTTACGAGAAACGTCCTCAAAAATTGTTCTCTGCCTCTGAGCTTTGCCAACTTATGGAAGAAACCCAAAAGCAAGTTTACGGCGACGCTTTGAATGAAAAAGAGCTCGATCCCTGGTTCTGGGCTTCCAAAGGCCATTTCTATATTACGGAGATCAGCTTCTATAACTTCCCTTATATTTTTGGCTATCTTTTCAGCATGGGTATTTATGCCCAAGCGCTTAAGCAAGGCGCTGAATTTTTACCTATCTTCACTAAGTTGTTACGCTTAACTGGCAGCGCTTCTTGTGAAGACACAGCGCGTCTTGGATTAGGTGCCGATTTAACTGATAGCAAATTCTGGGAAAGTTCTTTAGACATAATAAACCGCGATTTCACGGCATTTGAAGAGCTTCTCAACTCGTGATAGAATACATGGGTTACTATTTTTAGTTATTTTGTATCAATTATCATTGCACTAAGGCGAGTTCATTTGAGAACTCGCCGAGGAGTTTGTTTTGGATAAAAAGCCTGTCACTATTTTAGTCGTCGCCAGCTACTTTAAAGGTAACCGTTTTATAGAAGAATGCTATAAAGAGGGATGCCAAGTCTATTTATTAACTAAACTTAGCTTTAAAGATGAGCCTTGGGCGCGTCAATACTTAAAAGACGTGTTCTATATGCCCGAATTTACTAGCCGCCAAGAAGTAATGAATGCAGTTTCTTACTTAGCTCGCAATATCGTCTTTGATCGTATTGTTCCTATGGACGATTATGATGTGGAGTTGGTAGCTTCCTTGCGTGAACATTTGCGCATTCCCGGCATGGGAGACACTACTGCTCGCTATTTCCGTGACAAGTTAGCTATGCGCGTGCAAGCTCGCGATGAGCATATTCGCTGCCCTCGTTTCGAGCATGTCTTAAATTATGGCAAGCTTGACAAATTTATGAAAGAAGTTCCCAGCCCTTGGTTCTTGAAACCTCGCTCTGAAGCTGGAGCAGTTGGAATTAAAAAGATTAACAACCCTCAAGAATTTTGGGATATTGTTAGTCAGTTAGGCGATGAACAAAGCCATCGCTTATTGGAAGAGTATATTCCCGGTTCTGTCTATCATGTAGACTCTATTGTTTGGGATAGCAAAATCGTTTTTTCTAACGTCTCTCGTTACGTAAAGCCTCCTTTCGATATTTGGAACTTCGGTGGTGTATTCTGCACTCGTACTTTGCCTCAAGGTTTTGAAGAAGAACCTGAAGTAGCTGAAATGAATCGCAAGATCGTTAAGGCTATGAAGCTGGTGCGTGGCGTTACTCATGCAGAGTTTATTCGCTCTTCTAAAGATGGCCAGGTTTATTTCTTAGAAATTGCCGCTCGTGTAGGCGGAGCCAATATCGATATGATGGTAGAAGCAGCTACCGGCATCAATTTGTGGCAAGAGTGGGCTCGCTTAGAGCTGGCTTGTGCTCGCGGCGAAGAATATACTGTGCCCGAGCGTCGTTATGATAGTGCTTCTTTAATGGTTTCGCTTTCTCGTCAGGCCAAGCCCGATACTTCAGCTTATAATGATCCTGAAGTCGCTTGGCGTATGGACAAAGACCATCACGTTGGTATGGTACTTAAGAGCCCCAGCTTTAATCGCATTACCGAATTGACTAATTCTTATATGGAGCGTATGCGCCAAGATTATATGGCTATAGAGCCTCCTAAACAAACTGCTGATTAATTCGCACAGTTTTTAAGAACGTCAATAGTTGTATAAAAATTGGTTCGATTTTCACAAGTAGATCGAACCAATTTTTATATCTGGCTATTAAAGTAATTATCGATATTTTTGAGCAGAGGATAAGTTGTGCTGAAAAAAGTACGCGTTTGGCTAGCCGTTATTATGTTCGGCGGTATGTTATGGTTGTTCACTAATTCAGGTACCAACATTTATGGTCTATCTTGTTTAGCTAAATTGCAAATAATACCGGCCTTATTAAGCTTTAACTTATTTGTTTTGGGGCTGTGGTTGGTTGTGACTTTATTAGGTGGCCGCCTTTATTGTTCGTCTATTTGTCCTCTGGGCATTATGCAAGAAATTTTTTCTTACTTGGGAGCAAAGTTCCGATCTCAGCCTAAATTTTCTTTCCGCTCTCCTAAAAATAAGATTAATAATGGCCGCTATATTTGTATATCCATTTATGCTATTGCTTTAGTTGGGGGCTTGAGCTATATAGTTAGTTTCCTCGATCCTTACGCTATATTCGGTCGTTTGGCTGCCAATTTCTTTAACCCTATATCTATTTGGATCGATAATAAAATCGCTGCTCAATTGGCATCAACAAGTATTTCCAGTACAACTCAAGTTCAATATTTTACTATCGATTGGTTGAATTTTGCTATCTCTTGTTTGTGGGGGATGATTATTGTAATAATGGCATTTTTTTCTGGCCGTTTATATTGCAACATTATTTGTCCGGTGGGAACGGCGTTGGGATTTATAAGTTGCTACTCGCTTTATCAAGTAAAAATTGATCAACAAAAATGTGTAAAATGTGGAATTTGTGCTCGCAATTGTCAAGCAGAATGTATAGATATAAGCCATGGTGACGTAGATAATAGCCGTTGTATAAAATGTTTCAACTGCTTGGATATTTGCCATAAAGGAGCTATTAGCTTTAGTAGCAAGCCGATAATTTTCCAAATGTCTAGTGAAAATGAACAAGTAGAAAAATAGAACTTGGAGGCAAAAAAATGAGCAATTGCGATAATCAATTAAAAGGGCTCAACTTGGTCGAAAAAAATGCTGAATGTGAAGAAGTACAGCGTGACCACGTTTTGTTATCTAGACGTAAATTTCTTGCTGCGTTAGGTACTTTCTTTTTTACTTTTGGTAGCTTAGGAAGCGGAATTGTCAGTCTGTCTAAGTTTGCTCAAGCCGATGTGACCTCTGAAAAAAATCGTCTCGATCCTAAACGTCAAAATTATGTTTTGCCTGCCGGTGCTCAAAGCTATGAAAATTTTCACCGTCGCTGTGTTGGCTGCATGTTGTGTGTTAGCAATTGCCCGAGCAAAGTTTTAAATGTAAAGGCTGCGCACAAAATTATCGATAAGCGCTATGGAGAATTAAACTTTTCCCAACCGGCTATGTCCTTTGCTCTGGGATATTGCCTGCCAAAGTGTACAAAATGCTCACAAATTTGTCCCTCGGGGGCTATTCAGCCTATTTCTGCAAAGCAAAAAGCTTCTATTCGCATAGGTTTAGCAACTTGGGAAGCTATGAATTGCCAAAATAGCCAAGGACGCTTTTGCGGAGCGTGTGTTAATGCTTGCCCACATGGTGCTTTGAGCATAGATGAGAGTAATTCTGGCTCTAGACAGATTGTGGTAGATCCTAAATTATGCGTTGGCTGTGGAGCTTGCGAGCATGTGTGTCCGGCGCGTCCCTATCCAGCTATTGTAGTTAATGGCTTAGAAGATCATTGTCTTTGGTCGTAGCCTAAATTCAACGTTCTTGCAAAAGTTGCTGGTAATGCTCCGGCAATTGTAAGAGGCTGTCTAATTGCAAATCGGCAATGGCAAATTTTTTATTGTTGCGTAAGGCTTTTTCAGGGATTGCCACACAAGCCATACGCGCAGCTTTGGCAGCAATAACGCCATTAATGGAATCTTCAATAGCCAAGCAATCGATAGGCTCGACATTAAGCAATTTGGCAGTATTGATATATACTGCTGGGTGAGGCTTGCCATAGGGCTCTTTTTCGGCTGAACATGTTATTTCAAAGAAGCCTTGAAGCTTGAGGGCTTCCAACACAGCTTCAATAAGCATGCGCGAAGAAGATGAGGCTAAAGCTAAACGCAAATGTTGTTCTTCTTTTAAAAAGCGCAAAGCTTCCAGTACTCCTGGCAACCTAGTGCCTTTTTCTTTAACTAATTCGGCTACACGCAACTGAATTTTGTTAGCTATTTCAGTACAACTTGGGCTAGTCCAAGGTTTCTGACTATGGCGATAAACAACTAATTCATCGATGCGTACTCCCATAGTTTCCATGCAATCTTCTTCCGTAAGATTGAGACCGACGGTAGCAAAAATTTCGCGTTCGGCTTGACGCCAAAAAGGTTCGGAGTCTAAAAGCACTCCATCCATATCAAAAATACAAGCTTTAAAAGGTTTATGGGAATTTATTGTCATAACGCGCCGCTTTTTCGTTAGGATAAACGTTTGTCCCCCTGGCCAATTGATTTTTCTATTTTAGCTTGCCTTTTTGTTAAGTTTGGCTATAATTGTGGCCGCTTCTTAATCTTGAATAATTTTATGTTTTATTTATGATGTCTAATACTAAGCAACATTGTATTGATAAACCGAAAATAAATAATTTTTGGAATCAGAAAACCGCTGATTTAACCATGGTTTGTATAGCCATGGCTTGGGGAACTTCATATTTATTTATGAAGCTTGGTTTGGGAGTGCTGCCACCTTTTACTGTATTGGCCTTGCGCTTTTGTATAGCTTTTCTTATTGTCGCTTCAATATTTTTTAAACAACTTAACCATACTTGGCGCACTATCGGAAACGGAGCTTTGCTTGGAGTGCTTACTTATGGTATGTGTGCTTTGCTCATTTTGGGCTTAAAAACTACTACGGCCTCTAATGCCGGCTTTTTGACCAGCACTGCTGTAGTTATGGTACCTATTTTTCACGCTTTTCTCGTTAAAAAATTGCCTGATCTTTCTGTAGTAATTGGTACACTCCTAACCACTGTGGGAATTAGTTGCTTGACTTTACAACAATCGTTAGTTTTTCACAGTGGAGATATACTCTGTTTTGTTGGAGCTGTCATTTATGCTATTTATATTATTCTGACCGATAAGCTTAGCAAGCAAGATGACGGTTTGCTTTTGGGAATTTGGCAAATCGGTTTTGCCGGGCTATATTCTTCTGTAAGTGCTTTAATATTTGAAACTCCGTCTTTACCTTCCAGTACTATTGGTTGGGTGGCTGTTTTAGGATTGGCCGTATTGGGTAGCGCTTTTGCTTTTGTGGCTCAACCTGTAGCTCAAAAATATACTACTCCGGAGCATACTGGAGTGCTTTTCTCTTTGGAACCAGTATTTGCAGCTATTTTTGCTTTTATCTTTTTGCACGAAACGATGTCTGGGCGAGGTTATTTGGGAGTTATTTTAGTTATGGCCGGTGTCTTTACCGTCTCTTTGACAGCTAAAAGTCGAAAGCAGAAAAATTTAGTAGAGAGTTAGTGAAAAAGCAATATAAAATAGGAAAGCGCTTTAGGCATATTGTTGTAATAATTGCCTAAAGCGCTTTTTTTTATTGAGCCGCCCAAAATTGCAACTTCAGGCAATTTTGGGCAGGGATTTTAATTTACCATCCGGGAGGAGGACCACCGGGGCCACCAGGACCACCGGGGCCGGGACCCCAAGGATCGTGGTGGGGAGGACCGCCAGGTCCTCCAGGACCATGGTGGCGCGGGCCACCGAAAGGATCGTGATGATGGTGAGGTCCGGGGGGAGGTGGTGGCGGAGGATAACCGCCAAACAGGCCGCCATTACGAGGTGGCGGCGGAGGAAAGCCTCCGAACAAGCCACCGCGTGGAGGAGGCGGTGGGAATAAGTCACCGGGACGACCTCCGGGAGGGGTGGGGAAAGGACTGAACAAATTGGCGCTGACGTTTTTTTCAGCGGCTTTAGAAGCGGCACTAGAAACTGCAGCGGCACCTAAACCAACTGCGGCTCCGCCGACAGCAGCTTTGCCCAAGTTGCTGTATAAGTTGGAAGCTTCGGCACTGCTGAAGCCGTTGTGTCTTTGAGCTTCTTTAGCTTGCTTGGCCATTTTATTTTTGTCGATAGTGCTGCCGACTTTAGAGCCGATACCACCACCTAAAATGGAACCGAGCACGCTGCCACCCATCATGCCTAAGGGGCCGCCCAGCTTCATGCCGATGCTGGTACCGAGCATGCCACCGATGCCTTGACCGACGATAGAGCCGGCAAAACCGCCCATACCAAAACCGGCTGCGGGATTTTGAGCTCCGTCAATGGGAATGCAACTGTCTAAGGCAGCAGCCATAATCGGCACGCCAACCACAGCTCCGGCTAAGCCGGAGAGTCCCATCATTAGGGTCGCACCCATACCGGGGGCGAATATTGAACCCGGGCCTAGAGGGCCTCCGAAAGGACCGGGGCCGCCAAAGTGACCAGGACCTCCGAAAGGAATACCAGGAGTGAACATATTAGAACCTCCGTTGAAAATGTCTCCGTCAATCATAGCATACATAGGTTGAGTATGGAGCGTTTTTATATGAACATTTTGGGCAAAATAAAGCCTAATAGAGAAAAAGCTGCCCTTTCAATAGCTAAGATCTTGGATCTTTTAGCTAAAATGGGCAGCTTATTTTTATAAAAGAGCCGACTTCAAATATCAATTGGCTAAGAGAGCCAAGCCGAAATCTTTCAGTTCGTAGATAACTTTTCCATCAGCTTGCAAGAAACCATCAGCTTTTATATATGGATTGGGTTCTTGACCAATCTCTTTTATTTCCGCTCTGATAGTTGTTTCTTGGTTGGCTTGAATAACTTGACCTCGATAGAGCCATTGATGAGTATCGTTAGGCAGTATAGCCGAGAAATGATGACTGTCTTTTAAATTGGGCCACAACTTCAAAGCAGCAGCTTTGAGAGCCTGAATAAAGGCTTCCAAACCCAAAGAACCGGGCATGACCGGATCTTGGAAGAAATGGGCTTTAAAGAACCATTCTTGAGGATCGATTTTCTTTCTGCCCACAATAGCGCCTAAATCGTAGCGACCACCATGGGGATACCAGGCGTACTCGTCGAGCATAAGTAAAGATTTGCCGGGCATCTCTAAAGAGTGCTCTTGGTGATTGGAACTGTCTGCCGGAGTTAAAGGAGCCAGCTTGGGCAAAATTTCCCAGGGCTCTTCTTGCTTTGGATACCAAATACGTTTGTCAGCTCCACGCACACCTACTTGATCGGCTAAAGCTTTTTCGGTAAAGAACCCAAATGTAGTTTTACCTTCATAGATAGTACGTCCTTGCTGACCAAGCCACATATCAAAGTCTTGAATAATTAAGCCGCCAGCTTCCGAGGATTTGGTCATGCGCACTTTTATAGTAACGGTGCCTGTTTGAGGAGTAATTTCTTCATACAGACGTGAGGTACCACCCAAGTTGCGATAATGTAAATTCTCTTCGCTGTGCATGGAAGAGCCGGCATAACTTGAGACCCAGCCGCAAACTTGCAAAGCTATTTCATTGAGAACACAGAAGGGCATATTCCCGGTGTGTCCAGCTTTAAAGTACCAAGCGTCGGCGGGAATATCGTATTGAGCTTCAACCCAACCTCCGGGTACGGCTTTGAGGAAAGGATGATCGGCGCTGACAATGCGACTGACAAATTGGTAAGGCGGGCCTGGCAAGCGAGCAATAAAACGCGAATCAAATTTGGCAAATTCAGGGCCAAAAGCCAGAGAAGGTTTACCTATGGCAAATTGCATAAATTGTTCTTCATTGAAGATGCCTTGCTTAATGGGATCGCCTAAATGTTGGGAAGGCACGAGCGCTTTGGTTTTGGGCTGGCGAGAACGCCACAGCTCTTCCAACTCTTGTCCGGTTGTGCCGGTAAGTTGCATGGAAACATTTTCGAAGCCCACTACACGTTTGTTGTCGGCGTACATGATTGCGTCGGCAATTACGTAGGGTTGTGGGTTGTAGCCGATCTCTTTAATCTCTACTTGATAGCGAACCGTTTTAGTAGTTTGCAAAACTGGACCGCGACATTTAAGCACAGCCTTAACACCTATGACCGGTTCATAAGCAATTTTATCTTTTTCACCAACCCAACCTAAGCGAGCTAATAAGAAACGCAAGGCGTGGGCGCAGCACTCATACATCAAGGTGCCGGGCATAACCATATCGTCTACAAAGTGACAAGTTAAGTACCAATCTTCAGGATGGACATCAGCTTCAGCTATAACTTTGCCTAAGCCCCAACGTCCTCCGAAGGGATCGCACTCCGGAATGCGGTGAATTAAACGCAATAAATCGGAAGAAGGCAAACTGACCGGGTTTTTCAAAGCCAATCCGGCAAAGTCGTCACCAAAACAGGCTTCCAAATCGCCACGACGTAGAGCTTCGACTTGTTCAAAGTTGTAACTACCGGCACTTAAAGGCACCAAGTCTTTCATATGAGGATCTTTTTTGCCCTGTTTAGGACGCAAGTTCTCTTCTGTCAGAACTAGACCGCCGTTATTGCGTATCTCTTGCTGAGTGAAGAAACCGGCACAACCATCACGCATAGTCAGGAAGATCTGGCCGTTTATCGTGCCTTCATATTCAAAGAAGAAGAGCCAAGTGTCACCTTGGTTGATAAAGCGTTTAATGCGAATATCGTAATGGATAGTTTCGCCAGGTTGAGGCAAACCGCGATGGAAAGTGACATTAGCATCTAAGAGACGATAAACGCGCTTGCCTTGAGCTTTAAAGTCGATACCTAACCAACTGCAAAGGAAAAGATCGGCTTGGCCAGCTTCGACGGAAATGAAGACCGGAGCTCTGTTGCCATCTAAGTACCACATACCAGGCACTACGTCATGTTCGGTGACTACGCGTCCTGAACCTAAAGAGAGCGGCTCTCCCTCTACAGAAATAATGCGATCTACAAGCATAAGTGGCTCGGCAGGCAAGCGCACGCGCGTAGAATAATTATCAATAGGAGCAAACTTCTCGCCTAAGACTTTACCTATTTTACCTATGGCAAATTCTAAACATTCATCTCTATCTAAAAATACTTTCTGACCAGCTGGGGCCAAAGAAGGCTTACCTCCACAGACGTAGCCGTCAGAAGTAGTAAACTCGACGCCGTGAAGTTTAGTTGTATAGGTATGTGCGCTGTCATGGCTGTCTGATTGAGGCTGGGAAGTATTAGTTGTTGAAGAAATATTGTCGCGAGAAACTTCTTGAGCAGTACTTGTTGTGGCGAAAATAGGTAAATGCTGAACTGCTTGAAGGTTGTTGGTCAAATTAAGCTCACTAGGCAAAGCGGCGCTGGGAACATTTGCTAATTGCTGAATTAAAATGCTCTGGCGGTTCATAAGAGAAGCTATGGCTTGGGAACTATCTTTGACAAATTCTAGCCATTTAGAGTGATTTTGCTGTGAAGATTGAGAAACTTCTACTAAGACTTTTTCCAGCTGTTGCATGGGTGTAGAAGGAATGGAAGCAATGCTGGTAGCGGATTTTAAAGCGGTGTTGGTAGTGGCTTGGCGATCCGCATTCATTTGATAAGTATCCGCAGAGACTGGGGCTTGGTTGGTAGATTGAGGAATACTCATATTAACAGTTCTTCTTTCCTCGCTGGAAATGGCGGGCACAGGCTCCTGAGGAACCGATACCTTGGTCAAGATTGTCTGGTGATCCTGAGTAGAAACAGTAGCTTTAGGAGAAGACAAATTCTCCTCTTTATGTAAAGCTGACAAGTCAGTTGGAGCCAACTTGGGCATAGGCGGATTAAAGGCAGGTCTGCCTAAAGATATATCAATATTTTTGACTTTCTCGTTGCTTTGGTGCAAGAGGTTGGCTGGGAAAAGTTTTTCCAAATCAGGACGCAATCCCTGACTTATAGCTCCGGCTAACAGACACTCCAAAGAAGCCAACTCTGCTTTGCCTCTATTGCTCAAACTTATGGCAAAGTGTGGCTTATCGGCTAAAATACTGTTAATCATACGGCTGCAAGCAGCGCCGGGGCCCATCTCCAAGAAAATGCGCACTCCGTCTTGCCAAGCCTGGCGGATAGTTTTTGTATAATCAAAACCAAAGCGACCGTGAGCCACAATGGAGTCGGCAATCTTCTCTGAAGTTAAATTATAAGAGCAATGGTAGTAGCCGCTATAAAAGTCTATACCTTGGGGAGGAGTGCAAGGAAGGTGGTGCATGTTCCAATATTCTTGAGCTACTGGATCCAAGCAATCGCAATGTACTGTGTCTACGCCACTGACCAAAATAGCTTTGGTTTGCAATTTGGTACAAAGAGTAGTGACAGCTTCACGAGTGCCGCCTATAACGCATTCATTATCAGTATTGACAATTAGTAAGCGTACTTTGGAAGTAGATTTTATAGCCTCTTTTACCTGGGCAGCAGGGACTCTTATAAGGCCGACAGTCCATTCGAAAGGAGCACCGGTAGGAATATTCCAAGCTCGTCGGGCAGCTAGACACTGACCTGAAAGTTGTTCGCGGAACAAGTCGGAATTTTCCATGCGCTTATACATTAAGTCACGCTCTGGCCAAGCTCTGAGAGCAAATAGAGCTGCCGATTCGCCTAAGCTGTAGCCTACGGCCGCTTGAGGCTCGATACCTAAATAACGAACAATATCGGTAGAGAGCATGGCGAAGGTAACTTGGCTAAACATCATTTTGTGAGTGTCGGAAGCCAAATTCTTTAGGGCATCGTGTTGCCAGCCTTCTTCCCAATTTAAGCGGTAGGGCTGGTTCCAGCGGGCCATAAATTCGTCGGCCATATAAAGGTTTTCGCGATCAAAACGATCCATAAGTGCCGGGAATTGCAAAGCCAACTCGCGTCCCAGGCCGAGGAAATTGGCTCCCGAACCGGGATAAACGAAAGCCACTTTGCCATGCTCTGCCAAAGGTTCTGGAGTATAGAAAATAGAGTGATTGGCTAAAGCTTTATCGGAGTAATTTTCCAAATGCTTCAAAGCCAGTTTGAGACGGATTTGAAACTCATTCCAAGGTTCTTCGGCATTTAAGTCAATGACAAAGGCCATGGCTAGTTTTTGCTTAGTATCTTGACGTTGCCACCAAGAAGCGCTCAGCTTAAGTAAAGCCTCGACAGCTGGTGTTCCGCTCTCTCTGAGGCTGTCAGCTTCTTGTTGCAATTCTTGCAATTTTGCTTCTAGTTCTTGAGGCTGAGCTGCCAAAGAGGCGAAAATAACCGATCTAGCCGACTCAATAGCTTCATTTCGGCTTATATAATCTTCGGCAGGCGCTTCTTCCAAAATGGAAGCACAAATGTGGCCAGGATAAGCCATACTAATTACAGCAGCACAACGTGTGCCTTCAGCGCGATTGCGGAACCAGAAGGATGGTTTCCTGTGAACGCACAGGCGGCTGCTAGAATTGGGCTGTTCGGCAATAGGCTTAATATATTCGGGAGTAGCTGGCAAAATATGCCTATCCAAGCTCAAAGCCGTTTTAACTACGGAAGCTAAGACCGAAGCCGCTCCACACCTACCAATTATGCTGCTGACTGAGCCGACAGAGAGAGGGAGGCTTCCTTTATCGATACTGCGACGCAATTGCTGCAAAACTTTGGCTTGATTCGGATCAGTCAGCAAGTTGCTATGGCTAAATTCTAAATAGCCGAGTTTTTCAGGCTCTATATCAGCTTGGAGGCAAGCTTGCTCCAAGGCAGTTTGGGCAACTTGTTGTTCTCCGTTTCCATTTTGGCTGTCTTCTGCTTGGCCGAAACCTTTAATTAAACAGTAAATGTGATCGTGGTCGCGTTTAGCATCGCTCAAACGCTTTAAAACCAAGCAACAGGCGCCTTCTCCGTAGTTGTCAGTTTGAGCGTCGAAATGGGAATGAGCTTGGCGCACATCTCCTTGCAAATCGACAGCTCCCACCAAAGCCAGGTTCAAGTCGCCCCTTTGTAAAGCTTGCACTCCCAATTTTAAAGCTGTAAAGCCGGAAACTTCTTGGGCTGAAACTGTGAAAGAACATCCTCCGAACTGAAATTCACGAGCGGCACGGCTGGCGGCAATGCTACCTAAAGCTCCCATAGTTCGGGTGGAGTCTAAAGGCTGGGAAATTTCGTCTTTTAGCTCTTTAAGCCAAGATTCAGCTTCTTCAGCCGTTAAACCTAAAACTTTAGCTAGTTGTTGGGCTTTCTTTTCCAACTGCCAACGTAAGTTAAAGTTGGTGGAATTTAAGTCTAAAGCTATACCTATAAAAGCGGCTGCTTCGTTGCGTCTTTCGCGAAGGGGTTGACCGGCATCAGTCATAGCTTGAGAAGCCACATTCAACAATAATGATTGCTGAGGCAAAATATTGGGAATATCTGTAGGTGGGATACGGAACTTGCCCAGAGGTACAGACACTTTCTCAATATAGGCCTGTCTGGTACTAGATGCTGTTGTTGGTGTGCCGTCTACACCTTGCCAGCGATTTTTAGGTAAATCAGTTAGAGCTGAAATTCCGTTAAAAATAGAATCTCTAAATTTATTGGTGTTGTCTAAAGATCCGAAATGACAGGCTAAACCGATAACGGCTATACTCTCAGTATGGGTAGTGGAGTTTACTTGAGCAATATCTTTATCGGAACTTTGAGTAGAAGCATCTGAAGCAGACGGTGCATATTCTTCCACGATAAGGTGAGCGTTAATACCACCAAAACCGAAGCCGCTGACAGCCGCGCGACGAGGACGGTTAGGATGTTTGGGCCAAGCGACTTCTTTGTTCTCTACGCGAAAATGGCTTTTAGCTAAAGGCAGGCTGGAAACTTCAAAATTGACCTGAGGAGTAATCAAGCCATTTTGCATATTGAGCAATACTCTAATTAGTCCAGCTGAACCAGCAGCAGTAAGCAAGTGGCCAATCATAGACTTAACAGAACGCAATTGGCATAAAACGCCCTCAGGAGCATCTTGCCAAATTGTTTGCAAGCTATCGAATTCTACTTTGTCTCCTACAGGAGTGCCGGTACCGTGGCATTCGATTAAATCTACATCCCAAGGTTGTAAGCCGCAAGAGGCGTAAGCTTGACGTAAACTGCGCACTTGGCCTTCGCTTGAAGGCGCTACTAAGCTGCCTTCAATATCATTTGACAAGCCGACGCTTTTTATAACGCCATATATTTTGTCGCCTTGGGCTACAGCGTCTTCCAAACGCTTGAGAACTACTAAGCCGCAGCCTTCGCCTACCATTAAGCCGTCAGCTTTAGCGTCAAAAGGAGAGCATACGCCGCTGGGGGAGAGAGCGCGTAAAGCTGAAAATCCCATTTGAGTATATAGGCAATCGGGACGGGAAAGGCCTCCGGCCAACATCGCGTCGGCTCGGTGGGCTCGCAACTCGTCGCAAGCTAAAGCGACGGCTACTAAAGAACTGGCGCAAGCTGCGTCTAAAGTGTAACCGCCTAAGCCTAAGCCCAGCTTGCCTGCTATCAACTGAGCTGGCAAACCTACCGGGTTTGTGTTGATAGCAGCTGTTGTTGCGTCGACTGGCAACGCTTGACTGTCGGCGGAAGACACATTTAAAGCTGCGCTTTTTTGGGGAAAAGCGGCAGCCAGCTTGTGGCGCAAACGTTGCTCGAAGTCGTTGCCCAAAACGGCTTCACTCAGAGCAGAGGTAGTATCGGTAGGCAAAGCGATAGCCGCCATTACTACACCGGTGCGCTGCCTATTTATATTTGAGCAATCCTCGAGCGCCTGTTTAGCTGTGCTTAAGCTCAAGGTAAATACAGGATCGGTTCCTTTAGGCAAACCTTCTTCCTCAGGAGTAGGAAGATCGTGCAAATAATAACCACGCAGGCAGCGCAAAGCGTCGGCCGAGGGAGTTTTACTAAGATGCTTTTCCGCGTTTATGGGCCAGCGATCTGCGCCTGGCTGTTCGGAAAGATCCTTAGCTTCTTTAAGGCGCTGCCAATATTCTTGGGCATTAGCGGCACCGGGGAAATGGAGTCCCAGGCCGACTATGGCTATATCTGTATTACGTGCTGCCATTTTGTTTAACAACCTATATCTAAAAGCTCAAAATATTAATCTATAATTTATTGCTACGGAAGGACTTAGCTAATGTAGGACTCATGACCCAACGTACGTCTTGCCACTCGGCCAAAACTCTGCCTTCTTCGTCTACTACAAAGACATCGCCGCACATTTGGCTCTCGCCAACTTCTTTGGGATAGAGCAAAATTTGGGCTTTAGCAGGGAATTTGTCTACGTATTGACGGTAACGTCCGCCAAACATAGGCAAAGAGCACAGCCCGCGTTCGGCTCCACTCCACAACAAACCGCTTTGCAAAGCACAATCGAGGAACAGAGGATTGGTGATAGGTTTTTCCTGAGGATGGTTGACCAAAGCGTGGCCTCTATCTTCCACATTGGCGGCTAGACCATGTTTGTTGCAAGAGCGCACTTTATTTATACCGCGTAACTTGGGGCCGTGGAATAAATACTTATCGTAAGCTTCCGGCATAGTGCAAGGATAACCATTCTCTTCCAAAGGGTGTCGATCGTGTTTTCTTAACGGTTTGGCTTGGCGCTGAGCAGTCAAGACTGCTGTACCTTCCACGCATTTGAGAGGACGGGCGTTGGGTTTGCAATGCTCGATAGCAAAATATACCAACAACTCCGAATCTATACGCTCAACCTTTTGAATGACAATAGTTATATCTGTATCTGCAATAATTTTTGCGGGCTCGTCGTGTTCTTCGCCTCGTGGCAAAGTAATTGGTTTAAGGATCCGCAAATTATCGCAACCCAAGAAACGGTATTGAGGGAAATATTTGTGACAAGCTTGGGCGGCCAGCTCGACCATTAAGGCGGTAGGCATAACAGAATGGCCGCCTAAAACATGATCTTCTAAAAGGGGATAGCGCTCCGCGTTTAGAGTTCGGCTGTAAGGATCGCTATGGCTGCGACGAGCCCAATCAGCAGAGAGTTCGTCTGTGTCTGCCGAAGATACGAGACTTTGAGGAGGGACGGGCTTGGGGCCCGTCAGCGCAAAAGGGCGCTCTGACTCCTTGGCTTCTTCGTCTTTATCCAGACCCAAAGATTGGGCCAAAGGACTTACTTCTTGTCCGTCTTCGCCAGTTGGCTTCCCTTCAGAACTTGTTTCCGAAGGGGCGTTATCTTCATGTGGTACATCAAAGCCTGCTCCCATGATAAGCTCGCAAGCTTGTTCGTGACCGGCTAAGATTTCGGCTGTTAAAGCTCTAGCTCCGCGACCTCGCTCGATAACTTCCACGCCGAGTTGCTCAAATTTGCGTTTGAGACTTTCATCGACCATGCCACCTTCCCAAGGGCCCCAACCCATAGCATTAAAGCGAGTCTTGGGATACAAACTGCTGGCTGCATAAGTAAATTTATTCATTACTTCGTTGGCCATGGCATAATCGGCTTGTCCGGGACGGCCGAATCTGGCAGATACAGAAGAGAATGTAAGCACAAATTGCAAAGGCTCATCTTTAAGTGCTTGCATAAAATTATATAAGCCGTTGACTTTGGTATCAAAGACCATATTGAATTGTTCGTCGGTCTTGTCGCAAATGTAGCGATCTGCCAAAACGCCGGCGCCATGGATTAAACCTACAATCGAGCCGTAGCGCTGATGAATATCTTCAACAACTTGAGCTATTAAGCTATCATCGCGAACATCTAAAGAGATATATTCCACTTGTGAGCCTAAAGCTCTTATGTCACTAATATTTTGGGCGATCTCACGGTTGACCAAAATACGTCGGCACTCGCCTTCGAGTTGCTTGGGAGAGAGACTCTTGCCACTCTGTTTAGATTGTTGATACAATAAAGTTTTTAAGTCTCTGGCTGTTTTGGCAGATTTAGTTTGAGTCCATTCGGGAACTGGAATGGGAGAACGGCCTACCAATACAAAGTTGAGTTTACAATGCTTAGCCAGCAATTTGGCGCAATCGGCAGTTACGCCGCGAGCTCCACCGGTGACAATAACGGTAGAGCCTGGAGCTGGTAAGTTTACTTTAGTTAAGTCCAGCTTTTCTTCACGCAAAACAGGAATACGGCGCACATTGTGGCGATCTATACCAACTTCATTACTGCCGTCTACCATAAGTTCGGCTAAGATCTGGGTGGCGATATGGCCAGGATCGGCGTCTACGCAGAAATCGAAGGAGCGACTGCGCAAGCGAGGATATTCTTGAGCAACAACCTTAGCCAAACCATGTAAACCAGCTTCGATTGGGTTGCTAGCTTCGTCGAAAGTGCCAAAGTGACCATCCATGCGGGTGACGGTTAAGAAGAAGTCTGGCGTTTGGCCTACTTGTTTCCATAATTGGCATTGTTGGCGCACCAACTTGAAGCAATCCTTCAAAGCTTCTTCGGCGGCATTGCGTTTGAAGAACAGATCGCCTTGCTCATAGAGCGGGAAACTGGGCATGATAGCTATCAAACCGGCAAATCTGTCTGCCAAGCGAAGTTGCTGATCTGTCAAAGGCTCATCTTTGCTAACTAAGCAAGCTTGCAAACCGAATTGTTGCATAGCTGCGCAGAGAGCCGGAGCTATATAACCGTCATTAGTAATAACGTAGAGGCCTTGAGTGTTTATCTCTACAGGTTTATTGGGCGCAGGCGACTCTTTGTAGTAGAGCTTTCTGCGCTTGAGCATCTGACCATCTGGAGCTAAGCTAGACGTTAAATCAATTGCCGCTTCCGGTTGCAACTCGGCTTCTGCTTTTAAACTCGAGCTATTATCGACAGGCTGCACGGCTGCAGTTTCCGATTTGTTTTGGGAAGCGGAAGCTTCAGCCGCGCTTTGTTTAGCTTTGTCTGTCGTGTCAGCTACAGTATCAGCCTGTGGAGTTACGCTCCGGCAAGCTTCATTTTTTTTTTCTTCCCCTGAACCCTGAGCGTCCTTTTGGGGAGCGTCGGTAGGAGGAGTTGGCTTGTCGTTGTCGCCCAAACGTTTCAGTATGTCACGCACAGTGTGTAAAGAGCCAATTTCGTCCGGGCCGATAGAAGAAGCAGCGGGAATTATTTTCTGAATGGCAGCCAAGATCTCGACTCGCTTAATAGAATCGATACCTAAGTCATTCTCTAAATCCATGTCCAAATTGAGCGTTTCCAAAGGGTATCCGGTCATATCGGCTACGATCTGTAACACGGCTTGCTCTTGATTGGCAGGAGCTGGCTGTCCAGAAACTTCAACTTTAGTTTCTGCTTGGTTTTGAGACTTAGTTTGAGCTCCCAAACGGCTGATAATATCGCGTAAAGTATGCAAAGCCCCTATCTCTTCCGGACTGATAGTTTCGGCTTGAGGTAATTGCTTTTGTACGGCAGCCAAAATCTCAACTCGCTTAATGGAGTCGATTCCCAAATCGTTTTCTAAATCCATATCCAGATTTAAAGTTTCCACTGGGTAACCGGTCATTTCGGCCACTATTTTAATGATAACTTCTTCAGCTGAAGCATCATTGTGAGTTGTAGCAGATTGGGGCTTTACTTCTTCGACAGCTGTGGGAGCGAGTTTTTCGAGAATTTGACGTAAAGTGCGCAGAGAACCAATTTCGTCAGGAGCAACGCTATTAGAATTTGGCAATTGCTTCTGGATAGCAGCCAAAATTTCCACACGTTTAATGGAATCAACGCCTAAATCATTCTCTAAATCCATATCCAGATTTAAAGTCTCTATCGGATAGCCGGTAGTTTCAGCTACTACGTCAAGTAAGACTTTTTCCGGGTTGACGGAACTGGTGGCAGAACTATCGGCCACTTTGTCAGAGCTGGGAACTACTGTTGTAGTAACAACTGTTTCTTGAGCTGTGGACTTTGTGGCAAGCTTATCGGCAATTTGGCGCAAAGTTTGCATAGAGCCGATTTCATCTGGAGCAATGGCTGAAGCGTTAGGAAAACGTTTTTGAATAGCAGCCAAAATTTCTACTCTCTTGATAGAATCAATACCAAGATCGGTTTCCAGGTTCATGTCTAAATTGAGCATATCAGCCGGATAACCGGTCATTTCGGCAACTACGCCAAGAATGGCAGCAGTGAGATCGTCTCCTTGAACCGCTTCCTGAGGAGTAGCAGTAAAGGTGGGCTTAGACTCGCGCTGAGTGGCGGAGGTAGATTTAGCTTCAGAAATGGGCTTGGGCAAAGGCTCTGCCGTGGAAAAAGCGGCCATAGCTTGAGCAATAGGCACAGACGGCTCGACAGCAGTTTGCTGGACTGGCATAGCTGGAGCGCTGGCAACTTGTTTCGCTATAGGGTGCTCGATAGGCATGGCAGGCAAACTAAGCTCAAGAGAGGGCACACATGTTGCTGCGCCAGAGCCCAAGCTAAGCTGAGCCAAGTTTTGCTGAGAAGCGATAATGCTTTGTAAGGTTTGCTGAATCTGAACTTGGCTGTCCAAGAAACGCAAATGAGCGCTAGCCGTCTGCTGTTGCAAAGTTTGCATGGCTTCCAAACCGGCTTGAATAGTTTGGAAAGCTTGGCTAAGCATAGAAATATTGCTTGCAGTGGGCAGAGCCGCTGTTTTTTCTTCGTATGTCATAGGAACAGCCTGAGAAACAGAACCTTTCTGAAGTTTGGTGCCATTATTTAAAGCTGTCGTCGGAGCGGATGAAGAGGCAAAAATAGGTGTAGAAGCGACAGCTGCGCTGGTCTTGATCGGTTCGGCCTCGAGTGAAGCGGTCGATTGAGGCGCAGCAAGTCCGTTGGCCGACTTCGTCATAGTAGACTCTGTGGCGTTAGGCGCGGTTGCGTTGGTCGGTTCAAAAGCTATTTCGCCCAATTCCGGCGGCGCCGAAGGGTGTACTGTAGGGTTGTCGCTGATAAATTTAAGCGGCTGATAACCTTCTACAGGTTTTATGGGATCGCAAGAGGGAGCGGGAGCATGTTTGCCGGGAGTGCGATAGTTGGCGCCGCAAATAGGTACGCTCATGCGTTTGTGGCGGGGCTCGGCAACGGGCTCTTCCCATTTATCCAACTCAACAGGATAACCCAAAGCAGCTAATTGAGCTAAGCTTTGAGCCAAGCATTGCAACTCTCCGCCGCCTTTGCGTCCATCAGTTGAAAGCATATGGTGAGCTTTTGAACCCAAGATCTTTTTCACTAAGCCTGTGAGTACGGTTTTGGGGCCAACTTCGATGAAAGTGCGGAAGCCGTCAGCGTACATGTTCTCGATAATGTCTATGAAGCGTACGGAGCTGACTAATTGCTCGCCCAAAATGCGGCGCAAAGCTTCGGTATCGGCTTCGTAGGCTTTACCAGTTACGTCGGCATACACCGGCACTTGTGGTATATGCATTTCGGTTTTGTGTAAAGCTTCACAGAAAGGCTCTTTGGCTGTGGCCATAAGTGAGCTGTGGAAAGCTGCCGATACTTGCAAGCGGCGAGCGGTAATCCGCTTGGATTTGCACAGCTCTTCGGCTTGGCCGACGGCTTCTTTGGAACCGGAAATGACGCCTTGGGTTGGGTGGTTGCGGTTGGCCAACACTAAATCGCCGCCAATTTCCTTAACTACTTCTTCTATAGTTTCCAGAGGAGCAGAAACGGCTGACATAGCACCTCGACCACCGTCGCCCTTAGCCATAAGCGAACCACGTAAAGCCGAAAGAGCGAATAAATCAGCTTGAGAATATACGCCGGCTTGCTGTAAAGCGACAAGCTCGCCATAAGAATGGCCGGCCATAGCCTGAGGCTCGACGCCAAAGCTGCGCAAAATAGCAGCTACTGACGATTCGACAGCGCCTAAGCAAGGCTGGGCAGCTCTAGTATCGGTGATGGCTTTAGTGTTGGCGGCGTCTTCACCGTCGACAAAACGTTTGACAGGGAAGATCAGGCGAGCTGGATCTTGTTCGGCTTCTAAAGTGTTGTGAGCCGTTTCCAAGGCTTCCAAAGCTTCGGGGAAAATGCTGAAGAACTCGCGATCCATGCCCACATATTGGCTGCCCTGACCGGGGAAGAGGAAGGCCACTTTGCCCAATTCGCTATGTTCATCGCCATAGAAGCATCCGCTAGGAAGTTCACCAGTTGTCTCTTTATTGGCCTCCAAAGCGTCGGCCAATTCGTTCAGCTTTTGGGCATAGTCGGTGGGACCGCATACTAAGAGAGCGCGTTGAGGAGCTTTGGCGTCGAAGTTGCGACGTGATAAAGAAGCTTGGTAGGTGCTTTCGTAAGCAGCACAAGCAGCGGCACTGCGAATATCAGCAATTAAATATTCGCGTTCTTTGGAGCTAAAAGCCCAAATTTGAACGGATCCGTCCCAAGCTGGAGAAGTGCGTTTGGAATTGTACTCTTCCAACACAACATGGAAGTTGCTGCCGCCAAAGCCGAAGGAAGAAACGCCGCTGCGACGTCTTTCACCTTCTTTTACTACCCAAGGCTTGGTTTGTGTGCTCAAGTAGAAAGGAGTTTCGTCGATAGCCAACTTGGGGTTGGGGCGACTGATATGTAACGTAGGTAAAATAACTTTGTGGAAGAGAGACAGACTGGCTTTGCAAAGACTGGCAGCTCCAGCTGAAGCTTTGGTGTGGCCTATTTGAGATTTGACAGTACCTAAAGCGCATGATTGCTCTTTTTTGACATCTTTGAAAACTTTTTTCAAAGCCTCAAATTCTACTACATCTCCGACTTTGGTGCCGGTTCCGTGGGCCTCGATTACTCCAACCGTTTCGGGATTTACTTCGGCTTCGGCATAAGCGCGTTCCAAAGCCAGGCTTTGACCGGCGGCGCTGGGAGCGTAAATGGCACCGGAGTTGCCATCGGAAGAGGAGCCTAAGCCTTTTATTACGGCATAAATTCTGTCGCCGTCTCTTTCAGCATCAGCTAAACGCTTAAGAACCAGCACTCCGACGCCCTCACCCAGAAGAGTACCGTCAGAATCTTCTGAGAAGGGAGCTATATGGCCGGAATCAGAAAGAGCCGGAGTCTTGCTAAAGCAAGTAAACATGAAAATATCGTTAAAAGTGTCGGTACCGCCGGTCAAAACCATATCGGCTGCGCCTGCTCTGAGCTCAGATATAGCTAAATGGACAGCAGCCAAAGAACTGGCGCAAGCTGCATCTACAGCACAGTTCGTACCGTGTAAATCCAAGCGATTGGCAATACGTCCGGCTACTACGTTACCTAAAAGGCCGGGAAATGAATTTTCTTGCCAAGATACGTAAGAATCGGCAATACCGGCTACTACCTTTTCGGCAGTGGCTTTATCGATACCGGCTTCGGCCAAAGCTTTGCGCCATCTGGGGTGGCCTAAGCGAGCTCCCAGAGGAATAACCATCTCTAAAGCGCCGGTCACGCCCAGAATTACACTGGTAGAATCTTTGGGCACTTCTTTGCCGCCAGCACCGTAACCGGCATCTTCCAGAGCAGCTTTGGCGCCAACTAAGCCGAGTAATTGGGAAGTATCTGTAGCTTCTAAAATATTCGGCGGGATATTAAATTCGGTAGGATCGAAGGGGTAGGGCTCCAAGAATCCGCCAACTTTGGCATAGCAACGATCGGGGCTGCTGTGATCTCCGTCGTATAAATCGTTTACCGACCAATGAGTCTCTGGAACCGGGCCTATACAATCGGTACCGGAGCGAAGAATACGCCAAAAGCTTTGGCGACTGTCGGCTTTAGGAAAGAGACATCCCATGCCGATAATGGCAATGGGAATATTTTTATTATGATTACAAGTAGAAGACACTACAAAGACTCCTATAACAGCGAAGCTAATTCTTGGAAAGGAAGAGGCTCAAAGCAGCTCCATTGAGCCGGGATTTCAACCCCTTGATTGGCTATCAAGGCAGCGCGAGTGAGAACACAAGCTCCGGCCATGATATTCAAGGCTGCCAAATCAGCGTGGCGCTCTTTTACGTTCTCTAGAAATGTTCCTTTGCACCACTGATTAAAGCTGCCCATGGACGGGCCGCACCAAATCTGGTAATCGGCTCGCCTGTCCGGCAATCCGGCGTTGGCCCAACGTGAAGCCTGGCCCAAGTAAGAGCGAAAGACTAAAGCCATCATGTGTTTGGGATCGCTCTCGGCTTTGGCTATTTGGCGCGGATCGCGTTTGGCAAAAAATGCTTTGGTACTTTGCCAGGCTTCGGCGAAGCTGGCTCGCAGCATAGTCTTTTCTATTTGATCTTTGACTGCGGTTGGCACTTCGTCGAAGGAAGCGTAAGCGCGGTAAATTTCGTAAAGGCGTTTGGCTCGTACCGGGAACATAGTGCCCCATTTTAACACTTGTACGTTTACGCCCATTTCAAACATATCGGCGGCCGGTGCCATAGCGACGTCGGCTGGAGAAGCTTTGGCTAGCATTTCTCTGACTGCGTCGCTAGAGCCGGATTCTACGCAAGCTTGATTTATAGAGCCGGTCATTACATAGGCTGCTCCCATAGCGAAAGCAGCTGCGGCAGCTTGTGGGGTGGCTATACCTCCGGCTGCACCGACAGGTACGCTCCAGCCAAAGCGCTCTTGCATGCGATCGCGCAAGTTGATAACCGAAGGCAATAAACCGAAGGACGGACGATTATCGGTGTGGCCGCCGCTATCTGCTTCGGCAGTTAAAGCTGAAGCTGGAGGCACAAAGCGGGCCAGTTCAGCTTCTTCGGGTGTCAACGCTCCTTGATCGACTAGAGAGGTAATCATCTCTGGTGGCGGAGGAGAAAGTAATTTTGAAGCCACTTCCAACCTGGAAATCTTGGCAAAGACATGGTGTGGCGCATATATACTACCGTCAGCCAGTCGTTTTAAGCCACTGTAGCGGTAGTGGAGAAGTGCCGGTGTAAGGCCCAAAAATGCTGAAGCCTCTATGCAGTGGATATTTTCGGCAATGAAAAGCTTGGCAAGGTTATTTTCCAATTGCGGATTGGAGGGACTGTGAATTAAATTGAGACCGTACGGAAGATTGCCCAGCTTGCTTCTGAGCGAATGTATATGTTTGGTTACTTCGTCTAAGCTGAGACCGGCTGAACCGAAAAAGCCCATCATTCCAGATTTAGCCATGGCCAAAACTAAATCTTCGGAGGCAATGGCATTGGCCATAGAGCCGCTCAAGCAAGCGTAACGCAGAGAGTAAGTGCGGCGGAAAGATTCTTGCCCCAGGGTGTTGGGTAATAATGGGGGAGCTATAGCTAAAAGGGGGAGACTTCCTGCCGATGAGGCTGATTCGAATTGGCAAGAGCCATTTCCATAGAGGGTGAAAGGAAGATTCTTTCCCCGCCATACTGAAGGTGAAGATACGGCGAAAACGGGATTCTTTAGATTGCGCAAGATAGCAACGGGATCTTGAGAGACAGCATTGGGGCCGGGAGTCCAGCTGCCCACCGCTTTTATGCAGGAATTTGCCATGTTGATATAGTTTGTATCCTTTTAGCCATTTTAGAACGGCCAGTTTTTACCTAAAAAAAGAGAATGAGAACAGCAAAGCCGTTCTCTGTGCTCAGGCCCTGCCTTCTCGGATTTGATAGTCGACAATTGGGGCACTTCCCACTAATTTACTGAAGTTTGGCTTGACTGTCAAATTTTTTTGTCTATGTGTAGCCTGTTTGCTTTGGGACAAGTGTAATGGAAAGCGGCTTGGGGGAAGAGCAGGAATCAACCGTGCCTAAGTGCAAATTTACTGCCATGATTACCCGCGAAATTTTAGCTAAATTTTTAAGATATTACGCTGTTGCTTATCGCCTAGAACACGATATCGACTGGGTGAAAGCTGACGCTTCTTTTTGGAGCTATGAACTGGCCGTGCAGCCCGATTCAAAGTCTAAACTTACTGCTTTGCTTGAAGCTTTTAAGGGCAAGACTGTCGTCGTCAACGAAGCTGTGGGCAGCATAATTTGCAAGGCTCCTTTTTATAAAATAGACGTGGTTCCGTCTTTGGAAGAGATGGTCGGTGGCTTAGAATCTAAAGCCAAAGAATTGATTGGCTCGAAGTTCCAGATTCAAATTCTTATTTCTCACAAAGACAACGAGCTTAAAGATGATTTCAGTCGTGATCAAAAATGGCAATGGCTCATCTCTTCGCCGCGTATTTGTGAGTTGTTTATTTTGGGACAAATCACCGAGGATGGTGTCATTTTTGATTCTTGTTACCATTCTTGCTACCAGTCTGATCACAACCGCGACATCAGTGAAGATATTGCTGTAATTATTGGACAGTGGGAGAAAGTCTACAAAGAAGTGGCTTCAGCTTATATGGCTCCTTTTAACGAGCAAGCTTTGTTGGACGTTTTGAAAAAGGAAAACTGGGGTGCCAGTTCCAGCGAGCATACTTACCCTTGCGAAAGCCAAGAAGAAGCTGAGGAAATTTTCGAAACTTGTCAAAAGTTGGGCATTTTCAAAGATAGAGAAATGTCCAAAGAGAAACATATCTTGCGCAGCAAGCTTGGTTTAATTGAGCTTATCGATTTGGTTTATAGCCGTCGATATGCCAGAGCTTATCAGCTTTTCGGCAGTGAGGTCTTGCCTGAATAGCCTTTTTAGCTATGTTTGTTGTATAATTTGCGTACAGTTATAAGAGGCGGTGCGGTTGTTTTGCAGTCGGCCGTCTGTTTTTTTAGGTAAAGAGGAGTTGGGCTTATGTCTTTTCCCAAACAAGGTGCAAAAACTTTTGTCTATTCGCTGGCCTTCCTGATTGGAGCTGGCTTATGTTTTGCTAACGGTGCGGCCTGTAGTAGCAATACTTCTTCAGCTGAGTCTGGACAAGTTGGCCATAAAGTGTCCCAGTCAGAGCAATCTACTTCTGATAATTACACGCAATTGGCCAAAAATAACAAAGCCCAAAAAGCTGTCAAAAAGTCGGAAGCAGCTTCTAAAGAAGATAATGACGAGCAATTTAATAAACAAGTTATCACTTTGGCTACTTGGAACTTAGAAAATTTCTTTGATACTGTTGACGATCCGTACAATGACGATGTACTTACCGAAGCTGAATACGGCGACAAGCTCACTCGAGTTAGCTCGGTACTTCAAGAAGTAAATGCTGATATTGTTGGCATTGAAGAAATAGAAAATGCCCAAGTAATTTCTGATTTAAGTAAGCGCAGCGGTTACCCTTATTATGTGCTTATTCCCGGCAATGATCGTATTCGTGGCATCAACGTAGGTGTACTTTCTAAAGTTCCGGTGCGTAACGCGGTCTCTCATATTCAAGATCGGTTTACACAAAAAGATGGTAAGCGCTCTTCCGTATTCTCCCGCGATTGCTTAGAAGTCCATTTTAAGCATAAAAGCAATTTTACTCTTTTGGTCAATCATTTTAAGAGTAAACGTGGCGGTGCCAAAACTGACGCTAAGCGTATTGCTCAATCAAATCGCGTTAAAGAGATTGCTCGCTCTCTCAGTTCTTATCCGGTAGCTATTTGTGGTGATTTGAACGATACCCCTGACGCCAAAACTTTGCGTCCTTTGCTCAGTTGCAATTTCTTAACTGACGTATTGGGCCATTTGCCGGAAGTAGAAAGACGCAGCTTCTTCAATACGCGTTATCAGTCAGCTTTAGATTACATTTTGGTAAACAACAAGTTGAAGCCCGCTGTTGTACCTGGAAGTGCTAAAGTGTGTGCCGATATTCCCGAAATAGAAAAAGCTAGCGATCATCGTCCCGTTAAAGTTGTTATGGATCTTAGCAAGATTAAATAATATGCTAATTTGTGAGAAATAGATTAGTTTCTATTAGCTCATAAAATAACCTTAGGCAAGAGCTGTACCGTTTCTTTATTGAGGAGACGGCGCGGCTTTTGCGCATTTTTGGCAAAATTAAAGCAAGGCAAATCAATTTATGAATATTTTTAGCAAAATTTGCTATAGTGGAAAACAATTTCTCTTTAGGGCGGCCTTCGTCGTCGCTTTGGGAAGCTTGTGCTGTTCGTCAGCTTGGGCGGATCCTAATAAAGCGGCTCAAAATGACAATAATGGTCAATATATTGCTCAAAACTCGAAAGTAAAAGTTGACGATTATAATGATTCGGTTGCTGCCAAAAGGCAAGTGCAACGTCTAATTAAAGAAGTGCAAAGAGCTAGAGGTTTGCATTTTAAAGAAGCTGTAAATTGCCATTTTTGTACACAAAGCGAAGCTGGTCGCTACTTAGTAGAAACTAATAAAAAATTAGCTAAGCCTTATGTTCAGGGTAGGCGTGATCTTTTCTTCCATCACCTCGGACTTTTGGAAAATGGCCAAAATTTTCAAAATTACTCCGATTTGCTTTATTCTGAACAAGTACGTGGCCTTTATGACACTATCAATAAAGTTTTGTTGGTAGTAACTGACATTTTGCAAGAGCCTAAGCTTGATGGCATGTTAGGCAAAATTTTGAGCCAATTTAATATCGATTTGAGCGATTTGTTATTGGTACACGAGCTTTGTCACGCTTTGCAAGATCAAAATTTCAATTTAGGCCAAAAGCTTTTACAAGTAGATGGCAATCTCGATAAAGAGTTGGCTTTGACAGCTGTGGCCGAGGGCGATGCTACTCAAACTATGTTCGATTATTTGGCTTCTTCTATGGGCTTAAGTGGAGAAACTGTCACCAAATATGTAGTTGGCTCTCCTAAACTTATCGAGAAGGGCATCAACCAATTTCCGCAATTGGAGCAAGCTCCTCTTATTGTCAGAGCTGTTACCCTTATGCCTTATTTGAGTGGTTTGGAATTTTGCCAAACTATCCAAGAACAACAAGGATTGCGCGGTATTAACCAGTCTTTTGCCGAACCTCCTGTATCTACTGAACATGTGCTCCATCCTTTTAAGCATCTCAAAAAAGTAGATTTGCCTAAAAATATAGATTTAAGCGCTTTGCCTAAATCTTTTGGCAATTATGTCAGTTTGGGTGACGATACGGCCGGCGAGTATATTATTCGCGCTTGGGCAGAAAAGTTTTTAGACGCTCAGTCTATAGCTGTAGCCAGAGGTTGGGGAGGCGATACTTGGCGAGTTTATAGTCAAGCTTACGAGAGTTACGGTTTAGACGATAAAGGGCAGCCTCTTGCTGACAAGGCAAATGAAAATGACGGACAAGCTGACGGTAACAACAAAATTGTTGAAGATAAAACTAAAACCAAAGGCTCTGAGTTGATAGCTCAAAGCAAAAATAGAGACAGTTTCACCATTTGGGCTACCGTTTGGGATAGTGAAGGTGACGCTCAGGAATTCGTCAAGGCTGTCAAGCAATCAGGCGTAAAAGCTGAAATTACGGCTAAAGATCGCAGTGTAATCGTTTTATTAAATGTTCCCGATAGTCAAATAAAAGCCGTTCGTAAAGCTTTAGCCAAACCTTCGGTTTTAGTGCGCAGCTAGCAGCTAGAGTTGCTTTAAGCAAAAGCAATATTGGGCGCTTCGGCAATTTTGCAACAAAATAGTCGAAGCGCTCGCTCACTAATAAATGCGAAAAAAGGAAAGAGATATATTTTTAGAAAAATAACGAGAACTAGTCGCTGACTTTTTGTGTCAAGTTATTTTTGAAGGCAAAAAGTAATTTTGGCGATTTGTATTTTTGAGTTCTTCAAAGAGACTTTTCTATGGATATAAAAATTCTTCTGCGTATTTGTGACGAAAGCGGGCAGCGTTTTATGGGGCCCGGCCCTTACATTTTGCTGCGCGGAGTAGAAAAATACGGATCTATTCGCAAAGCGGCCATAAATTTAAATATGTCTTATGCCAAAGCTCATCGAGTTTTAAGCACTTTGGAAAAAGAGCTGGGTATAAAACTGATGAAAAAATTTATTGGCGGACACGATCACGGTGGAGCTGAGCTTACCGAGGGAGCTTTTTTATTATTACGTCACTATGAAGCTATGGTGGAGAAAATAAATGAAGCTGCTCAAGGGCCGTGGCACGATTTTTTGCAAGCTGTAGAAGAAGTAAAAACCAAGCAACGTATCGATCAAGAAATTGATGAGGCTAAGGGCGGCCATGAAGCATCTCTCAGTTAAAGAGCTGACTTTTACGGCTATGCTGACTTGTTGCAATTCTGTATTGGAATTGGTTATCGGCAATTTGCTTCACTTAATAAATTTTTCCATGAAAGGTTCGGTTTTAGTAGGCCTTAATGTTATGGTCTATACCGTACTTTTCAGCCGTATTCCGCGCTTTGGCATTATCACTCTGTGTGGATTAGCTACAGCAGCAGTCAATTTTCTTTTAACTGGCGGCTTTAAGTTTTTTGCTCTCTATTGCATAGTAGTGGAAGCTTTGGCTGTAGATATAATTTTTACTAAATTCGGCCTCAATAAGATAAGTATAATGAGCGCTTGTATAATAGCCGGAATTGTGGCCAGTTTGTGCGGTTTCTTTAATGGAGTGGTCTTTTTGGGCATAGATATAACCCAAGCGGCTCAGCGCATTTCTCAAAGTCCACTTACTTTAGGACAACCTTTAGCTATTATTTTGGCTTTTATTATTGCTTGGCGCATAGTAGTGGGGTGGGCTTTCGGCTTAGTTTCTTGTAAAATTTTAGAAGTGCTCAATCCTGAATTATCTAGAATTATGCCTGGAGTTGCGCAGAATGAAGTTGCTGTTGCCAACTCTAAGGAAAGAGCAAACAATTCAAAAAAAGTGAAGGCTGTTTGATAATTATGTTGCGAGTCAAAAATTTTTTCTTTACTGCCGGGCTGATCGCTTCTTTAACTTTGAGTTGTGCAGCTCAACCTAAAACTGTCGATTTACCTAAACCGGTTACTAGCGGTGGCCGTCCGATCATGGATGCATTTAGCAATCGCCATGCCGAGCGTGATTTTTTGTTACAAAAAGATATTCCTCGGCAAATTGTCAGCAATTTGCTTTGGGCTACTTGGGGTGTCAATCGCGCTGATGGTAAACGTACTGCTCCAACCGCTATGGATAGGCGCAATATCGATGTTTATGTAGCTAAGGCAGATGGACTTTGGCGTTATGATGCTATCAACAATAAATTAGTATTAGTTAAAAAGGGAGATGCCCGCAGAGGCAAATTCAAGGAAGCGCCTATGCTTTTTTACTATGCCGCTGTGCCGGACAATTTTGCCTATTCTCACGCTGGTTCCTTATATCAAAATGCCGGCCTTTATTGCGCTTCTGTAGGTTTAGGCAATGTAGTAGTGGGAGCTAAGCCTACTATGGATGAAATTAACCGCGATTACGATTTAGGTGGAGGAGTAAAAGTTTTGGTCGCCCAGGCTTTCGGTTGGCCCAAGTCTTCTCAAAAGGTCGATCCTGCAACTTTGCCTATAAATCCTGGTCGTCGCAGTCCTGATGCCTATTAGTTTTTAGGTGTGGTAATCAACTATTTAGACTTAGTTCTTTAATGGTAGGTTGGCTACCAATTTAATAATCCGGGAAAAGCTTAAGCTTAGCGCGAATAGCTCCCGGATTTTTTGTTGGAGGAAGTTTTTCTGTGTCTGACACTTTATATATTGTCGATACTATGTATCAAATTTTTAAAAGTTTTTACGGCTTGGGGCGCAATGCCCGTTTAACTAGTCCACAAGGCGTACCTACGGGAGCTGTCTATGGTTTAGCCAGAACTTTAAAAAGCTGGCGCCACAAGTTAGATATGGAATATTGTATTTGCGCTTTTGAAAGTCCGGTGCCTGTTTTTCGCTGCGAACTTTCTCCTGAATATAAAGCTAACCGTCCTCCTGTCGATCCCGATTTAAAAGCACAAATACCTTTAGCTATCGATATGTGCCGCCATTTAGGTTATACGGTTGTTTCTGCTGATGGTTATGAAGCTGACGATGTTATCGGCACTCTGGCAGCTAAAGCTTTGCAAAAAGGCTGGAAAGTGCGCATTCTTTCCAAAGATAAAGACTTAGCTCAACTTTTAGCGCTAGAAGGTGATATTGCCGTAATGATGCCTTCCGATGGCAAAGCTAACGATCATTATGTAGATAAAGACAATTGCGCAGAGCATTACTGCGGCGTACCGGCAGAACTTATAATAGATTGGCTAGCTTTAATGGGGGACACTTCGGACAATATTATTGGCATTAAAGGCATAGGTGAGAAAACAGGAGCCAAGCTTTTAAATAAATGTGGCAATTTAGATAAGTTGATGGAACAACCAAATTTAGCTGGCCGCTTTGCTGCTGAAATTGCCGCTTCCCAAGAGCGCTTGCGCTTAAATAGGTGTTTGGCTACTGTATGCCAAGACGTGCCTCTGCCTTTTGAAGTGGAAAACTTGGCCGATTTTAATATAAAAAACCCCGACAATGAAGCCGAAAATTTCTGCAATAACTTGGGAATTAACTTAATGGCATTAAGTTAAGTATACATAATGAATATTACCCAATTTTTAGATCAATACGAGCTACATGATAGTTTGCTTGAATTTGTAAGTTACAATGCCGAAAAAGAAGAGCTAGAGCTACAAATAAATTTTTGTTACTGGATGCAAAGCGATTATGATAATTTGTCTCCGGAAACAGGTTTAGTTTTAGTGAAATTTTATGGTGTAACTGAATATTCAGGCTTAAATGGAAATACTGATGATTTCAGTATTTTAGAGTTAAAATTAGACAAAGATAGCTCTATTATCATATCTGTTCTAGATGACGATAAAAATGAATTCTTCAGCTTAAGTTTCAAAGCTAAGTGTGTAGAAATTTGCAAGTTGTAGTAAAATAAATAACTAAAAAAGCTGTCCGTACTAAATTTTGTGTGCGGGCAGCTTTTTATAAAATACTCAGCCATTCATCCCACGGTCTTTAGACCGTGGGATGAATGGCGTCAATTTTGGACGAAATACACCTCACTGTAATACAATGTTCTGGT
>ERZ869991.31-NODE-31-length-34297-cov-11.324313_pt1 | contig 34297 bp, 31 predicted proteins | sample MGYA00520862_ERZ869991 | MGnify/ENA primary metagenome ERZ869991 (study PRJEB32232, sample SAMN07284978) | human gut metagenome | biome: human-associated habitat; material: feces | host: Homo sapiens | place: Tanzania | collected 2014-08-11 ...
TGCAGGGGACGACGGCGAAGCCATGGCAAAAAGTGAAGGATATGTAGCTGAAAATGGTTTTGTAGCAACAGATCCGACGCACTTTGGATGATAAATAGTCGAGGTAAACGTGTTGTCCGTGAGGCTGTTTTCTTACCACCTTTGTCTTTGTGAGAGTTGAGGACAAAAATCTTAATGAAATCCGCTTCCGCTCCGATGTTTATAAGATGCTTTCGGAACGAGGCAAAAGTGCCCCATATGCTATCCCTGATACCAAATTCGACAATTTCAGCGAGCGAGAGTTTGAAGAGAAGGTCTCTCCTATCCTGGGTCTCAGTGTTCACTTCTGCCAAGACAACGAGTCAATGAGCAGCTATGGTGTGATGCGAGGCTTGCATTTCCAGCGTCCACTATTCACACAAACAAAGTTAGTTCGCTGTGTCAAGGGCGCAGTGCTGGATGTGGCAGTAGATATTCGCAATGGGTCTCCTACTTATGGTCAGCACGTAGCGGTAGAACTGACTGAGGATAATCATCGCCAGTTCTTCATTCCTAAAGGCTTTGCTCATGGCTTCGCAGTCCTCTCAGAGACAGCCGTCTTCCAATACAAGTGTGATGAGTTCTATCATCCAGAGGCTGATGGAGGCATCAGCATCCTCGATGATACTCTCGGTATCGATTGGAAAATCCAATAGAGCATGCCAATCTCTCAGAGAAAGATACGAAGCATGCGATGCTAAAGGATTTCGATAGTCCATTTGATATAAAAGTAGATTTATACATATAGGCATCTCCTTACTCTCATACTTTATGGCGAGGAGGTTGATGCCTCGTTCCTACCATGTGACTATGTTCGTCGTTATAAAGATGGCAAGGACGCTGAGCTCCCTCAGCATGCTGCCTAAAGTTAAAGAATAAAAAAACGAAACTTTTTTCAAAAATACAGGTACAGCTAACCCACTGATAAATAGTGGGCACGCTGTATTGGTGGTTTACTGTAGAGGCAGAAAAGCAAACTTCCAACAATGGCAATTAAACTTTTAACTTAATAAACAAATGATTATGGAAAGAAGTTTTAGCGCAAGTACAAGTCTTGTTCGAAAGATATTTACCAATTATCCTAATACGTTTGGTGCATTTTGTGAATTGATAAATAATTCGATTCAGGCAAATGCCAAGAATATATGGATCGATATAGATTATGTCAATGAAGACACGATTTCTCCTTATATCATCAATCGAATGGTGATTAAAGATGATGGTAATGGTGTCTATCAAGATGACGTAAATGACAAGTTGCTGAATATTGGTACTGAAAACAAACAAGGAGGTAAAGGTGTCGGTCGATTTGCAGCTCTTCAATTGGGGCAAAAAGTAACCATAGAATCTGTTGGCTATTCAACAGAGAACAAAGAATATTCAAAAATATTGGTTCCCTTACGTGCTTCTGATTTTAAGCAGTCAAATATTGATACTGTTAAAATAAACACCGAAGAAAGCGTTCTAAAAAAGGGACCAACTTACTATTGTATTACAATAGAAGACTTTTATGATTCAGAATGGACTAAAACACATTCGCATAATAGACTATCTTTGAAGTTGTTAAAACAAAATATAGAGGAAAGTCTATTTGAGCGTTATCTCTTACGCATTTTCAAAAAGGAAATATCAATACATGTAAATGGGAAAAAGATAGATGCTTCAGATTACTTATTGAATGATCCTGTTAGAAAAGAAGTGAAATATACTGATAAGAAAGGAATAGAACATCCTATATTTATTAGTTATTCCAATGTGAAGTGCTATAATAAGATTAGAGCATTTATTACCGAACGAATAGCAGGAATCAATGAAATCATATCTAATTTTGAATTTACAGCAAAATGGATGCGTCCAGAAGTCGGAGGCTGGATAGTCTTTGTTGACAGTAGTACTATTGATACAAGTATATTCAAAGATAATTATATGGATGAATTGTCGGATGAATATAGAAGCTTTACAACTTTTATAAAAAACAACTTGACTAACTTTTTTGTTGAAAAGACAAAACAATGCGATGAATTCTTTTCTAAATTGAAAGAAGATGATTTCTATCCATATAAGAAAATAGATGCGAGTTCCGAATCTAAAAAGTTTGTTTTTGATACCGTTGCTTATATAGTGGAAAATAACTATGAACTTTTGAAAAAAGACAATAAAATACGCCGTTTGATTTATCCACTCATAGATATGTGCTTGTCTAATGGTGAAGATATAGATAAAGTATTTGAGAGTATCATAAACTTGCCTCAGAAAAGTATCAAGCAATTCCATGAATTATTGGAACGAACCGAGTTGAAAGACGTGATTGATTTTTCCGATAAAGTGGCTCGGAAAATGGAAGATTTGGAATTTATTGACAAGTTAGTTTATTCTGAAATTTCCAAGCACGTTAAAGAGCGAAAGGAACTTCATAAGTTCTTGGAGAAGATGCTTTGGATTTTTGGAGAAGAATACAGTCATGCCGTGAATTTATTCTCAGACAAGAATCTTCAGAACAACCTGAAAGAATTGAGAGATAAGTATATGACATATAAAGCTGATAAGGCAGAAGATAATGTTAGACAAGTTCCAAATGGACTAAAATCTATAACGGATTTGTTCTTGTACAGTGAAATCAGACCAGATCAAGAACATCGTAAAGTCCTTATTATAGAGCTGAAAGCTCCTAAGGTAAAGCTGAGCACTAAAGAGGTTGGACAAGTAGAACGTTATGCATACGAGATTGATAGTAGTTCTTTTGTTTCTTCAAAGGTCAGTTTTGAGGTCTGGCTTGTTGGAAGTGACATTTCAAGTAAAGCATCTTACAAACTCACAGGAAAAGACAAAGATGAAATACAAATCAATTCTGAAAGAGTAAAAATTAAGGTTAAGAAATGGTCTGACGTTATTGAAGATGCAAGAAGGAGGCTTTCATATATGTCTCAACTATTGAAAACTCGTGATGTTAATGTAAAAGACAAAGCTGAACGAGATTTTGCAGAGATTAATTTTGGCAAGAATTCTTCTTCAATGAGAAGAGTAAAGTAATTATATTTGATGCTATGTTTGTAGAAGACAATAATATATATATAGGTGGAACAAATGTCCTTCCTGAATGGGGAAAATATCCAAATGATGTTAAATCTCTTTCTGAGGATGAACTGAGAGAGAAACGCTCGAATGTTATTGAGCGTATCCAAAATATGTTCCGTGATTATTTGGAATTGGATAATGTTTCTTTCCTTTTTGGTACGGGGTCATCAATTCATTTAGGAGCAGCTTCTATACAAAACATTCCGTTTGCCGTTGAAGATGGCATCCTTAAAGGCAAGAATAAGGATATTGCAAATGATTTCAAAGCTTACATTCGAAAGATGCAGAAGAATGTAACGAGTGGGTTAGAGAAAGATAAGGTCAGAACAGACTCCTATGGATGGAAGTATACTTATGATGGTGAGTTCTATAGAAATTGTGATGTCAAGAAGAAAACCGAAAAAGGGAATGAAGTAGAGGTTGTTGATGAATATGGAGAAATAGAAGTCCCATTGGAATCTTTGTTGAATTACCTTATTGCCAATTTGTATGTAGCAGAAGCTGAGCAAGATAATGATAAAGTTACAAGATTAAGCAATTTGATTTCTGCCATCAAGAAGGCAATGTTCAATCTATGCGATGTTCACCTTAGAACGACCAGCGATAGAGATTTGGAGCGCATTAAGAGTAAAGGTTATAAGGAATTATTCAAAAAGGATAAATATATCTTTCATGAGAAGTTCTTGAAGTCTTTGTTACAAAGACCTTTAAATCTGAAACGTGCGAACATATTCACAAGTAATTATGACTTGGCTTTTGAATATGCCTTCGATAATATAGGAGTAAAGTACATTGATGGCTTTTCTGGCTTTCATCATCGTTACTTTAAACCAGAGACATTTGACTATGATATATTTTATCCTGGTTCTACGACATCAGGTAAAGTACAACGTATAGAAAAAGTCGTTAGGTATTTCAAATTGCATGGCTCAATTACGTGGGTTAAAGATCATGATTTAAATGCATCAAATGTCTATGGAATTAAGGAAATGCCAATAGACTTAATCAAAGAAAAGTCAAAGGATTCAAGCGAATCTTTTGATTATGGAGATTTGATGATATATCCATCTGCTGTTAAGAAGTCATATACATTAGATTTGCCGTATTCGGAACTTATCCGTCAGTTTAGTAGTGCAATTTCCCAACCTCAGTCAGTACTGTTTGCTATTGGCTATTCTTTCTGCGATGAGCATTTCAATGATATTATCTACCAAGCATTGTCAAATCCTTCTTTCACATTAATAATTGTGAATTTTCAAAAATCAGAAAAGTCTCAAGAGATTAAGCGTTTAAGAGATTTGAAAGATCCTCGTATCATTATATTGGAAGGAAATGACATTGGTGATTTCTTAACATTCTCAACAGAAATGATGCCAACTTTTACAGATGCTTCGTCTTCGGATGAAGTAATCAAGACTTTGGAAACATTGTTAAAAAAATAGTGCAATAAATTATGGAACAAGAAAGGCAAGTAGGTCATATAGTTTCCGTTGATAGTCTTACGGTATATGTCAAATTGGAGGATAATTTGAAGAGCCTATATAAAAGTGGCTTTCATGAAATCTATCCAATAGCAAGAATCAATTCTTACATTATTATACCAGTAGGCGCAGATAGAATTGTCGCTATCGTCAATCGTGTTCAAACTCGTGAGGAAACTGAGTTGTGCAAAAGTAATAAAGCATTGTTCTTGACAGAATCTTCTCGATATTTGTCGGCTACCATGATTGGTACAATTGAAAACAATAAAAAATACGTCATGGGCGTTTACAACTATCCTATTTTGGATAATCCTGTATGGTATGTCGTAAGAGAGGATTTAGAGAAAATCTTTGATCAAAAGAAGGAAACAGAGCAAGTAAATTTTGAGGAGGATTTTTATTTGCCGGTAGGCACATCACCAGCCTTTCCTGATTTTCAAATAAAGATAAATCCAGATAAATTCTTTGGCAAGCATGCTGCGATTTTGGGAAATACTGGTTCTGGTAAATCATGTACATTGGCGTCGATACTTCAGAGTTTGTTTCATAATAAATATAATGGTCAAAAGCTTCGAAATGCCCATTTTGTTATTTTTGACACCAATGGCGAGTATAAAAATGCCTTTAATTTGTCCGAAGATGATAAGATAAATCCTTTAGCTATAAACAAGGACGGATTGAAAATTCCACATTGGTTCATGAACTATGATGATTTGGATTATCTTTTTGAACCTACAGCAGGAAGTCAAGCTCCTATATTGAAAAGGGCTGTAGGTTTAGCAAAGAGTTCAATATCTACAGATACGTCACCCAAAACACTTTCTAAGTTCCAAGTATCTCGAATAAATTCTTTGTTGTCTTCTTTACATGAAGATAATTTCAAAATGAAGACTTGTTTAATGGATGACTTAGATTCTGTATTGAAGATGTTTCAAGATGAAAAGACAAAATCAAAGTCGGATATATATGATGAATTAATAGAGACCTTAAAAGAACTTGTTAAAGGAAAGGGGACATTGACTAAAAATGATAAGGGATACATTAATGGTTCTGCTGATATAAGCATTATATCGTCTACATTGCCAAAACTGCAAGAACTATTAGATAAATTCATTGCAGAGAAGAATGTTGCTTCAACATCAGAAAATCGCAATTTGGATTTGCCAATATTCTATAATTTCTCAGACTTATTATCAATGTATTTCGATGTGGCTATTCGAGAACAGGAAACCTCGTCTGATCGACTTTCGGAATATGTCTCTACGTTGAAAATGCGTATGCAGTCATTCAAAGATGATATGCGTATCGCAAGTCCTTTGATGATGGATGCAACTGAAGATATAAAAGAAGTTCTTGTCAAGTTTATTGCTTTTGTTCTTGGTGACTATTGCAAGGTTTACAAAAGTAGTGATACAGACTTATATACAGAATATACAAAGAATATTGGTGAATCGAAGATGGCAGAATCTTCTAATCAGGTAACAATTCTTGATATGTCCCTGCTACCATCAGAAGTGTTGGAGACCATCACTGGATTAGTTGGAAGAATAATCCTTGAATTTGTTTCGAGATTCAAAGAAGCTGATAGAGGTTCTATGCCTATTGTTATGGTATTGGAAGAAGCACAGAACTATATACCGGAAATTAATAAAAAAGACCGAACGTCAATCTCACGTAAGGTGTTTGAACGCATAGCACGTGAAGGTCGAAAATATGGACTGTCCTTAGTAATTTCAAGTCAGAGACCATCAGAATTGTCTAAGACAGTTCTTTCTCAATGCAACAGTTTTGTTATTCATCGTCTGCAGAATCCAGACGACCAGCAATATATTCGTAAGTTGGTATCTTCTGCAAGTTCAGAAGTTCTGAACCAGTTACCAATATTGCCACAACAACATGCTGTCATATTGGGTGATGCTGTAAGAACTCCTGTAATGGCACGAATAAACACGGCAAATCCAAGACCAAAGAGTGAAAATCCGAAGTTCATTGAAAATTGGTTGAAAAAAGGCAAGGATGGCAGTTTCTACCATTCTGTATGTGATGAGTGGCTAACAGAATAACAAAAAAAATAACTTATTTATGGAAACAATCGAAACAATCATGAGTATATTGTTAGCACTCTTGAGTGCTTTTCTTGGAGGTTATTTCGGAGCATGGTTTCAACATAGCTTCCAGAACCGAAAAGTGAATAAGGTGCGTAAGATTGCAATCAAGGCATTGGATGTGTTCTGTCGCTATGTCAAGCAAGGACAAACTTTCGACAAGGCAGCATCAGAATTCAATAATTCCCTTGATGTTGTGGAGAAGAGAGCCGTTCTTGTAGCTTTGTGCAAGTTAGGTATACCAGTTGTTAAGCCTATAAATGACTTATTTCAAATAGAAGAAGTGAAGTTTGAGCATAAGTTAATCGATAAGGATACTTTAGACTTGATGAAAGGTCAAGTTAACAAGGGAAACTGCGATGATTTGTTCTTTTCGGATGTCGATGCCTATTTCTCCTCTAATACAAGGTTGTTGGCTGTACGAGCTGTGGCAAAGAAATATGTGGATTTGGATTTTTCAAAGTGCGAGTGGGATAAAGAAAATAATATACTTAAGCATTCTAAGGATCCATTGCAAATGTTTACCCTTGGAGAATTGAACATTTTGTCAGTATTTAGAATTCGCTCTTGTTGGCATGAATATTTTGATGGTAATGGTAAGCCTATTCTTGCAAGAATGGAAGAACTCAAGAAGGAGATAGACCTAGGCTTGTGGGACACATATCTATTTTGGGATTGGGAATCTTATCAGAATGTGCAGAGTCAGAACTTTATGGCACAGACATTTGTCAATATGATGAATACCAATATGCAAAAAACTACTCAATTAGATAATCAAAAACGATCTAAAGAGGGTGAAGATAAGCAATAAAAATAGCAAACATTTATGAAAGGAATAGTATTAGCAGGTGGAAGCGGTACACGCTTGTACCCGATTACCAAAGGAATCAGCAAGCAGCTGATACCAATCGTAAGCAGTCACTTTGGCCCGTCTTGCGTACGTTAATAAAAATGTATACCTTTGCTCCGAATTTTAAATTTGGGACAAAATGAATATAAACGAAGAAGGCAAGTACTATGCCTCAATGGTTCGTTAGTTTCGAACCGAGTACAAGAGCAAGTACCTTCATGGGTTCTGTAAAGAACAAATTGGTAGACTTACTCGCCCATAGATGGCAGCTGACAACAGTTACTGCTTGGGCATAAAATCAAATGATTTTTTCTTAAAAGATAATAAAAAAGCATTCATTTTAGGGCTTAACGCACCTAAAGTGACCGCTTACAAATGTTGGATGTGCTAACTACAGAAAATCTGTAGTTACGTTCTAACGGTGATTTACAATACAAAGGGTTATTCCCTAAATTGAGTACTAACAACGAGCAATGGAACTATTTGAGAATATATTGACAGGGGAGAAATCCAGCAAGTATAAGACAAATCATTTTCACATGTTTGTTGATGACGATGTTTCAATTCCTGATGTTGAGAATATGTCAGATGATGCCTTTGGAACATTGATTCATGAATACGTTCATTATATACAGCATATTACAACATTGTTTGGTATTCGCACATGCAGTATGTTCCACAAAATATCAATTTTGTATAGAGCTTATATTTCAGATCACGATAAAATAGAGTTGCCATTGGAATTATGCTCAAAAGATGAAAACATTAAACAATATCTGCAATATTTTAAAAATGTTTCTGGTAGCAAGACTTTTGGATACAATGTTGATGCAGTAGATATATCACCAAATGATGTTGAGGACGCTAAAAAGAATAGAACGGCAGTAAAAATTGCTTGTTATGATTTTGCGAATAATGCTATATATGAAGATAAAGTCTATTTCGGCTATATTTGTATAATGGAAAGTATGGCTCATTGCATTCAACATCTATTTTGTGAAGAATTGAATCATTCCTCAATCCCTTATTGCTCTGCCGAACTTGTTCTTAAAGAATTATATCCTCAAATCTCAACCGATTATAAGTTGATTGCTTCGATATGTTATTGCGCACTTTCTTGGGATAATCCTGGTGTCGGATTCTTTGAAGTTGTGGAAATTCTAAAGCATAATCCAGAATGGAATGGCATTCAATTATACCAACATATAGCACAAGACTATTCTGTAAAATATAAAGGTGAATCAATGCCAAGATTCCGCTTGTTGCAAAAATTTATGAATGATTTCATTTTTTATCTCAAACAGCTCTTAGGAGTAGAATTGGATTATTATAAAAAGGTTATGGATAGTTGTGTCTTAGAGGCAGGAACTTCAATGTCGGTATTGTTGGATGCAATATATAATGTAGCGTTAGATGATAAGAGAAAGTTTTTTGAAACTTTGGCTAATCAGTATGGTTATCCTTTGATAGATGCAAATAATGCAACCGTCTTGCCAAATAAAAGTTTTGACGATAAATATCCAAAACTATATATTGAAACTGCTGTTCTGTTTGGATGGGAATTATTATTGTCGAGGTTTATGGAAATTGATGGTAAACAAGAGTGTGACCGTTTACCTATATGTATGAAAGGTATGTATTCAAATTCCAATTGTGTAGTTTCTCAAGAGTGTTCAACAGCTCCTTGGCTGAAGAAAGAAGCCTGTCCTTTTACGGAATGTATGAGATATTATCAAATGAGCAATAAAACATTTGTAAGCAATCACTCTAGACAAGTCTTGCATATCTCTTAAAAACAAATGGAATTGAAGGCTTTGAACGATATATACCCTGCCAGCCGAGTTCTGCTGGAGCGACTTAGGTAGCCTGGGCTGTCTCCGTGCCTTACTCCCACAAGATGAGAATGGCAATGCCAAGGTAGACAAGGACATCCGCTTGTATGAATGCAGGAACTGCGTGGTTCATGCAGCAGATGAATGCAAGGTTGTAGTTCAAGGCTTGAATGGCTATATCGTAGCCGAGAAGAATGGACAGCTGCTTGTTTGTTCTTTGAAAGAAGAACAGAGAATTAAAGAATTTGGAAAATAATATATGTCAAATCAAACATCAGACAATAATAAACGAATAGCGAAGAATACATTGCTATTGTATGTGCGAATGCTCTTTACAATGGCTGTAAGTCTTTTTACATCACGAGTGATATTGAATACACTTGGTGTTGAGGATTATGGTATTAATAATGTGGTTGGAGGAATCGTAACCATGTTCTCTGTACTTAGTGGTTCTCTCTCATCATCAATCAGTCGCTTTATTACATTCGAATTAGGCAAAGGTAACATTGAAAGGCTTAAGACGATATTCTCTACAGGTGTGAATATACAGTTAGGAATGTCTGTATTGATAATCATCATTGCCGAAGCTGTTGGTATTTGGTTCTTGAATACCAAGATGAATATACCAGCTGATAGAATGGTAGCTGCCAATTGGGTATTCCAATGTGCAATACTCACATTTGTGCTCAATCTACTGAGTGTACCCTACAATGCGGCAATTATAGCTCATGAAAAAATGTCAGCCTTTGCATATATCAGTGTGGTGGAAGTCACATTGAAATTGATAATAGTTTATATGTTGACAATCTCTCCATTTGATAGGTTGAAGACATACGCAGTACTTTTACTATGTGTCGGTGCTGTTATCCGATTCATTTATGGTTATTATTGCAAACGCCATTTTGAAGAATGTACTTATCATTTTGTCTTTGACAAACCGGTTTTGAAAGAGATGACAGGATTTGCTGGATGGAATTTCTTGGGTAATGGTGCTTATATGCTTAATACGCAAGGTGTAAATATTCTCATGAACCTGTATTTTGGTATCGCTGTAAATGCAGCACGAGGCATAGCAACACAAGTTGATGCAGCCTTGAAACAATTTGTTAATAACTTCACCACAGCAGTCAATCCTCAGATTACTAAGTCGTATGCTCAAGGTGATTTGGATTATATGCATAAGCTTGTATGTCGTAGTGCAAAGTTCTCTGCGTTCTTAATGCTGTTTTTTGCGATACCAATCTTGTTGGAAACGAAGAGTATTCTAACAATATGGCTAAAAACGGTTCCGGAGTATGCTGCGATATTTCTACAATTGATAATTATTTCATCCTTTGTAGATACGGTACTTGCTAATTCTTTGGTGACTTCGATGTTTGCAACAGGTAATATAAAAAGATACCAAATCATAGTTACAACAATAGGATGTCTTGTGTTTCCATTCTCATGGATAGCATTTCAATTAGGATTCCAACCTGAAATCGCTTATGTTCTATACTTTATCATTTATACAGTCTTACTTGGAGTACGACTATACCTCTTGAAAAATATGGTGAAACTTCCTGTAATGATGTATGTTCGTGAAGTCTTATATCGAGTATTGCCTGTCATGATAATCTGTTTTATTATACCAATGATGATACGTTATTCTGTGCAGGAAGGCTGGATGAGATTGATATTGCTTTGTTTGGTTAGTACTATAGTTACGGCTGTCGTAGAATACAGTATAGGCTTAACTAAAAATGAGCGTAAGTTTATTGTAGGTAAAATAAAAAACAAAAATATAAAGGATAAATATCTTAAGATGAAAGAGTTACTAACTAAAATGGGGGGGGTAAAAACCGATAATTTTTACCAATATCCTTGTGCTTTCTGTTTGTGTTATAACAAACAAGTGATAAACAATAAACAGGAGGCATGGCGATGAAGATATACAATTTGAGAATAGAGCGCAAAGAGGGTATGTCATACTTGATTTGCGATATGGAAGCTAAGTTCACAGATGTTAAGACCGTTTGGTATTCTGTTCATCAGGAATATGAAGACTGGTTAAATACAGATGTATATGACTCATTTTTAATTGCAGCTTTGTATCCTGCAATGTACTATAAAGAGGACATCATCATCGATGGTAACGTTTCAGAACGTCTGTTTTTCAATGTAAAGAACTATGTTCAAGACATTATTCGAGCTTTTCATCCAGAGTTCAGAAAGGCAAATGTAAAGGTTCAGGGTTTTTCAAACCCACAGCAAATAGCAAAAAATGTGGGTACGGGATTCTCTGCAGGCGTAGATTCCTTCTCGACCATTTATGACCATTTAGAAAGGGAAACTGATGAAAACTATAAGATATCATCATTGTTCTTTTTCAATGTTGGTTCACATGGTGGAGGCGGTGAGATTGCCCGCCAGCGTTTCCTGAAACGTTTTAACTATCTGAAATCATTCCCAGAAAGCAAAGGCTTACCTTATATTGGAGTAGATTCCAACTTGTTTGATTTCTATTTGAAGCCATGGGAATATCAGGCGGGAGCATTCCTGCGTGCATCAGCTATTCTGTTGTTTCAGAGAAAGGTATCCAAGTATTTTGCATCTGGTTCCAATTCATATTGGGAATTGATGTATTTTCCTTTCTCTAAGAGAACGGAGTATATGGAAGTGACCTTCTATGATGTATATGTTAATTCGCTGCTCTCTACAGAATGCACAGAGATTATTGATGATGGTAATCAATATAGCAGAACACAGAAGACAGAGTTTATTGCAGATTATCCACCTGCACACCAATATTTGAATGTATGTGTTGATCATGCTGATGATTATCTTTCTGCTCAGAACTGTTCTATCTGCTCTAAGTGTTTGAGAACATTGATTACTTTGGAGTCGTTAAATAAGTTGGAGGCATTTTCAAAGGTATTCGATATTGAGAAATATAAAAAGATAAGTTATAAATACAAGTGTGAGTGTCGTTTATTATATGAAACAGACGAATATGCCAAGGATAATGTAGATTTTGCCATAGCTCATGGCAATCCAATTCCTTCCTATGCAGAGGCTCGACTTTATCTTCTTCCTTCTCATGCAAAACATTTTGCAGGTAGAGTGTTGAGAAAGGTGGCAAAAAAAACTCATTTGAGATAGAACGGATATGGCTTTAGATAGTGCTTCAAACAATAAGCGTATAGCTAAGAATACAATCCTTCTCTATTTTCGAATGTTTGTGATGATGGCTGTCGGCTTGTTTACAAGCCGCGTCATCCTCGATGCTTTAGGTGCATCAGATTATGGTATCTATAATGTAGTTGGAGGTTTGGTTACCATGTTCTCTGTCTTGACAGGAGCTATGTCTGTGGCCACAAGCCGATTCCTAACCTTTGCTTTAGGTGTCGGAGATAGAGAGCAGTTGAGAAAGACATTCGTAACAGCAGTCAATATACATTTATTGATAGCTGCTGCTATGATTGTTATTGCAGAGGTTGCGGGTATTTGGTTTTTGAACAATAAACTTAATATTCCTGCTGAACGTATGGGGGCAGCCAATATTGTGTTGCAATTTTCCATCGCTACCTTTGCAATCAACCTTATAAACGTACCCTACACTTCGTCTATTATCTCGCATGAGCGTATGGGTATTTATGCCTATTTTACGTTATATGATGTGTTTGTCAAGTTACTCATAGTTTATGCATTATATGTATCACCTATTGACCGACTGGTGATTTATGCGCTTTTACTGTGTTTGGCAAATTTGACGACACAGATTATTTATTGGATATATTGTAAGCGAAAGTTTGAGGAATGCAGATATTCCTTCTGTATGGATAAGACCTTACTGAAGAAGATGTTTGGTTTTATCGGATGGGCCTTTTGGGGCAATGCTGCAGTAGTGGCCAAAGACCAGGGAATGACCTTGTTGTTAAACATATTCTGTGGAACACTTGTAAATGCAGCTCAGGGTGTGGCAAACCAGGTAAATGCGATGGTCAATCGCTTTGTCACCAACTTCATGACTGCCGTAGAGCCGCAAATCACCAAGCAATATGCTGCAGGTGAATACGATTCGATGAACAAACTCATCATCCGAAGTACCAAGTTTTCTGCTTTTCTCATGCTCCTATTGATAGTACCTATTATCGTGAATATAGATGATCTCTTGGGATTATGGTTGGTAGAAGTTCCCCTTCATACAAGTAGCTTTGTCTCGCTCATTCTCTTCTATTCTTTTGTGGATTGCTTTACAACTGGTTTGATAACTGGAATTTTGGCAAATGGAAAGATAAAGATATATGAGATAGCATTGACTATCATATATGCTGTTAATATAGCATGTGCTTATGTAATCTTAAAGTTGGGAATGTCTCCTGAAGCACTTTATGGTTTGCTTATCTTCTTTAAGGTAATTGTATTTATTACCCAATTGATACTTGGTAGAAAAATGTTCTCCCTTCCGTTAGATGTCTATATACGTTCGATGTTGAGGTATGTTCTGCCGGTATTAGCATTAGGTATTATACTAATTTTCATTCCTTGGCATCTGTTTGAAAACATTATTGTTAGAATGGCGAGTTCTGTTGTTATCGTAGAGACGATTCTGTTATCATCGGTAATGCTTATAGGTTTAGAGTGTAATGAACGAGCTTTTGTATATAATAAGGTGAAAGAAATAACCAAAAAGATAAAGAAATAATGGGAATAAAATCTAAGTTGAAGCATACGATTTCTTTCTTGCTTCATGGCGAGGTCAAGCCTATTTACGCCAACATTCACTATCTTGCCCCAAACGAACATTTAAAGGGCAAAAAGATAGTCATAACTGGTGGAGGTAGAGGCTTGGGATTTGCCATGGCAAAGAAATTCGTATCTGAAGGAGCTAAGGTCTTGATAGCTGGACGTAATGAACAGACTTTGAAACAGAGTGCATCTGAAATCAATTGCCTATATCTCCCTTTGGATGTTCAGGATACAACTTCATTTAAGGAGTTTATCGACAAATCCGACCAAATGTTAGGAGGTATTAATTGCTTGGTCAACAATGCAGGTATATCACTTCATGAGGAAGGATTCTTGGCTGTTTCACCTAAGCTGTTCGATTCGCAGGTTGATACGAATTTGAAAGGATGCTTCTTCTTAACCCAGACTTTCATTGAAAAATGTAATGAAACTCATGTAGAAGGAACTAAGAAAATTCTCTTTACTTCATCTGAAACTAGCATGACAGTTGATGAGCGACCTTATGGCTTGACGAAAGCTGCATTGAATAGTTTGGTTCAAGGACTGGCTTATCGTTATGTAAACGAAGGTTACAGAATTAATGCCGTTGCTCCCGGTGTTACCATATCAGATATGGTAGGAGGAGATGCCAATGGTGATTTGCGTTTTGGTAATATTACTCATCGCTATTACCTGCCAGAGGAAGTTGCAGAAGTTGCCGCTTTCCTTCTCTCTGATGCTTCAAACTGCCTGAATGGTCAGATATTAGTATGTAATGAGGGAAAAACAATTAATGCACGTTGGAAATAAAATTAAAGAAACATGTTTGATATTATCAAGAAGTATAAGCTGTGGTATCCTTGGCAAATGCTAAGGGTTATCTATTATAATTTTATGAGGATAAATAGGGTAGGTAAGTCTTATCTTATTCCGGCTCCTCATACTGTTTTTGACATTCATAAGACAGCTTCAATTACATTAAAGAGTAATTTGATATTTGGATGGTGTAATATGAAAACGTCAAAAATGGAGACAGCTCTATGTATGGGTAAGAATTCCCAACTCGAATGGGGGGGGCAAATCTGGCTGCCTTAACATGGTAGGTTATGGTTCATATTTGCAGGTCGGAAATGGTGCAAAATTAAAAATAGGTGATAGCTTTATCAATCGAGAAGTAAAGATTATCTGTAATAAAAGTATAACCATAGGTGATGATTGTATTATTGCTATGGGTACGGTTATTAGAGATAATGATGGTGGAAATCATCAGATATTTGCACCTGGATACGAAAATGCTAAGCCCATAATTATTGGCAATCATGTATGGTTGGGCGAGAATGTTATGATACTCAAGGGAGTAACTATTGGAGAAGGGGCTATTGTTGCAGCTTCCTCTTTAGTTTTAAAAGATGTTCCGCCACATACTCTTGTTGCTGGCTCACCTGCGAAAATAATAAAAGATAATGTTAGTTGGAAAGCATAAAACGTTTTGTAGTATATGAATAGTCAAATGTATAGAGATTACTGCATAGATGCTCTAAAGATGTTATTGATTGTACTTGTGATATATGGGCATATCCCATTGCTTGATGGTTTGATAAATGGAGGTATATCTATTGAATGTGATCCAATTACTTGGACAGCAGTAAAGGGTGTATATGCTTTTCACATGCCTTTGTTTGTATTGATAAGTGGCTACTTCACAAAAAGAAGACTGTTTAAAGAACAAGTAACAAAATCTTTGAGTCTATTAAGGATATTCTTGATTTTCCACTGTCTTGATTTATTCTTAAATTGGTGTTATAGTGGAGTTATACCAGGATGGCAGGAGCTAATTTACCCGAGTTTTGCATTATGGTATTTACTATGCCTTTTCTATTGGAGAATATTGGTATGTTTGATACCGAAGAATTGGGATGAAAGAAAAGTCATTGTTATGTCTGTTATTATTTCCCTTTTGATAGGTTTTGTACCTGTCTATGGAGAATTAGGGTTACATAGATTTTTTAGTTTTATGCCATTCTTTTTAATTGGACATTATTATGGAGGCTGTTTCTTGCGACAATCACAGATAATAGCTAGAAAAATCACCCCCCCATATACATATTATTAATAACAGCTACAATATTACTAGTATTTGTAGTGTCGTTTAATCCAAGATGGTTAGATGTAATCATATCACCTTATTCTGATTATAAAGGATTACCATTACGAATAGCATATTTGTTATATTCACTACTTATATGTCTTGGTATAATGGTAATATTTAAACGTAAGAATAAGTGGACACAAGACAGAATTTCAACATGGGGCGCAGATACTTTATTCTTCTATTTGTATCATCCTTATGTACTATATTCAGTAGTCTATGTATGGAGTTGTTATAATTCCGAAGTTAATTTTGGGGCTTCATTGCTGATTACATTTCTAACAATAGTTCTTCTTGCTTTATTGAGAAATATTAAGCTAATGCATTATATATTAAGATAGATGGAATCAAAATTTAAATATACCAATGAACGGAATGTTCAAATCGTTATAGCTCTGTTGAAGGCTCATGGTATTCATCGAGTGATAGCTTCACCAGGAACAACCAATATGACCTTTGTGGTTAGTATTGAAAATGACCCATGGTTTCAGATATGGTCATCGGTAGATGAACGTAGTGCGGCTTATTTAGCTTGCGGTATGGCAGCAGAGACTGGTGAGCCTGTCGTAATCAGTTGTACAGGTGCTACAGCTTCTCGTAATTATATGCCAGGATTGACGGAGGCATATTATCGAAAGTTGCCAGTCCTTGCTATTACTTCTACTCGTGGCAATCACAAGATTGGGCATTTGATCGATCAGCAAATCGATCGCCGAAACATACCAAATGACATCGCTATGGAAAGTGTAACCATACCAATGGTTAAAGATTCAGAAGATGAACGTTATTGTGAGATAGAGGCAAACAAGGCTATGCTGGCTTTGACATTGAATGGCGGTGGCCCTGCACATATTAATATGTATACAAGATACAGTAAAGATTTCAGTGTTAAAGAGTTGCCACACGCAAATGCGATTTATCGTCATACTGTTTTTGAAAAGAAATGGCCAGAACTTCCACAAGATGGAAAAATTATGGTTAGAATAGGCTCTCATGCAGATTTTTCTGAGGAGTTAACCCAGGCTGTTGATGCATTCTGTGCAACCTATGATGCCATCGTATGTTGTGATCATACCAGCGGCTATCGTGGTAAATACGAAGTTCATTCACAAATACTTTGTGGTCAAAACCAGTGGTCTTCTTCTTTGACAAAGGCAAACTTAAGCATTCATATAGGTGAGGTGTCTGGTGATGGTTTTGCATGTTCTGCAAGACATGTTTGGCGAGTTAGCCCAGATGGTGCTCTTCGTGATTCTTTTGGAAACTTGCGGAGAGTATTTATGATGCCAGAGATAGAATTCTTTAAGCACTATGCTAAGGAAGGAGCTTCTCATCATGAATATTTGGATAGTTTGAATCAGGAAGTTGAGAGTGTAAAAGCACAAATCCCTGAGTTGCCATTTAGTAATATTTGGATGGCACAGCACATGGTTGATAAAGTTCCTGTAGGTTGTGAAATCCATTTTGGTATTTATCATAGTCTTCGTTCTTGGAACTTCTTTAAACTCCCTGCTGGTATTCAGGCAAAATGCAATGTAGGTGGTTTTGGAATTGATGGCGGTGTCTCAACAATGATGGGAGCGTCTTTTGTCCATCCCGAAAAACTGTTTATTGGAGTATTTGGTGACTTAGCGTTCTTTTATGATATGAATGTCGTTGGTAATCGTCATGTAGGGAATAATGTCCGCATTATGCTTATCAACAATGGTAAGGGAAATGAGTTCCGAAATTATCGCCATCCTTGCGCATTCCTTGGCGAAGAGGCTGATGAATATGTTGCAGCAGCTGGACACTATGGAAATAAATCTCATAAATTGGTAAAGGATTATGCAACTGATTTGGGATATGAATACCTTAGTGCAAGTAATAAAGAAGAGTTCCTTGCAGTTGTCAACAAGTTCTTATCATCAGAAAAGATTGAGAATCCTATTTTGTTTGAGGTCTTCACTGAGACAGAGGATGAAAGTAACGCCCTAGAGATGCTTTGCAACATAGTTGTGGATCCTAAGTATGTTGCTAAACAAGCGATAAAGGGAATGGTTAAGGAGGTTTTAGGAGATGCAGGGGTAAATGTTGTCAAGAAGGTGCTTAGAAAATAATTTTTCGTTTTGGAAAATGACAAATGTAAAAAGTGTTTTCTTATAAAATATAATAATGATTGTATGTTGTATTAGTGGTGGGCAGGGACATTCCTGGACAAGCGTCTACATAATATGATAATCGAGAAATTTAGTTGATACATTTTTGATAGAGAATTGTCCCTATTGGTGAAATCCAAGATAAAGGTTCGAAGTCTTGCTTGCCCACATAAATAAAGAAAAATGAGAATAGGAATATTAACATTGCCCCTCCATACTAATTATGGAGGGATATTGCAGGCTTATGCTTTGCAAACGGTTTTGGAGAGAATGGGGCATGAAGTGGTGGTGTTTGATACACCAAATAGAATGCCGCTGCCTCCATTAAAAGATATACCAAAATGCTTTTTGAAGCGTATCATTAAAAAAATATTAGGAAGGAATCAAAAGATATTCTATGAGTATTATCATAACAAAAAAGTTATACCGGTTGTCTCGCAGAATACTCAAAGATTTATCAATTCTTATATCCATCGAAAGGAGATAGGTGATTTTAAAGAATTAGATAGAGATTCTTATGATGCAATAGTCGTTGGAAGTGATCAAGTCTGGCGCCCATTATATTTTGTACCAGGATGGAGATGGCAAGAAATCGAAAATGCGTTTCTTTCTTTTGGGAGTAAATGGAATATCAAGCGATTGTCCTATGCGGCATCATTTGGTACAGAAGATTGGGAATATACTGACCAGCAAACTCGGAGATGTAAAGCTTTACTCCAAGTTTTTGATGCGATTTCTGTAAGAGAAACTAATGGTGTTACTCTTTGCAAAAAGTATTTTGATATAGATTCTGTTCATGTGCTTGATCCTACAATGCTTTTAAATGAAGCTGATTATTCTTTTTTCTTTCAAAAGGCAAATACTCCTAAGAGTAATGGAACTTTACTCAATTATATATTGGATGAAAACGAAAAAAAAAGAGCATTGATAATGAATGTTGCTAACCAGAAAGGTTTAAGAGCTTTCTCGGTAACCAATCCATATGAAAACGATGAGACAAAACCTTTGAATGAGAGAATCAAACCTTCTGTTGAAAAATGGCTGCGTGGATTTTATGATGCAGAATTTGTTATTACTGATTCTTTTCACGCCTGTGTATTCTCTATTCTCTTTAAAAAACAATTTGTTGTTGTTGGTAATAAAGAAAGAGGACTTTCGAGAATAGAAAGTTTATTGCTGTGCTTTGGGATTGAAAATCGTATCGTAGAAGATTCTGCTCAGGTAATGCGGTTGCCTCTAATTGATTATGATACGGTGTATGTCAAACTAGAAAAATATCGAAAGAAATCTTTTGAGTTTTTAAATGTAGCTTTAGGATGAATATATGTTTTGGGGTAATTTGAAATATGGATTTTAGTAAGCTGTTAAAAAATACCGATCCTGAGATGGGGAGTAATCTTACAATTAAAATAGGTAATCCTCCATCTTTAACTATTCGAAAATGCTTTTGTATGTGGTCTGATTTGCTTGGTTTTGGATCTTTATTTGAACAATCGAACTGGACTTTAGATACTGAGCAATGTCGGAAAATCTATGATAGATTAGAGACTGCACATAGTGCAGTATTATATTATAGCTCTCCGCAAGAAAGAAATCTTATATTAAACGATGGAATTGCTAAGGTATATCATCCTTATAGTAAAGATATTGGTCCCAATAATATTTTGAGTATAAGCCTGTTTTTCCGCTCTTGTGTGGAATTGCATATGTCTATAAGTAAGACGGAACATAATATGGGATATCCCGGGTGTCGTTCTGTTATTGCTTTTGGTGACAATATAGAATATTTAGCTGATGATATTAGATTGGATGATTACGTATTAAATTATTCGAAGCCACAAGGTTCGGATTTAAGTGCATTGGCAAAGAAAACAGGTAATCCTGTCGTGGTTTATAACCCCAAGGAGCTGCAAATGAATACAGCCTTTTCTAAGGCTTATATGATAGAGGCCGGCGGAACAAGATCTGGTATTCCTGGTAATTATATGTATATTGATCAATCTGTCATAGATGGTATTACACTCTATGCCAAAGATTGTGGATATGTCCCTATAAAGATAGAAGACAAAGAGGGTATCAAGTTTTTCGTTCCATATAAAGAAGGTAACTTGTCTGAGGTTATTATTGGTTTTTGTTTTGATAAGGAAGTAATAGTTCCTTCTGATATTAGGTATCGGACTAAGGTTTACAAGTTGTTGCGGTTTTACCCATGGGATGAGAAAACTGAGGATTTTTTCTTTGATATAAATAATCCTTAATTTTGTAACAACTCATGCCTATTGGAATGCTGAATAATAATTGTGCGAAGAGATGTTGGTACAAACTTTTGTAAAGTAGCATACATGTTACTAAAGGCTTTTATTAATTAAAGTTTAAGAACAATGATTAGTATAATAATACCCGTTTATAATGCGGAAAAATTTCTGTGTAGCACAGTTGATAGCATACTATCGCAGAATCGTTTAGATTATGAACTACTTCTTGTTGATGATGGTAGTCAAGATCAATCTGGTAAGATTTGTGATGAGTATGCTAGTCAAGATAGTAGGGTGCGAGTGTTTCATAAGCAAAATGGTGGAGTAAGTTCGGCACGTAATTTAGGAATAGATAAGGCAACTGGTGAATGGATTTTATTTGTGGATAGCGACGATATGGTTTTGCCGTCTGCACTAGAATTTATTAGTACTTGTATTAGTGATAATGCTAATTGCGATCTTATCATTTTTAGACACCAATGCAACGGGGAACCTGTTGATGTCTCTTTGTCTCCTTATTTAACTGTAGATGAATATTTAAGGAAATTATTGGCTTATAAAATAGTTTCTTCACCTTGGGCTAAATTATATCGTACAGTTTATGCTAAGGAACTAAGATTTAATCAAAATCTTCGAATAGGAGAAGATTTATTATTTAATGTAGAATATGTATCATTAATAGGTAAGAATATTCATATAAAATATTATGATGCCGAAGTTTATTCATATATATGTAGAGAGGATTCCGCAATGCATGCTAGTAATGTCTGCTCAGAATATTTGCAATTAAATACAATTGCCGTACCGATTATGAGTCGAATTTTAGGGCCACATTATTATTCTTCCATTGCATTGTTTGAGGCTATTAATTTATTTTCTTCATTTTGGATACCACGTAGATTACCATGTGAAAAAGAGATTGCTCAAATGCAAAAGCTAGCTACTCAAATAAATTATTTGAAGCCATATGATATTATTACGAGATATCTTTTTTTGCTAAGAAAAAGTAGACTTTTGGCATCCTTATATTTAACATTTCGGTATTGTAAATCAAGGTTGAAATTTAAGAATTAGATAATATATGATAACTTCAAGAAAAGAATTAAAGTTCTATCTCATGGCTGATGAGATTATGAACGAACAGGTGTTTCCGCAAGGTTTTGTTAAGAGATTGCTTTTACCAAATCCTATACAGAAGTTCATGCGTTGCATGAGAAAATTAGAGTATTATGATTATAGGCGAAAGTATTCTCCATTATATATGCCCATGTTTCTATGGTACAAGATGAAGTATAATAAACTGAGTATAAAGAATGGTTTTGATATCCCTATCAACAGTCTTGGTTATGGTTGCAGAATTGGACATCGTTGTGGAATTATTATAAGCGGTTCTACTAAGATAGGCAATTATTGTTGTCTTTATCGCTGCTCATGTGCAGATGGAAATCCAAAGAATATCGGTAACCATGTTTTTATAGGAACAAATGTAGTGATTGCTAAGAACGTTACGATTGCTGATGGTTGTTTTATCTCGGCGATGAGTTTAGTAAATAAGGATGTTCTGGCAGAGAATACGGTTATGGGGGGGTACCTGCTCGCTTCTTAAAAACAGCTCGTCCTTGGACGGAAGAACAGCCGTATAAGGATGAAGTTGAAAGATGTGAGAGATTGAAACGAAAAATGGGTTTAGAGAATTTATTATGAATAGTTATAGAGATTATACATGGGATGTTGTACGAGGAATAGGTATTCTTATGGTCGTATTGGGGCATTGTGCTCCGAGATCACTTGTTGACTTTGTATATCTGTTTCACATGGGGTTGTTCTTTTTTGTGAGTGGATATTTTCTGAAGATAACAGATAATGGATCGTTCTTGGAAAATGAGAAAAAATACATTAAGCGTAAGGTGCGCACCCTTTGGCTTCCATTTGTTATATTCACATTGTTCATATTGGTACTACAGAATTTCTTTGTCGATCATTACATGGCAGAAACACGTTATTCTGGAATGGAAGGAGTGAAGATGGCTTTTATGGTTTTGGGCTTCAAGCAAGTTGATAATCCTATATTGTGTCCTATATGGTTTCTAAAGAGCCTTTTCTTTAGTTGTATTCTTGTATATACAATCTTGTTATGGATTAGAAAAGAAAAGTATAGATTGTTGTTTTTCGTGGCATTATACGCTATAATAACATTCTTGCAGAATTTACATTTGCCTTTGCCAAATGCTATATATAGAGAACTAACTGTTTCTTGTATTATCTATATGGGTTTTGTGGTTTGTAGGTATAATATTATACAGAAGTGGGGGGGGGCAAAACTGGCTGCTTTTACTTTCCTTTATATTGTTGATGATGGCAAGTAAGTATATAAAGATAGATGCGATGTCTGCCACCTTTTCTTACCCAGTGGTGTTTCCGGTTATGACGGTAATAGGTATTATATTCACCTATAACCTTAGTCGTGTCATCATGAAAGTTTTGCCAAAACTTTCAGAGATACTGCAATATTTTGGTAAGAATTCACTCTATATATTGTTGCTTCATGTATTGGGCTTCAAAATTGTAAGTGTATTTTTGGTGTGGCATTATGGGCTAAATGCTGATACGAGTAAAAATCTGTATGATATGGTGATTCGTGATCATGTAGGTGATTATTGGTGGATTGTATATACATTGGTGGGAGTTATATTCTCTCTTGGTGTAATGAAAGTAATTTCTTTGATTAAGATTAAAAATAAATAATATTATAAATCATGAAAATATTATGGTTGTCTGGTAATCCTGCTTTATATAAGCGGAAATCCATGATAGATGGTGGATGGATTGGTACACTACAGGCTGAAATCGTGAAGCGAGGATTGGATTTGGCAATAGCTTTTCCATATCCTTCTGATGATTCTCCTTCGGATGGGGATGGTGTTCACTATTTTCCGCTGTATGTGTCCAAATGGGAAAAGAGATTGAATAAGTTGAACAAAGAGAAAATAGATGAGCATTATATTCAGCTAATCAAGAATGTGATAGAGGATTATCAGCCTGACGTTATCCATTGTTGGGGAAGTGAACTCTGTTTTGGCTTAATTGCACAGTATACAGATATTCCAGTAGTAATGCATATTCAAGGTATTATCAATCCTATATATGATGCATATTGTCCAGCTGGTATGAGTGGATATTCTATTCTGAAATCATTGAATTTTAATTTCAGAAAATTCTACAATCTCTATTATGGCTGGCATTCGTGGATGCCCTATCAGGCAAGAAGAGAAGCAGAGATATTTAAGAATACTCATTATTTCTTCGGTAGAACTGATTGGGATAGACATGTTACCAAAATGTTGTCTCCTAATGCGGAATACTTCTTCTGTTCAGAAGCTTTGCGTCCAGCGATAATCAAATCAGAAAAATGGCAATATCATGCACAAAAGAAAAAGGTGTTGATAACATCAACGATATCATCTCCTGTATATAAAGGTGCTGATATAATATTGAAGACTGCTAAACTTCTTACGGAGAATACGAATATTGAATTCGAGTGGAATGTGTATGGTGTGTCGGAGATTCGCATGCAGGAAAGATTTACTGGTATCAAATGTAAGGCTGTAAATGTATATTGCCAAGGAACAATCAATGCAGACCAATTAGCAGACAGATTATTGCATTCAGATGTGTATATGCATCCAAGCTATATAGACAATAGTCCTAACAGTGTTTGTGAGGCTCAATATATCGGTTTACCTGTCGTTGCACAGGGCGTGGGTGGAGTACCAACGCTTTTAAAAGATGGAGCAGGAGTGTTAGTTCCTTCAAATGATGCTTATCAGGCAGCTTATTTTATCCAGAAGATTGCTACAAATCAAGCTTTTGCCGAGCAATTAAGCAAGAAAGAAATTGAAATATCTAAAGATCGACATGATGTGGATGTTATCATAGATTCCATCATGAATGTTTATCATAAAATAGTGAAAAATGGAACAAAGTAACAAAAGATTCGATGTTCTCATACCTGTGGCAAGAAAGGACACCTCTTTCGTAAAGCATGTGGTGACTTATATAAACAAGTATATAATTGGTTGTGAGAATATATATATAGTGACTAATAAGAATAATTTTGGACGATTAGGTCATTTGCACATTTTCCCTAATGTGGAATTGTTGGATGAGAATGAGTTGGTTCCAGAGTTGAACTTTGGTATAGTTCACGAATGTATGAAGAAGAAGGGTGAGAGAAGACCCAATTGTGTCGGATGGTATTTCCAGCAACTTCTGAAGTTTGCCTTTGCTAAAAGTAAATGGGCAAAGGAGTATTATCTTACATGGGATGCAGATACTATTCCTTTGAGTCCTTTGTCTTTCTTTAATGAAAATCAGCCTCTATTTACAAAAAAAATAGAGTATCATGAACCGTATTTTATTACGTTGAATCGCATATTGGGCTTTGGTAAACTTGTTGATTTTTCTTTTATAGCAGAGCATATGATGTTTAATACTCTTATTGTAAAAGAGATGTTGGATGCAATATCTGATAATTGTAACGCTAATGGAAATACATGGGTTGAGAAGATTATGTTAGCTTGCGATTTTACAGATAAGAGAGGAAGTTTGTTCTCTGAGTTTGAAACTTATGGTAACTATTGTGTAAAGTACCATCCAAAAGTATATGGTACACGTCAGCTTAATACGTTTAGAGCTGCAGGCCTCATAAGTGGTAGGCATATTACAAAAAAGTCTTTGGAACGTTTAGCTTTAGATGTTAGCATAGCTTCATTTGAACCTAGGGACTCACCGTTCCCATATAATATATCATGGTATATGGGAAGGGTAAAAAATAAGTTAAGGAATATTATTGCCGACCTGTTAAGGAGGTAACCTTAGGAAGGTTTCGAGATTACGCTAATTCTAGTTGTGAATGCGATGTCTGCATCAAAAAAGAAAATATGTCACGTTGTTTTATCGTACGATAATAGGATTGTATTTGATTTTTTTCAAGAATTTCTATTTTGGAAGGTGGATAGCGTGGTGAAAAAAAAATGAATATGAGATTAATTGATAATGTAATAGTACCATATAAGGCTAAAGCCTTCTATATGTTCATGATGTTCATGTGGGTGGCTAGTGTTTCTGATTATACAAGTTTTAATGTCGGAAAGAACCCTATTCTTATGCCTGTATTTTTAATAATACTCGCTATTTATTATATTAAATATTGTCACAAGTCATACAAGCCTTTGTGGATAGTATTGATTGTAAATATTGTATGGAATATTGCATCTTATTTTAAGTATGGAGGATTTATTTCTATAAACTTTCCTTCATTTTATAGTATAATAATTGCACACGTTGCTTTTAATATTTATACCAAAGAGGATTTCTTATATTATTTTGAGAAAATGTTGGTTATGTTTTGTAGCATATCATTGGTTGTATGGCTTTTGGCTAATATCATGGGGGCTCCATTTGTTAGTTTTATGAGATCAATATCTGTTATACAACCTAGTTCTCCAACTGAAACTTATAGCTTTTTATTTGGCTTGTGTTCACATATACAGATGGGAATAAGACGAAATTTAGGCTTTACCTGGGAGCCGGGAAGGTTTGCTTGCTGGATACTTTTAGGTATGTATTTTAATTTAGTAAGGAATAAATTTAATATAAAGAACAAATCTTTTATTATTTTATTTCTATCACTGTTAACAACATTGTCTACTACAGGATATTCATTACTAGTAGTTTTGATTTTATTTGTCTTAATGAATAAAAAATCTAAATTATCCAAAGTTATTATTGTTTTATGTGTTGTTTTGGTATTTCCTACTGTATGGGGATTATCTATAATGTCTGATAAGATAGAAAGTTTGATGGATCTTGATGCGGGTCTTGGTTCAATAGAGTATCATAGTGTAGAAGATGGTATGGCAATTGTGTGTCCGCAACGTTTCACAGGCATATACGTTAGTTTTATGAATTTTGTCAATGATATCTTTCTAGGATTTAACCAACTTTCTAATTCTTATGTTTCTGCAGTACTTTACAAACATAGTGTAATCGTTGCACCTTCAGAAGGTATTATTGGAATATTAGCTAAATATGGTATCTTTTATGGTGCATTTTTCTATTATTGGCTTATAAAGTCATCATCCTACCTTTCATCTTCACTAGGTTATAAAGGTAAATTGATGTTCTTTTTATTATTCATGGGAATTAGTTTTAGTTATGAATTTTGGGAGAATTGTATTCTGATGTATTTTTATTTATGTGCATTTTATCATAAATTTGATGAGCGATATTTTGATGTAAAACCAACAAAAGCAAGATTATGAAAATAAGTATAATTACTATCTCTTATAATGTAGAAAAGGAGATTGAAAGAACTATTCGTTCTGTTCTAAATCAAACTTTTAAAGATTTAGAATATATTGTTGTCGATGGTAAATCAAAAGATAACACTGTAGCTATCGCTAAAAGCATTGCTGCTGAATATCCGGATAGAGCTGTTCGTATAATCAGCGAACCTGACAAAGGTATATATGATGCAATGAATAAAGGTATCAAAATGGCTTCTGGTGAGTGGGTGAATATGATGAATGCTGGTGATGTCTTTGTCGATGAAAATGTTTTGGAGAATATTTTTAAAGAGCAAATTCCAGATGATATTGCCTTCTTGTATTCTGATTTGTATAAGAAAACAAGTTTTGGAAGATGTTTTAAGGTTAATATGTATTGTACCGAGAATGAAAGACATCTAGTTCATCAAAGTTGCATTTATAGACGCAAGCTGCATCAAGAGTATGGTTACTATGTAGTTACCCCAAAGATAATTATTTCTGATTATTTGTTCTTCCTTCAAGTGCCTTTGGAGGTTATGAAAAAAATGGATACTGTGATTGCTATATATGAGGGAAATGGAGTTTCTGAACAGGGTAATTGGTGTGAACAGCAAATTTTGTGTGCCAATGTAGTTTTTCGTCACGGAAAGTTTTCTAAACTATATCTAGACTTTATTAAATGGAAACTTAAACATTTAGTGCCACGCAAAATTAGGGAATATATAAGATTGAGACAGTATGAGATTAATCAATAAAATTATAAAAATGGCAGTTGGATGTATTCAGAAAAATATGTCCTTGGATAAGCTTTGCGCAAATTATCAATATATATCGTTCGATATTTTTGATACGTTAATTGAAAGAAAATGCAAGGAACCTTCTGAAATTTTTAGTTTAATAGAACAGAAATATAATCGAAAGGCAGAAGTTAAAATTCACAATTTCAAAGCTCAAAGAATAATGGCAGAAATATTATCGAGAAAATCTTCGAAAAACGAAGAGATTTCGCTAAACGATATTTATCTGCGTATTTCCGATTGTTATGGGGATAGTATAGGCAAGACATTGAGACAATTAGAAATACAGACTGAATTGGAGCAGTGTATTGCGATTACTCCTATGGTTATGCTTTACAATCAATATGTCAATGATAGTTCTAAAAAAGTTTTCATCACGTCAGATATGTATCTTCCTAAAGATGTAATCGTTGATATACTAAAACGTAATGGAATAAAGAAACCGCAATGTCTTTATGTCTCTTGCAAAGAACAGCAGACGAAGCGTTCTGGTCGATTGTTTAGAGTGTTGAGAAACGAGAACGGCATAAAAAAGAAGGCTATGCTACATATTGGGGATAATCCAATTAGTGATTATCTTATGGCAAAACTTAATGGAGTTGATTCTTACTTAATTATGTAATGGTATGGATAAATATTATCAATTTGGAAAGAACAAATTAGGACCTTTGCTGTTAGGTTATAGTAAATGGCTCTATGAAAATTTTCGAAAAGAGCATATCGATAAGGTATATTTCTTTTCAAGAGACGGATACTTGATGAAGCAAGCTTTTGACTTATTGTACAAAGAGAATACTGACATTAAAACCTATTATCTTGAAGTTTCAAGAAGAAGTTTACGAGTGCCTATTCTTTGGAAAAACTATAGTTTGGAGAATCTCCTGACTATGTTATCCCCCTCTATGTTAATTCCAGTAATTTCAATTTTTGATGCTGTAGGTCTTAATGCGTCAGATTATCAAAAATTATTGCATAAGTATGGGTTCGATTTGCATACAACATTCTATAGAAAAGATCTGTTGAGCAATAGTAATCTTATGGAGATGTATTCTGAACTGAGTCAGGCTATAGAAAAAAAATCATTGTCAGAATTTGAAAATCTTAAAGAATACCTCAAAGAAAAGAACATAGGGGGAAAATTCGCAATCGTCGATATTGGTTGGTCTGGAGGAATGCAGAGATTTCTTCAAACTACATTGGCGGAAATAGGAATAGAAGCAGATATTTATGGATATTATACAGGTGTTGCTAGCTATTATAAAAGAAATCTTACAGATACAAATACAACTCTAAATATGCATGGATATCTTTTTGATTTTATGCATAATCCTACCGATAAAGATTGCAGAAATTGTTTTGTAGGACTATATGAAATGCTGTTCTTAGAAACAAAAGGTTCTGTTGAAAAATATAAAAGAGATGAGGATGGGAATGTTTTTGCACAAAGATATCCTTATGAATATTGTATAGAGGGGCAGATGTTGCCTGAGGTTAAGTGTATTAGAAATGTGCAAAAAGGTGCGTTGGATTATGTTGGCTTCAACAGACAGAAAAATGTAGAAAAAAAAGATAAGTTACAACAATGTCAAGAACTATTAGAGGAAGGACAGAATCCTAGTTTTGAAACACTTAAACTTTTTGCGGATTTTCGTTTTTTTGATGAAGGGGAATACTATAATCTCGCAAAACCCAAGTCGCTTCTATATTATCTGTTTCATCCTACTATTTTTAAAATAGATTTTCTAAAAAGTAGATGGAAAACAGGTTTCTTGAAACGTTTACTTGTACTGCCATTGCCATATTATCAAATTTATAAATTTCTTAAAAAGAATAGTTAAAGATGGAAATTGTTAAACTTAATTATTTATCTCGTATTCCAAGATTCTTGATCTTGCGTTTATCTATGAGTCGATGGCTATCATCAAAGTTGATGCGTCCACAGTTGTTGAAAATGATAGGAATAAAAATTGGGAAAAATGCTCATATTGGAGCAAATGTCACTTTTGATACGTTGGATTATCGATTATTTGATATTGGAGATAATGTTACTATTACAATGAATTCCGTACTTCTAACGCATTATCCTCAAATCTCAATAAATGGACATATGAGATGGTTGACAGATAAGTTGACGATAGGTAATAATGTCTTTATTGGTGCTAATACTGTTATTGCAAAGCCTGTAACTATTGGTAATAATGTTGTTATAGCAGCAGGTAGTATTGTGACAAAAGATATTGAATCCAACTGCCTTGTGGGGGGGTACCTGCTAAGGTAATAAGGAAATTTAATGTATGATGTCTAGTTTAAAAAGAATATGGTAAAGATTTCTTTTTTGGAGTGGTTTGCTTATATTATAACTATTGTTGGTTTTATTGTCATGGGGATATTTTTATATCACATGTCTTCCACATTTGTTATAGGAGGAAAACTATCAAATGAAGAAATGGCCGCAACGGGGCAGGTTGGCGACTTCATGGGTGGAGTGATTGGTTCTATTTGGGCTTTAGCAGGTGTATTTCTCTATTTTTCTGCAATTAAAATGCAGAATAAAGAGTTGGAGAATCAAGCTAAATATCGAAAGGAAGATGCCATCATGGATGCTATAAAAGATTTTGAGTCCACATTCTTTTCTTTGTTGTCATTGCAACAAAAAATAAAAGAAGAGCTTCATGCGGAATTTACAGATGTCAAGTGGAATGAAAAGCACGAATTGGTAGAAACTAGTAGAAATGCTTCTGGTAATGACTTCTTTATGGAAGCTTTGGCTGTTCTGCAAAAGATGTATTTCTTCTCGGTAAGGGATAGATATCGTTTCAATCTTACTCCCAACAAGGATTTACCTTTTGCTACAGGTATAGAAGAACAGAAACACATAATGACAGAATATTCTGAAGATTTGGCTGTTCTTACCCTTGACTTTAATGAAAGATTTTTTAAACAAATAAAGGTGCAAAAAACGGAATTGAAAAAATGTCAGGCTCTCTATTTCTTGTTCTCGGTTCATTTTTCTTCTACTATTGGACATTATTGTCGCCATTTGTATAACATTTTAAAATATATGGATCAGGTGCAATTGGATATTTTTGAAATAGTTCGTAAAACGATGAGCGGCGAGGAACAAAGAGAAAAAGAGCAAGAGGTGATGGCTCGTTTCAAAAGATATGCCGCATTTCTGCAATCAGGTTTGTCTTCTTCTGAAATGTCGATTCTGTTTTATAATGCACTTATCTATGATAAGACTAGAAAACTATATTTACGATACAATCTACTAGAGAACTTGCAGGATATATACTTGATTAAGCCTGAGCACAAAGATCTGATTAGAGGATTTGTTTGTAAGACTCCTGATAAGATGATAGAAGATTATCTGTCTGAGGAGGACTAAATTATAGTATATGTTTGAAAATATAAATAGTATAATAATATACATATGGAAGAGAATGGGGAAAATTTAGTAGAATCATTTGAAGTTTCATTACTAAATGATGACAGCAAGGATCTATTGGCAACTGTAGGCGATACAGGATTGGATGCCATAATCACGGGCGGTGCTTTAGATGGAGTCCCAATATTAGGGGTATTGAATGGAATATTCAAAGTAACAAAAAACTATCAGATGCGTCGCTTGTACAAGAAAATGGTTTTGTTTTTGTATGGACTTTCAGATTTCTCACAGAGAGATAAAGAGAAATTCTTACATGAATATACTGTAGCTAATCAAGAAAAAGGATCGGAAGTGTTGTTGGCTGTCATTGACAAAATAGATAATGCCAATAAAATAAACATCTTATGTAACTTGATGCGAGCTAAGATCAACGGAGAAATTTCTATAGACAATTTCGTACGTTTGTGTCAAGTGATAGAGCGACTTCCTTATGTTGATTTCAAAAATCTTGTAAAATATAAGGTCGATTACAGCGAATTGGGAACGGATGATGTTCTATCGTCAAGTGGCGTTATTTATAATAGCGTGATAGATGCTAATGGTGGTGATAAGTACAGACTAAATTATATGGGCAAATTATTGCTTAGATATGGAATGAATGTTAGTATAGATTTGGATGCACCTTCTTCGGTTTTGATGCCAAATACGTTAACTCCAGATGCTTTGGCGTGGAAAGAAATATAGAATAGGTTTATGGCTTCAATATTAGTTTCTAAGATTATATCAACGGAATCCTTTTCCGTTAATCAGATATTTGAGAATAGGGGGAAGATATATACCTACCTCAATCCTGTATCTTATTTGACTGCCCTCGACAATAAGGAACTGTTTGGTAAGATGGATGGTATTTTTGCCGATGGTGGCTTACTGGTGAAAGCTATTAAGTTGGTTTATGGCAAGCAGGTGACTCGGAGAAGTTTTGACATGACTTCGATGGCACCGGAGTTGTTCTCGTATGCAGAGGAGCATGGAAAGACTATCTATATTGTAGCTTCTAAACAGGAGCAGGTAGAGAAGGCTATGGAGATATTCCGTGAGCGGTATCCTAAGGTGAAGTTTGCTGGTTATCGTAATGGTTACTTTGCTTCAGAAAAAGAAATGGATGAAGAGGCAAAGCATATCGTTAAACTGAATTCAGATTTCTTGATAGTTGGAATGGGAGCTTTGATGCAAGAGAAGTTCCTGCTAAAGGTGAAGAGTGCCGGCTATCAGGGTGTCGGGTTTACCTGTGGCGGATTTATCCACCAGACTTCCAAGAATGAGATAGATTATTATCCAGCATGGGTGGATAAGACGAATCTTCGCTTTATTTATCGAATGTGGAAAGAACCTCATACCCGTAAGCGTTATGTGATGGCAGGCTTGCTGTTTCCTGTAAGATTCATCGCAGAAAAAATCTTCGGATAGTCTTGTACAGCCAGTGAATGGGAGTGAAGACTACCGATATAGGAAGTAATATAATGAATAGGAGCGTCGGTATAATATGACCGATGGCTCTTTGTAATTTATCTTTCATGCGTGCAAAAGTACAGCTTTATGTTGAAACAACAAAAGATTTTCTTTGATTTCTTGCGATTCTGCATTGGTTCTGCCAAGGAAATACCTGGTTCTTTGAAGGAGGTGGATTGGAAGGAACTGTATGCTATTGCCAAGAAGCAGGCTTTGCTTGGTGTGCTGTTTTATGGTATCCAGCGGTTGCCAAAGGAGTTGGCACCGGAGCAGAAGCTGCTGATGCAATGGATGGCAATGGCGGAAATGATTCGAAAGCAGAATATCAGACTGTTTCTGGATTCTGTGAAGGTTTGTCAAAACTTCGAGAACGAGGGCTTTGCTAACTGTATCTTGAAGGGGCAAGGGAATGCGTTGCTTTATCCTGACCCTTATATGCGTACTCCCGGGGACATTGACATCTATCTCGCTGGTGGCCGGAAACGAGTGATGCAATATATAAATAAGGTGTGTCCGAATCAGGTGATGCGTTATCACCATGTAGACTTCCCAGTGATGAAAACTGCAATAGAGGTGCATTTTACTCCTTCATATATGTTTTTCCCTATTCATAATCGCCGGATGCAGAAATGGTTCAGGAAGGTGATGGACGAACAGTGTAATCATCGGGTTTCATTGCCTGATGGTTATGGGGAGATTCATGTGCCTCAGGTTTCATTCAACGTTATCTATATCCTTTCTCATCTGTATCGGCATATCTTTACGGAGGGTGTCGGATTGAGGCAGCTTCTGGATTACTACTATGTATTGATTAGTGATGATTTATTATTGATTAGGGATAGTGTACAGAAGGATTTGAAACATCTGAGTTTATGGAAGTTTGCCCAGGCTGTGATGTTCGGGATGAAGGAGGTGTTCGGACTATCAGAAGATAGGATGATTGCACCGATGGATGAAAGGGAAGGTAGGTTCCTGCTTGATGAAATCATGCGAGGAGGAAACTTCGGGCAGTATGATGATAGGATGGGTAGTAAGGTCGGTGAAAGTAAGATGCATCGTTACTTCAGAATGAATTTCAGGAATCTCAGATTCGTGAAGCATTATCCTACAGAGGCATTGAGCGAACCTTTGTTTAGAACGTGGTTTGCAGTATGGAAGAAGATTCATGGAATAAAATAATCAATGAGCATCGCCCGTTTAGAGATGCTTGCGGCTTTTCTTTGAGAACTTTAGCGAGCTTGAGTTAAAAGAGAAGGTAGATTCATTAGTTGGCCATAATCTCCAAAGGGTGTATCGGGATATGAGGCTAGTGAAGTTTTTTCCTGCTGAAGCTCTTTGTGAACCATTGTTCCGTACTTGGCACTTCTTCTGGAGGCTAAAATATAAAAAATAAAATAATCAAATAATTAATTGAAATAACTCTGTTTATGTTTATCGAGATGCAGATAGGTAATCAGCTAGATGAGGATGACTATCTGCACTTCGATTATCAATGATAATCATAATGAAGAAAAAAGTTTTTGTAAGCGGTTGCTATGACCTGCTACATTCTGGTCATGTGGAGTTTTTCCAGCAGGCATCACAGTATGGTGACCTGTATGTGGGTATCGGATCGGATGCTACTTATCTGGAGTATAAGCATCGCAAGCCTATGTTTCCGC
>ERZ869991.33-NODE-33-length-34133-cov-5.579957_pt1 | contig 34133 bp, 26 predicted proteins | sample MGYA00520862_ERZ869991 | MGnify/ENA primary metagenome ERZ869991 (study PRJEB32232, sample SAMN07284978) | human gut metagenome | biome: human-associated habitat; material: feces | host: Homo sapiens | place: Tanzania | collected 2014-08-11 ...
AGAAATTCGAGTATGGAAAATTAAGATAAATAAGAAAAAAAATTTGGGGCTCTTCTTAAATTTTAGTGCATTTCTATGCTTTACTGTCGGTATTCAATAGCTGCACTTTTGGTGCAGAATCTATGCGCCAAAAGTGCACTATCTATATACCGCCCCTATTTCCTACTGTTATGCCCCATGAAACATATATTCCTCTTGCACTTTCGCCGTAAGACGGGTGAAGAGATCGTTGAGCAGCTGCTTACTGAAATCGTAGGCACGCTTCTGCATGGCGATGTTTGCCTCGGTAAGGGCAACGATGGCATTCTCGGGAGCATCCCGGTACGTGGCAAGATACTCCTTCTCGATGTTCTTCTGCGTCTCGTCAAACTCCCTTTCCAGTTCGGCGTATGCCTTCTTGATGATTGGAGCAAAGAAATTGTAATCTGTCATACCGAGAGCTGCCACCTTGCGGAAAGCCCAGTAAGCCGAGCGGTCGTCGCTCTCGCCTGTAGCACGGAAAGCATAAGCCTCATCCGAATCCGTAGCTCCCTGATAGAACGGAATGAACACACTGAGGTCTGCCATACCCATTGCCACGTATGCCACACGACCGATAGCCTGTGGCAGTTCGGAGCGTACCTGCAGGATATGGGTCTGTGTGGTGCGGAAGATGCTCACTGGGCGATATGGCTCTTTGCCGTTGGAATGGAGATAAGGGTCGTGGTCGGTATTGTCGTAGTGGAAACGGAACGCCGTGCGCAAATCCTGCAGACTGACTTTCTTTTCTGCCTCGGCATATACAGGGAATGTGTTCCTTGTCACTTCATTCTGTATTGAAGGCGAGAACATCTTCTGCAGTCCCCAAACGCGCGGATAGTTATATGTAGTATCCAGTTCCTCGTCGCGCGAGTAAGCCACGTGGAAGTCGAAAGCTCCGTGGGCAGGGTCATACAGTCCGTTCTTCTCGGCAAACTCTATCAGGTCTTTTGCAGCAAGGAAGTTCTCCTTGTCCTTAGGGTCATACTCGCGGAAGCGGCTCTGGTTGCCGGTAACGAAATACTTGTCTTCCGGCATTCGGCACGCCAGCCATCTATGTCCGCCGGCATTCTCAAGATACCACGTTTCGTTGGCATCAATAAAACCAATGCCGAAACCTTCTGCCGAACCATATTTCTCTATCAACGCTCCAAGGCGCTCCACTCCCTCACGGGCGGTATGTACATACGGCAGAACGATATTGTAAGTGCAGTTCTCGGCAAGTCCATCTTCTACATACGGGTCTGCCCTTAGAGCCTTCTCGCTGCTGAAAATCGTTTCAGTGGAACTCATGCCCACTCCTGCAGTATTGTATCCGGCACTACCCCACTCTCCCGGATGGTTATACTCCGGCAGACCGGTATATCCGAGCGCCTTCTTCGGCAGCGGGCAACGGAACTTGCTGTCGAAGGCTACAAACTCTTCCGGTCCGTTGTCTGTATCTTGATGTCTCTCCACATTTACGGCGAGCATTGCATCAAAATCGCTCGAACGACACAGATAGCCGGCACCGTCGGCACTCTGCCTTCTACCTATTATAATAGTTGTACACTCTGAAGGAAGTTTTCCTGAATAATTCTTCTCTGTTTCCATAATCATCGTTTTTTGATTCTGAATACAAAAGTATATAAAAACAGGATAACGAAGAATAAAAAGACAATTAAATATGTATAAAAACAAAGAATACAGTCAATATCGGCATATAAGTATGACAATATTTCACGTTTACACAACTTAAAACGTACAAATTGTCATATCCGAAATATTATAAAGCCTTTGGCATATATGTTGCAATATGGTTTAATGAAAGCTGAAAGCCTTGGTGCTTGAAGCTAAAAAAACATTAAAACAACAATCAGAAGTCCCGACGGATCCGCATGGTGAAGGGAGGACGAGAAAAATAAAATTTGGAGGTATTCACTATGTTGATGGTTCGCAGAAACAATTATTCTAACTGGTTAGACAATTTCTTTGACGACTCACTTTTCGACACTGAGCTGATGCCGCAACGCAACACTACGGCTCCGGCACTCAACGTGAAGGAAACGGCCGAAGATTATATTATGGAGATGGCAGTTCCAGGACTGGAAAAGGAATGGGTGCGCATTAACGTTACCAACGAGGGACTTCTTCATGTTGCCATCGAGAACAAGATGGAGCACAAGGAGGAGAAGAAGGACAACCATGAGTCTCGCCACGTTCACTATCTGCGCCGCGAATTCTCCTACGGCAACTACGAGCAGAGCTACACTCTGCCGGATGATGTGGAGCGCGACAAGATAAGTGCCAGCGTTGCCAACGGCATCCTCACCATCGTCATCCCTAAGACTACTCCAGAACAGGAGGCTAAGGTGATGAGGAATATTGAAGTGAAGTAACAATTTGCAAATACTAAGGGTTATAATTCAAGAGCTGTCTGCAAAGGTTTGCAGACAGCTCTTTTTTCGTTCGTGCACAGACGACACATATCAAACCTAACGAAATCGAAACAGCCGTTTCGGAAACTGCTGACATACAATAATCAAAAATGCTTGATAAAAAAACAACGGATTTCTTTGACAATCAGCACATTTTACTTAACTTTGCATTTCGAAACCGCCGTTTCGGAAACTGCTGTTTCGAAAAAAAATGGAAGATACAGCAATAATACGTTTTGCAAACAAAAGCAGTATTTTCCAAAATTCATTTTTATAAAAAAGAAAGACAAAATTATGAGATTTTTCGGAAGGAAAGATGAAATCAAAGAATTGCAAGACATACGCGAACTTTCAATGCAAACGGCTCGCTTCACAATCGTTACCGGTAGAAGAAGGAGTGGAAAAACATCCTTGTTGCTAAAAGCATACGAAGACGTTGAAGACTTGTTATACCTGTTTGTAGCAAGAAAATCCGAAGCTGAACTATGCAAGGATTTCATGGAAGAGATTACAGAAAAGCTCCAGATTCCAATACTCGGAGAAGTAACAAAATTTGCCGACATCTTCAAATATTTGCTCCAGCTATCAAAGAGCCACCCACTAACGATAATCATCGACGAGTTTCAAGACTTCAAGAGAGTTAATCCTTCTATCTTCTCTGATATGCAAAAGTTATGGGACTTGAACAAGCAGGATGCACATGTCAATCTTATAGTTTGCGGTTCGGTGTATTCACTAATGAACATTATCTTTAAGAACAACAAACAGCCTCTCTATGGCAGACAAACTGGCGAAATAAAAGTAACACCATTTCCACCTTCCGTCATCAAAGAGATTCTTGGCACATATAATCCGAGCTTCACATATGACGACCTACTTGCTTTATACTCATACACAGGAGGCGTGGCTGAATATGTAGAAATTATGATGGATGCCAATGCCACAACAAAAGAATTGATGACATCAAAGTTCGTAGCTAAAAACTCATATTTCATATATGAAGGAAAGAACATGCTGATAGAGGAATTTGGAAGAGACTATGCCCGATATTTTGAGGTGCTACAACTGATTGCATCCGGATGCAATACACGAGCCGAACTTGAAGATATAATGAAAACGGAATTATCAGGCTACTTGACCAAACTGGAGAACAACTATTGCCTGATTTCCAAAAATATACCAATGTTCCAGAAAACAAATCGCAACATACGCTATCAGATAGAAGACAACTTCTTGCGTATATGGTTCAGATACATATACAAATACAGCTACATGCTGGAGGCTGGTGCCAATAAGAAGTTAAAAATTATAGTAGACAGAGATTACACAACATATACTGGACATGTGCTCGAAAGATATTTCAAGTCTGCGATGATAGAAAGTGAAGCTTACACTCAGATTTCCTCATGGTGGGACAGAAAAGGCGAGAATGAGATTGACATCATTGCCGCCGACGAACTGGAGAAAGAAGTTACATTCTATGAAGTGAAGCGACAAGCAAAAGACATTAATCTTGGTATTCTCAAAGACAAAGCCGCCCACTGTCTCCAAGCCACCGGCAAATTCAACAAATTCAACATTGAATACAAGGGGCTGTCGTTGGAGGATATGTAAGCTCTTAAACAAAAGACGACAACAATATTACGTAAGATTAAAACAAGCCCCATACTTTCTGCTATAAGGCAAGAGTATGGGGCTTAAATGTACAATTAGCCATAGATATTGTTATAATTCTTCAATCTCTGTATCATCCTTTTTATCTTCTTTCAAGAAAGAAAGAAACAGACGAAGGAAAGCAGTTTCTTTAAAGAAATAATTAGGATCATCTTCCATTTTTTCATTCATATATGAAAAACCAAAATTCGCATATTGTTCCATCTTCTCAATTAACATATCAACAGCCTTTCTTGCCGTTATATCGCCTTTATCCAAAGCAATAAAATCAATATCTGTTCTTGCTACTAATGCAGCAAAAATATACTGACGAATTTCTCCATATGAAGTACGTCCAAGACGATTCTCCTGATTTCCCCAATATTGTATAGGTTGACCATACGTTTTTAACCGAGCTTTGTCTTCATTTAGCGGTTTTGTCCTATCAAAATACAAACCTATAAAAAAAGCGATTATAAAAGCTTCATAACCAGCCCCGAAAGTCTTAGCCCTTACAGATTGGTAAGCTGTTGTACCCTTTCCATAATCGGTAAAAACATCCATAATAGATTCTTGATATCGTTTTTCCCATTGAGGATTACGCCTACTCCAAAGATTATATAGTGATTCCATATTTACTTTATTTTTTCTACTATTGTTCTTATTGTTGCCATATTATGGCTATCAAAATTATCTGCTTTTTTAATTCTATATACGCCGCAAGTCAAATGGTCGATTTCATCCAAGCGCAATTTTCCTTTCGTAATAAAATCTTTTGTTACAATTATACACTGTTTCTTGATTTTGTCAATAACATTATAGAAGCCTTCTTCTTTTGAATCTCCAAACGACGAGGTTGCAGCATCAAATATCAAAGGATAATTTTCGTCCCTTTTCTGATCCGTAAAATCAGATATAGCAAACAATACAGACATATACATTACAGTCTCTTGAGAACCTGAAGGATTTTTTATCTCTGTACCATTAGAACTATATAGACGAATTTCTGTAGAATCTTCCACTGTCTGACGCAAACGTATCTCTCCATGGAAATCACTTGCACTAAGGCGTTCAAGATAATCATTTGCACAATCTTCCAATGCTGCCAAAAAACGACGAAGATTTTCTTTTTTTGCCTTTTGAAAAGCTTTGGATATTTCTTCAAAGACCCTATGAACCTCTTTATAAACCTTTACTTGACCATTTTGAGGATTCAATTCATCAAACTGCCTACGTAAATCTGCCTCTTGTATCTTTAAATCTTGAAAGTCCCGCTCAAGCTCTACAAGTCGAGTTTCGGCACGTCCTTTCTGCTCAAACATACCCTTTATATCCAAAAAATTCTTCTGTAACAGTTCTTCAGAAACATTACCTGCCTGTATCAAAAGACGAGCTTTTTCATCTTCCGTTTCTTGTATTTTATCTTCTATTTTTTTTAAATCTCCACGTAAACGTTCTTCCAATTCTAATCTGTCATAAATATCCGTAGAAATATGAGCGATTTTGGCTTCAGAACTTCCCCCTAACCTAATGCTCATATTATGCAATTCTTCAATATATCCAGATGAAAACAATTGTTTTTGACTTACAGCAGCCTGATCTTCTTCTATCTGTAATTTTGCTGCAACATGTTTTTTATATTCGTTCAATTTATTCACCATAAACTCATAAGTCTTAGAACCTTCTGGCGCAGGACTGCCACATACTTTACAAATATGATCGTGTATCATCTCTTCCATAGTTTCCTGATTTGGCAAATACCAAGGCAACTCTGTAATATTTTCGGACAACATACCACGAACCTCTTGCAGTGCTTCTTTTTTACCTTTTTCTTTGGCTTGTGCCTCCAGAAAATCTTTCTCCATACGCCTTTTCTCACGACTGAAATCTGAGCATTTCTTCTTGAATTCTGAAAGAACTGTAGGAAATGCACATAGAATCCACAATTGGTCAAGTAATGCTACATTCTTATTTACACTACTAATATGCGCATTAAGTTTCAATGATTTTTCCTTTAATGTTTTCAACCTCTCACTTACATCATTGAAACGTTCTGTTGTTTCTTGATTCTGCTCCAATTCATCAAGTTTTGAAGAAAAGACAGAAACAGATAATTTCTTATCTGCAATTTCTTTCTTTTTATTAAATATATCTTCAGAAACACGTGATAATTTACTTTCAAGAACATCTGCCAAAGAAGAAATTTTCTTGTCAGACTTACATTCCTTCAAATACGCCTTATTGGCTTTTTCTTCCATCTCAGATGAAAGTTTAACCAGCTCGTCAAATTTCTTTACATCAGAGAAATTGTCAACAAGTTCTTTCAACGCCGTCGAATTTTGGAAGACATTAAGAGTTGATTCACCCTTAAACATACTAAAACGCTGTATAAACGCATCATAGCATCTATCCATAAGATTTTTTCCACTCACCACTTCACGTCCGGCATCAGTATTCTCATACCCACGGAATATTATCGGATATGTTTTAAATGTATCTTCCGACGAACGCTCAAATCTAAAAGACTTCTCCACACTTTTCTCACCGTCGTGATCAAATACCATCTTTACAGAAACCTCATCGCTTTCACCAATCTCAAGCTTTGATTTTCGCATTTCCGAAGCATTGTCTATACTATTGTTTTCTGTTGCCGTATTAAAAAGCCATTGCAATGCTTCAAAGAACGTAGTCTTTCCATCTCCATTATCACCTATCACAAGAGTAAGGCCATCAGAAAACTCGAATTTATTCACCCCATAGTAACTACGAAAGTTACATATTGATATTTCCTTTATAATCATACGTTCCTTTTTAAATATTCCGTAACTTCTTTATATATCTCTCTTTCTGTAGCCTGCTCTGCCGAACGCTTGATAATTTGAGCTACAGCACTGACAACAACATTGTCAGAATCAATTGCTTGATATATCGATTTGATTTCAGAGGGATTATAATCTCCAAAGGCCATCAGATCAGGATCTGTCAATACAGCCTCAAGCATTTTATCACTATTATTTGTATATGCCATAAATCTATAATATTGTTATGTTATAATATTTAGTTATATCGTCAAGTTCTGTATATGTTATATCCGCATTCTCAGACAATGACGCAAAATCTCTTACTCGTTTCATCTCCATTTCAAGCAATCTGCGTTCCATTTTATAACTTTCCAAGGATGGACTTATCCTTGGTGTAACAATCAAGTCATGAATAATTGCATAAGGCTTATCCTTGTGCATTCTTAAGATTCTGCCCCTACGCTGAATAAATTGGCGTGGATTTCCTGTACTCGCACAGAATATAGCCATTTCGCTACGAGGAACATCAACGCCCTCATCAAGACATTTCATTGAAGTCAACACTTCTAAATTGCCATTTGCAAAATCATGCAAGATTCTGTCCCTTTCTTTCAGAGTTGAAGTAAATTCACAAACTGTAGTAGTTTGACTTATGTCCCTTACAATTTTTGTATATCTGTCTATAAGGTGTTGCGAAATCGCATCATCTTCAATAACATCATTACAGTCAAACAAGTCTGACGTATTATCAGGTTTATTACCTTCTGGAACATACACTAAAGTATATTTCAAATTACCCTTCTCTGCATATCTTTTTTTAAGGATTTCTTGAAATATACATTCTTTATTCCTCGCCTTATGAATTATCCGCTTTCGCTTAAGTAATAAAGCCATTAGAATATCATCTTGTTTAGAGAATGTAGCATCATTGTAATTGAAATATTTTGCCAGTTGCAATGATATTTTTACATATTCAGCCATCTCATCAAAATCAAGACAAACAACATGTGGATAATAATAATAACGGCATAATACATTATTATCTATGGCTTCTCGCATAGAATATTCAAATGTATATCCATTCTGGCAACCGAAGAAATCTTTCAGTTTTTTATTTGCCGTATCATCATACTGCCTGTCTGGAGTTGCAGAAAGTCCAATACGTCTTATATACTTTATTCCATCTATTTTATCAAGGATACGCTTTGCCCCCATATTATGAGCCTCATCTGAAATAAGCAACGTCTGATTTTTTTTAAATGCAGTCAATATATTAAAAATATCATCACGGACAAATGAAGCATACGTAGATATTATAATAAAAGAACTATTAAGATTAGTAGAGCAGAAGTCTTCTCTCAGAAGCAATGTCTCTATTTCACTTTTCCACCTACTGTTTTTTGAATATACTTTATATATCTTTCTGAAATTAAACTTATAGCATTCTTCCGTCCACTGTTCCACCAAAGTTTGAGTAGGGACCAATATTATAGCCTTATAATAGCCCTTTCTTTTATATATTTCCAACAAGCAATTCAAAGAAGTTATTGTCTTGCCTGTACCTGTCGCCATCGCAAACAACCCACATTGACCATTATTTTTCCAATTTTCAAAAGCCTTCTTCTGGTAATCACGTGGACCTGAAGAATACGGGAAACAAGGAGCACTGTAATTAATGTCATCATGTACATAAGTATCTTCATCTAAAATTGTTTTTGCATGATTTTCCGCCTTTAACATCCTTAGTTTCTCCTCCACATCAAGTAACTCTTCAATATCCTTATCTCCAAAAGAAGAAGATATTGCCGTTTCAAGTTTATCTGGAGATAAATACTCGACATTTCGTTTATTGTAATTCATGATCGAATTAAACTCCATACGCTGACTCTCTATACGACTACGAACCATACAATCAACACTGTCACTTCTGTCTATCTTTATTTCCTCAAGATTATTAAACAAGCCACTGATTGTAAAATTGGCAGAGCCTGTAAAAGAAGTTATACTATCTCCATCTCTAAATTGTCCTGATTTTGTATGAGCAATTCCTTTTCTGTTGCGCGGTCTGATTATCCTTATATCTATACGCTTATTATAAATAAGGAAAGCAAGACAATCAAAGAACTGTTTCTGATACTCATCAAATGTTTTGTATAATACATCAAAATCCGTAAGATCAAAACAATCAATAAAGCCACCATTTACACCTTTATTAATAGCATCTTTATCCAATTTTGATACTATTTGATTTATTATCAGACGCATTCGTCCGCCATTAGATATGAAAGTTGCAAATCCTTCTGCAAGCACACTTATAGCAGCGGAACTAAAATATCCAAGTTGTAAATCAAACTCACAACTATTTTTCAATCCGTCATTGAAAAATCGCTCAGGAGAATATTTCTCACCAGGGCGATATGTACCATCATGCGCCCAATCAACTTCATACAACATAGGCATCTCTTTATATAAAACAATTAGCACAAATATACTCATCACCAAACAGCTCAGCTAGACTCGTACCTTTATGTTTACTTTTATTAGCCTCTTGTCTTTTGATAATATCAAGTTTTATCTGCCTGATACGCTCTGGCTTTATTAAATCAGCCAAACTCTCATTTTGAATCCATGTATAACCATCTTTTTCAAAAGACATTGCTTTCTTGTATAAGTCTGGATGCTGCTCATAGAGCCAAATCCACTCTATCTTCTGCTGAAAAAAACAAAAATAACACCCACTACGACTTCGGCAATAAGTTCCGAACTTACCATCTACTTCAAACGGAATTTCTTCATAATAAGCAGGCACTCCCACTCCACTTTCTCTCAACAACCGAAAGATATCATCCTTTACCAACACCTCATCGTTGTCTATCAAAGGAAATGATTCTAAATGCCCTACAGGATAATCTGTCGTTTTCAGAAAATCGAACACTGCATGATTGAACATCTTCACATCTATATCCAACAAAGCATTCAGTTTCTTCGAGTAATAGAATTGCTTTGTGATTGGTTTCTTCAGCACATCCATCAAATCATCCTTCATCATGCCTTCAGAACATAATTTGTCATAAATGTCAATTATCTGCTCCTGGTTCTCATTATGCAGGAACTTGTTGATGACATCCACGCTCCAAATATTCCTTCTAAATGGAAAAATAGACTGGATATTTGGCTTGGAAGAAACATAACCGTCACGTTCTTCATCACCTCTAATACCTACGTATGAAACAGCATAATCATCACCTACATATCTCTCAAACTCATCCAACTTCATTTTCTTGGTACACCAACGAGCCTGAGGAGAAGGCAAGAAACCACCAGCAGCTTTCAAAAAATGTTCAAAAGGGGTTGGCTCTGGACTATCTTCTGCAGCCCTAAGTCGCTTTATATTTCCAAGATAAGCACTCAATCTATCTATTAGCAGTTCAGTCTCTGCCAATTCACAACCAGTATCAGAATTATAATACTCAATCTTCAAGGTTGGGTATTTCTGCTTGAGATAGATGGCAAGTGCAGCACTATCCTTTCCGCCAGATATTCCTAATATATTTCGTACTTTCATTTTATTCACGATTTTTTTGCAAAGAGGCTACTGACCTAACTTTTTATTCAAGATTTTCAACAATGTACACACAGATACATTGTCATTCTCGACGCTTTCTATGAGTTTATCAATATTCTTTTCCAATTCTTCAGATTTTTTCAAATCACTCTTAGGCAATCGGAATGTTTGAGAATGAATATTATTGCCTTTAGTTGAGACTAAATCCAACGAATATATTTCATCAGAGTCATCTTTTGCCACTTTTGATATATCTGAGTATTTTTCGCATTCTTGAAAAAGCATAATCAAACTATCTATCAACTTTTCCTCTTGGTCATCACGTAATCGCTCCAATGGTTGTTCTAAAGCTGTATAGCATATTGACTGATACCACTCATTACGATTGTCGAACTCTGCCATCACATGCTGATAGAATTCTTTCAATCTATCTGTCAAGAGATACTTCTTGACATTGGCAAAACGTTGCCTTATCGTTATGATATACTCCAAATAATCATAAGATTCAATACCCAATGCATCCAATAAGCGACCTTCCACACGATCTATCATATCAGAATAGCAAGAACGTAGTTCTTTAACTGCCCGATTGATAACATAGCAGAATTCCTCAACTTTCATTGGATTCTGCAATGCTTCTTTATCATAGCCCAATGCCTCTGGCAAATCTTCAAAGAAAGTTTTCTCCGGGTCTTTTGCCTTTGCCAAAATATCACGGAATCTAACCGTCTGTTCATGGTTGAACTTACGAGTATGCTTGGCATAGTCATTCAGACTCTTATTGTAAAAGAAAAAAAATGGTTTTATGGTCTCTATGAAATCATTGCTCTTAATTCTACCCATAGCCTCAACATTCAAGAACTTTCGATACTGATTGAAAATCTGTATCCTCACGCCAGTCATATCAAAAGCCTTGATGAGATATTCGCCTGGATGTTTCTGTAACAACTCAAAGAACTCCATGTTAATGTTTGGGATATAAGCTCCATTTGCGCCATAAAGAGAGTAGTCCTGCTTCTTCACATATAAATATGTTGGAATCCAAAAATCCAAGAATCCCTGTTTCAACTTATAAGGCTTTGCTGATAACTTCTTTATCAATTCTGAAATTTTTCGAGTCTTAAATGTCGTTGATTTCAAGAATTCCTCACATGCATCCCATAAAGGCATAATACCTTCATTAGATGGCACATCAGCAAATTCTCCATCTACATGAAGTCCGGTATTCTTCAATAGAGAATAATAGATAGTTTTCTCTGGTGGAAACTTATCTGCGGGGAATCCAAAATCAACCTCTGTACCATGATTGAGCAACGCTGACAAGTATTTACCTTTTGCACTGGAAATGGAGCTACTCAACTTTTGTTTATTGAACAATTCATTGTTCATCACTGGTGTTTGTGGATATATTTCATCACAAACCATAGAAAGTAATTGATTGAATTCACGTAAAGAGCTGACCTTTATTTTCTCACCATTGAATATCCATGTAACCTCTCTACTATAAGCGAACAGGCTCTCGCTAATCGACTTGTTGAGAACAACTTTCTCATATTCCATCAAATTATTTATTTCATTGATTGCCACCTTATCCGACTTATCTATTAAGACTTTGCTCAATATGTACTTGTATTTTTCAATCTGATAAAGATGAGATACCAACTCATCTGTGTTTCTGAAACAAACAAAAATGATGGCATTCTCGCTCTTTTCACTGAGTTCACAAGTTTCTTCCAAGACATTCCTACGAGAAGAGAATATCAGCTGAATAAAGCCATCGGTATCACCTATAGGAGTTTTATCCATTCCTTCCCCCAACACCTCATACTCAAAATATCTTGGGGTTCCTTTTTGAAAATAACAAGCCTTTACTGGAGCAATTTTCTTGAAGCAATAATTTCTAATGTCATCCACATAATTCACAGGACGACTTACCACCAATCCTGCCTTACGAATTTCATCCTCAATATTTATGTCTGTTCCATCAAACAGAATGTAACGGAACTTATATATTGCATACCTAATAATCTTGAATTGCTCCAGCTTGTTCAAAAGGGAAATAGGATTCTCTATTCCCAAAGCGGTTTTGGCATACACTGCAGTTTCCTCACGATTCATCTTGAAAGAAGCATTACCGAAAAGATTCAACAAGCCTATTGCCTTTACAAGTTTGATAGCATCCACCAAATTCGTCTTCGTATCCCAAAGATGTCCTTCTACTCTCTCGACAGCAACCTGCATTGAACTCCATTGCATGGAATCTGCATTAGCCTCTTTCAAATAAGAGTAGAAGTTATAATAGATATAATCATAGCAACATTGAAGCTGATATATATTACCAGAAAACTCTGACAAAGAATTGCGCCCTCTCGCATTCAAGAAAGAAAACAAAGAACGTTCATTCTGTCCATACCGCTGAATAGCTTGCGTGATAACATAGGCAGCAAAAGGCTCTAATGGAGCCAAGGCTTGAGCTGATTCCTCAGAGAAACTTTTAGAAACGAAGCCTGTCTTCTTAGCTAATGACGCCAATGTCTCTATCATTTGGACATTGTCGCCTTTTACTAAATGCTCAGATTCTATCTGTGTCGAAGCAAGATAAAGAAGTTGTTCAATTGGTTCAACGAATACCAATTCCTGGAAACGTCCCTTCACCTTAGTCCACTCCTCTTTCTGAACCTCATTCAATTTTCGAGAATACGCATTAAAGTTCTGATGAAGTGTTGTCAGTAGAAGAATATTTCTAGTTGGAACATTAACGAACTCTGCCAACTTTTGCATAAAATAGAGCTCACGTTCGGGATTATTCTTGGCGGCATGTTCCAAGACTTTACCGAACTCATCAATAAAGATAACCAAAAACTTACCTTGATTCTTTAGTTTATTGTACTTATTGCGAAGCTCATCAAGAATACTATCAGTTGTGCCATCAACTGATAATTTTTGACTTAACAACACTGACAATTCCTTATAGTCACCAACTATTTTAAATATCTCAAATTTCTTTCTCTCCGAAAGTTCCGTAGGGTTCAACAATTCATATTGATTTCCACCCATCAAGTCTCTCTCCAAAGCTAACAAAAAGCTGGACTTACCAGTTCCGTATGAGCCAATAATAGTATAGGAATGAACCCCAGAACGGAATCCATTCACAATACCTTCAGCTACTTGTCGGGCATTTGGAGTAACGATATATTTAACCTCCTTTGTGAAACCTTCCTCTATGTTTGCTGATAAACTAAACTGTCGCATTATTATAATATTTATCTAAAACATCCATCCCATTCAAAGAAAGCCCTTCCTTAAACAAAAGCTGACGAATACCTGCATTGTCACTATACTGAACATACTCTGAATATGTTTCGCCGATAGATTGTACCATAACTATAACCTCTGAATCCGTCATACAGAACATCAGCCCTATTTCTTGTAAGGTATCATAAGAAACGGATTTATCCTTACCTTTTTCCTGCAACACAGCATAAAGGAAAATTTCCATTGGAACCTTTCGCTTACCCTCTATATTGAAAGCAAAAGACTTGCCATTGTCCTCTGTTCTGATTAAATCCAAGTCGATAAGAAGTGAAGAATAATCCTCGAAAGACCTTACTTTATAAGGTTGAGCATAGTTCTGTAACAATACTCCAACATCCTTCTTTGTCGTGTTAATATTGAACACCTTGTCCTTTCCGTCCTCTATCATGAGCCTCTTAACAAAGTTTACAAGATGTTCTCTCTCAAAAGCCTTACGTTCCTTTTGGAACTGAACAAAAGTGATGTGATAAAGAGTTGCTTCTTTCAGACTTACCAATAAGTAATGAAGTAACCATAATGTACCCAAACTTTCTATGTACCTATCTACGCCATTTTTTTTATTAAAAAGATATTTTGCAATATCAGTTGGCTTATCTTGCAAAGATAATCCAAATACTTTCAGCCAATAACGAATAGAAGAAACCATATTTTTACCTACTCCTAAGGCAATTACCGCATCTGAAGCATTGAAGTTTCCTCCATTTACCATAAAATTATATCCCTTGGTAAGCCATAAGGTTTTACAAGGAAAAGATTCATGTCCTGAAAGTGTATATTTATTGTACATCAGAAGTTTTCCCTACACGATAAATCCCCATACCGATTGTTCAACTATTAGATTTCAGTTTCTATAAAAAAGAAACGTGGGGATTCCTCCTGCCCATCCCCAAACGTAGGCCTTCGCATTGCCCAAACTATCGAGACGGACAATGCAGAAAGCCCACGCCATGGCATATAACAAATCTACATACGTTTATACAATATCACATACCAAAACCATATGGTATGGATACGATAAAGCGCAGTAGGCTATAATATACCTACCGTGAGCATTCACCCATTGTCTCATCCGCTGATAGTTTGTAAATTTGCGAAGTTTACGTTTGAGCAGATAAGCGTAAGTAAACGCTCTTTTCCATAAAACACACCCCACCCACATATTCCCTTTCGGGCTTTCTGCGGATGTAATGCCTTGCAAAAGTAGTAATTATTTTTGGCTTATGTAAATCTATCGGCAGTTTTTTTGCTGTCAACGACAAAACAACATCAAAAATGAAACAAATTGGAGTATTTGTAGTAAATTTGTGGTGTTTAAGAAAGAAAGAAAAGCTACCCAAATATGAATATAAACAAGGTTATCAGATTTTTCAACTATAATACGGCCTATGATTTCTACACAAACGGAATCAAGAGGATGAAACAAGGGAACATAAAAAAAACAGGAATAAAAAAAATTGCAAAGCCTGTGCTTTTACTCTCTATTATAAAAGGTATAGAGAACGGGAAATTCAAATACAACAAATTTTTGTTTGCCGACGTTGAAGAGATTTACAACGATATATTTGAACAGTATTCTGCTGTTGCAAAACAACAAAACGAGAACACGTGTCTTTCTTATCCTTTCTATTATTTGCAGTCGGACGAATTTTGGCATCTGAACTTTTATGAACATTCCGAGACTAAGACAAATTCACCTTCTGAAGCATGGATTAAAAGGAACGTTGAATATGGATATATTGACGAAGAGCTGTGGATTATGCTTCATAACGCAGACTACAGACTTCGCCTAAAAAACTTTATACTAAATGAGAAGATTAAAAATAACGGAAACCACATATCACTGTTGATGAAACAGTTTGTCTGCTGGCTAATGGCTATATAATCGCTCAATATTACCTAAAAACTTCCTACTTGTTCTACAAAAAAAAGTTTTTCCTTGGAATAGTGTCATAGTATCATAAAAAGCACTATATAACACATTATCAACAACTTAACGAATGATACTTTTCTAAAGTCTTTACAGAAGAGTATCATAGAAGTATCATAGAAGTATCATAAATGTAAAAAAAAGTAACATTATAAATGAATACAGACTTTTCAAATATTGTCTATGGACTACAAAACTATAAAAAGCTAGAATGTAATACAATGGTATATTACCCAGTTTATGCCCACAGTTTGGGCAATCATTGCCCAAGGCCTTGGGCATCGATGCCCACATTAAGAGACTCCAATGCCCACAATGCGTGCAACAACATGAGAAGATGTGCCGGGTAAGCCTTGAGATGCCTTTATGATACTTCCATGATACTTTTATGATACTTTTATGCCATATAATCAGAGAAGTATCATTTTTGTATTTCATTGATAATCTGACGGTTAAATTGCAAATTCCTTTAATTTATGATACTTTGATACTTTTCCATCAAAAAAAATCTACATACAGCACAAGTCTACTGCCTGAATGTGCCTCCAGCCAACTTCTCCACCACAATTAAATCTGCCGGCAACCAGTCAACAGAGGTGAGTTCTTCCTTAGAGAGCCAACGGGATGATTCTGCCTCTATGAGTGTTGGTTCTCCTGACGATACATGGCAAAGGAAACAATACATGTGAAGATGAAATTTGGGATAATCATAGTCTACAGTAACGAGATGAGTGTCTATCGTTATCTCGATATCCAGTTCTTCTTTAATCTCACGATGCAGAGCATCTTCTGGAGTCTCGCCCTGCTCAATCTTGCCGCCGGGAAATTCCCACCAGTCCTTGAATTCGCCGTATCCTCGCTGAGTAGCGAAATATTTATTATCGTTGCAGATTATTGCTGCTACTACATCTACTGTTTTCATACACACTCGCTTTATACTGCCTTTATGAACCGTGCCATTGCCGGCTTTTCCAACTGCCACTCTATATTCATCGGGAAATTGCCGTGAGAACTGATATAGTCAACGAGCCCCATGCAATAATACGGACAGGTATTGCCAAATCCGTCTTTTTTATCTTCCCTTACAAATAAGATAAACCGTCTGCCGTTGGCATGCTGGTTTACATAGCGTGCTCCTTTGTTTGTATGCGACATCGAATTCTGTGATTGCCAATGGAAACGGTTTTCGCTGATGAAATAGTCGTTATACTGAGTGGTAGGAGAGAAATCCTTTTCCGACTTGTTGAGAGTAACGAAAAACAGTTCTACGTTTTTCTCCTCAATAGAAAAAGCTCCAGATGCTGCACCTTGCATTTTCTTGTCGGCAGTCTGACGACCGAAGAGGGCAAAAATCTCCTCCTTTGTGTAGCAACCGTACAATTCCAATCCGGCGGAGATATCGGCATCCATTTGGAAGGTCTTGAATTCAAGGTTCTCCTGTAAATAGTCTGTAAGTTCTATTATCTCCTGCTTAAACAACGGATATTGCTCCAGGAGGTGAAGAGCCTCATACATGTCGGAATATCCAAGCTTTCCGATGCGGTCTTGGAACAAGGCGTAATAAAACATCACGGCATACTGCTCTTTCGCTTCTCTTTCTCTTTCATCTATGGTGTCATCCACCACGACACGGCATTCGTTTTTTATGAAGCTACGTATAAAGCGTATAAAAGCCATGGAATTAATATGAACGAGGTTTCCCATGCCTTTAACCAGGCGCTTCGTAACGGCATCGTTCTGAAGCGGAGTGCATTTCCCTGCTTCACATTTTAGAGAAGTCCAGCATCTGCCATTCTTATATATCAATCGTATGTCTTGTCCGCAATTGCCTATAAACTGCGAGAGGGTTGGCACAGAGTCGTATGCCATAAGTTCGCGAACGAGACGCCGAGAATTGTATACCGCACTATGTATATTCTCGAGGATGTAGCTTTTTGCCTTTCGCTCCATAAAGATGGAACAGCCATGAGGAAGGAACGTAAAGCCATTTTTCACTTGTTCCTCTATGTTGCGGTCTTTGCGAGTGCAAAGGGCACGGAAGCGACTGGAGAAATCATACTGTCGATTTACCTGTGCAACAAAATCGAGAACAGTAAGGAAGTCCTTTCCGGCGCTAAGTCGCAATCCACGTCCGAGTTGTTGCAGGAAGATGGTGAGACTGTCGGTTGGACGAAGGAAAAGCACGGTATCAACCTCGGGAATATCAACACCCTCGTTAAAGATATCCACTACACACAGATAGTTAATTCTTCCTGAAGCCAACTCACGATTCACTCTGACACGTTCCTCGGCATTAGTCTCCGCCGTAAGAGCCGCTGCCCTCAATCCGTATTTTGAGAGCTGCTCTGCCATGAAAGCGGCATGGCGTCTGTCGGAACAGAAGCAAAGGGCATGACACTTGGTCTCGTCTGGAAGATATTCGCGGAGTTTGCTTATTATCAATCCTGTACGCTCGTAATTGCAAAGGCGATCGGTGAGTTTTGATATAATATACTTTCCATTTGCCCACAGTTCATTTCCAGATATATCAAGAGGGTCAGAAATGCAGAGATACTGAAAAGGCGTGAGCAGTCCCTCGTCGAGAGCTTGCGGCAAACGGATCTCGGCACTTATCTTTCCACCGAAATCAGGCAGCAGACTTCTGCCGTCCATACGTTCCGGCGTGGCGGTAAGACCAAGAAGCACCCGTGGTTTGAATTCATCCACAAGCACTCTATAACTTGACGCTGCAGCATGGTGAGCCTCATCAATTATGATATAATCGTAATAATCAAGACCTTGCTGACGGAAGATGTCAATATTGTTGTTTAGCGTGGCAACAGAAACGAAAAGATGTTCGAGAGAATCCTCCGGTCGGAAATTTCCGACCCACAGTTCTCCGAAGTTGGCATCGCCGAGCACGCTACGGAAAGTGCGCAGCGACTGTTTCAGTATTTCCTCTCGATGCACTACAAAAAGTAGTTTGTCATGCTGTGGATTATCCTTTCTGAACCGCTTATAGTCGAAAGCCGAAACTACAGTTTTGCCAGTACCTGTGGCTGCAACAACGAGATTGCGGAATAGTCCGTTTTCTTCACGCTCCACCTGCAGTTTGTCGAGAATCATCTTTTGGTGAGGCAGGAGCTGATAGCGGGTGTACAAATCCATAACGTTGTCTTTGCCACGACTTCTCTGCGACGAGAGTTCTTTTTGGAATTTCTCTATTCCACCCAAGCGGAAATCTTCAAAGTTCTCGCTGTTCCAATATCTCTCAAAAGTAGCAAGTGCCGACTTTATGATATGTGGATTCTCAACGTTCGTAACACGGATGTTCCATTCCAATCCGTCGGTCTGGGCAGAGTGAGAAAGGTTTGACGATCCGATATATGCAGTGCTGAAGCCTGAGTTTCTAACAAAGATATAGGACTTGGCATGTAGCCGTTCAATCCTGGTGTTATATGATATTCTTATCTCAGTGTTGGGGAGTTGAGAAAGTTGTTCCACGGCTTTTGCCTCGGTCACTCCACAATATGTCGTCGTTATGATGCGTAAAGAATGTCCATCCGCTTTACAAAAATCTCGCAACCGGTCGAGCATCATCCTTATTCCCGACATACGCAGGAAGGAAACGATGATGCATATTTGGTCAGCCGACACAATATCGCGCATGATTTCAGAGCCAAGCGACAATCCAGACTGTCCTCCGGTAAAGAGATTACTAACGCGAAAACCAGACAATGGTCTTACAAGCGTCTTATCCGTAGCTCGTAGTTCAGCATTTTTCTGGGAGCTTATTACAGCCGAAAGTAGGCGCGGTGCCTCTACAAGCATATCCTCATCTTCTACATCTGCTGATTCCAGTATTTGGTTCGTCAGTTCTATCTTTTCCTCCACAGGAACATCCTTATCTTCAAGTTTTTTCCTTATAGTATCAGCAAGGAAATCAGCAAGCATTTTTGCAGATTCCGCAGAGTCTATGTTCTCTGTTTGACAGACGAAACCGGCATCTTCGGTTTGACTGATGTCTCCAGACAATCTGTCTGTTATAAGGTTTTCGTATATGCCTTCCTTTAATTTCATAGAAATCAATCTTTTGAATACGAATTGACTTTATCCACAGAAAGACCTGTGGCACTGGCTATTGCATCTACCGAGAGACCATTATCCAACATCATCCGAACCATCGCTTTTATCTGGGTCTTCTGCTCGGAGATTTGGGTCTTCTGCTCAGAGATTTGAGTCTTTTGCTCGGAGATTTGGGTCTTTTGCTCAGAGATTTGGGTCTTCTGCTCAGAGATTTGGGTCTTCTGCTCAGAGATAATTTTGTTCTGTCTCATCATTTGTGTGTCACGAGCCTCAATGGCTGAATAATATTCATCCTCATCATTCATCTCCTGACGAACCTCTGCCGTCATTGCCGCCATACCTAAACGATGAATAAGACGCATCATATCTGGATCATCATTGTATTCTTCAGCATCAAGACGAACAATCTGCTGATTCTTTACATCCCTTTGGGATTGGTCAAACACGCTGAGAACCTTGTCCAACCTGTTGTTTATCTTGCCATGGAGTAAAGGTATCTGAACTATTATACTGTCATGCGTCAAACTACTGATAAACGGGTCCTTCATACCATTCTTCACTTCGTTGCCGTCATAATCCAATGTCTTGTGGTCTACATACACAACAGATTTATTTATATTCCCTACTCGATGCCCAAGCAAATACACAGCGACCATAGGCACGGCATACTTCTGCACATCGCCTTCTTTCACCATATTTTCCTCTGCATTATATTGAGCGGCGAGATAACGGCGAAAGCGCAATGTTTCTGTGTCGAGCCATGTTTTCTGCAACTCTATCAGTATCAACCGTACGCTGCCATCGTCTTCCTTCACCCTTGCAGCAAAATCTATACGAAACATCGAAATGTTGTCGCGTGTAACATTAGGATGCTCATGCCGGCGCATTTCAACACTAACGATTTCTTTCTTCAGCAATGCCGAAAGTACAGTCTTGGCGATTCTCTCGTCTTCCATAAGAAATTTGAAAACGGAGTCGTATATTGGATTTGCAACAGAATAATAGTTCATATTCGTATATTTATATTTCAGTTGCTAAATTAATGCATTTTTTCTTAACAGGCAAATCTTTTACTGTAAATAGATAAAAATGTTTACTTATTGTCTTGACATTCACTTGTTATCCGCCCACTTGACGTAATAAATATTGTTAATATACAATACTCTATTAGAGCATTCGAATTCTTTTAGTTAAATTTGCATCAATTCTAAAAACTTCTAACGTTTTTCTATAACACATATTATCAACAACTATGAAACAGAACTTATTCTTAACTTTGGCTGCAGCAGCCATCGCCATGAACGGAATGGCGGCAGGCAAGAGCAGACAAGCGATTAAAGTTACTGTGCCTACCTACACGGAATGGCACGACCTACAGGTAAATGCAATAAAGCGTTTGCCTCTGCACACCGATTTCTTTTCTTTTGCTCCCGGCGAAGCGACAGCTCTAACCTCGAGTGTGCTCGACAAATCGAAGAGCAAGAACTTTCTTTCGCTTGACGGTTTGTGGAAATTCAAATGGGTGGAAAATGCAGACCAAAGACCTACGGATTTCTACCTCATCGACCTTGACGATTCTTCATGGAAAGAGATGCCGGTACCCGGCAACTGGGAGCTTAACGGATATGGTGACCCGGAATATGTGAACACCGGATTCGGATGGCGTGGACACTTTAATGAGCAACCGCCAGCTGTGCCGACAAAAGACAACCACGTGGGGTCTTACAGAAAGGTTATCGACATTCCTACCGACTGGAACGGCAAACAGGTTATAGCGCATTTCGGTAGCGTGACATCAAATATCTATCTGTATGTTAACGGCAAGTTTGCCGGATATGCCGAAGACAGCAAAGTGGCAGCTGAGTTTGACATTACGCCGTATCTGAAGAAAGGCAAGAATCTTATTGCTTTCCAAACATTCAGATGGTGTGACGGTTCTTGGTGTGAAGACCAGGACTTCTGGCGGTTGAGCGGTGTGGCACGAGAGAATTATCTCTATGCCCGCAACAAGAACATTCATCTCGACGACATCAAGGTAGTCGGCGACCTTGACGACCAATACCAAGATGGTATTCTGCGGTTGAAACCAACTTTCTCTATCGATAAATCGAAGAAAGTCAACAATAATTTGGAGATTGAATATTCTCTCTACGATGCCGACGGCAAGAAACTCGACTGCGTGCCTCGCAGAGAGGCTTCCGGCGATATCGCAATGCTTGTCGGCAATCCTCATAAATGGACTGCCGAAACACCATATCTGTACACACTGATGGTAAAGGTAAAACTTCTCGACAAAGTGATTGAAGAGGTGCCAATTAAAGTAGGTTTCCGAAAGGTGGAAATTAAGAACAAGCAGTTTCTCGTGAACGGGCAGCCCGTGCTCATAAAGGGTGCCGACCGCCACGAGATGGATCCGGATGCAGGATATGTAGTAAGCTTGGAGCGAATGATTCAGGACATCAAGATTATGAAGCGTCTGAACATCAATGCCGTGCGCACCTGTCATTATCCTGACGATCCACGTTGGTATGAACTATGCGACAAATACGGTATTTATCTTGTTGCCGAGGCAAATCAAGAGAGCCACGGTTTTGGCTACAGCAAGGATGCGGCGGCTAAGAAACCGATGTTTGCAAAACAGATTCTTGAGCGCAACCAGCATAACGTGTCGATGTATTTCAATCATCCCTCGGTCGTTACATGGAGTCTTGGCAACGAGACGGTGATGGGTGACAATTTCCTTCAGGCCTACAAATGGATTAAGGGACAAGACAACAGTCGCCCTGTGCAGTATGAACAGGCAGGCAAGGGCAAAGGAACTGACATCTTCTGTCCGATGTATTACCCGGTAGACCTTTGCGAGAAGTATTGCAAAGACGAAACGAACACAAAGCCGCTTATCCAGTGTGAATATAACCATACTATGGGAAATTCCGGAGGTAACCTAAAGGAATATTGGGATCTCGTAAGGAAATACCCTATTTATCAGGGTGGATTCGACTGGGACTTCGTTGATCAAGCTCTCCACCGCCATTCTGTGAAGCCTATGAGTATCGACGGCGAGAACATGTCTTACTCTCAACTGCGCAAGATTGAATATACCTACGGCGGCGACTACAATAAATATGATGCCAGCGACAACAACTTTAACTGCAACGGTATCATCGGACCTGACCGCCAGCTTAACCCTCATGCCTACGAACTGGCTTACCAGTATCAAGATATCTGGGCTACGATGAAGGATGCAGCAAAAGGTATAGTTGAGGTGAAGAACGAATACTTCTTCCGCGACCTGAGCAACTACGCTCTCGAATGGTCTCTGTTGGCTGATGGAGAAAATGTGCAAAGTGGCACTATCAACGATTTGAATGTTGGTCCGCAGGAGATTAAGGACATCAAGATTCCTTACTCACTACAAGGACTTGACGGCAAGGAACTGATGCTCAACATCGACTTCAAACTGAAAACCGCCGAACCGCTGATGCAGGCAAGACAGACTGTGGCTTATGCTCAACTGCCTGTTGCTTCAAAAGCAGAAACGACAACAACTGCCATCGACGCTACTGGCAAGAGAGTGAAAATAAAGGTTGACGAGAAAAGCGAAAAAGCAATCTCCGTTACATCGCAAGCCTTACAACTGACTGTTGACCGCTCTACAGGACTGATTTCCTCTTACCGCTTCGACGGAAAGGAAATTCTTGGTAAGGGTGGAACTCTGAAACCTAACTTCTGGCGCGCTGCCACCGACAACGATATGGGTGCCGGCTTACAAAAGAAATACAAAGCTTGGAAGAACCCGGAAATGCGTCTCGCTAATATTAACGTGAGACAGTTGAAGAAGACTAACCTCGTGGAGATTACATCCAACTATAATCTCATCGGTGTAAATGCCGGACTGGTTATCACATATCTCATCGACGGCAAAACGGGCGAGATTGAAGTAACGGAGAATCTCTCTACTTCCGACACGGCAAAGGTTAGCGACATGTATCGCTTCGGAATGATCATGCAGTTGCCTTATGCCATGAGCCAGAGCAAATACTACGGTCGCGGACCTATAGAGAACTACTCCGACCGCAACGAGTGTATGCGTCTGGGCATATACAGTCAGGATGCCAAGGAGCAGTATTTCCCATACATCCGTCCACAGGAGTCTGGCACGAAGAGCGATATCCGCTGGTGGAAGCAGACCGGTGCTGATGGCTTCGGAATCTGCATCGACAGCAGCAAGCCATTCTATGCCAGCGCCATCCACTTCGACACTGAGGAACTTGACGATGGCGACAACAAGGAGCAACGCCACAGCACGGAACTGAAGGAATCGAAGTTCACAAACCTATTCCTCGACAGTGAGCACTTGGGAGTAGGCGGAACAAACTCATGGGGAGCAAAACCGCTCGACAAGTATCTCGTGAAGTATGGCGACAAGGTGTTCAAGTTCACCATCACACCTCTTGGTAAATAAATATGGATATAAAAGAAAGATACACAGCCTCTGCCAATCGCTACAGCGATGCAGAGGCTTTATACAAAAGATGCGGCAAAAGTGGGATACTCTTACCAAAAATTAGTTTGGGGTTTTGGCATAATTTCGGAGGCAATGACTCTTACGAGCGCAGCCGCCGGATAACCCACTATGCCTTTGACCACGGAATAACCCACTTCGACCTTGCCAATAACTATGGTCCTCCTTATGGCAGTGCTGAGGAAACCATGGGAAGACTCATGCTGGATGACTTTCGTCCTTATCGCGACGAATTATTCATTGCCACTAAGGCTGGCTACGACATGTGGGAGGGGCCATACGGAAACTGGGGCTCCAGAAAATATCTGATATCAAGCCTCAACCAGAGTCTAAAGCGGACGAACCTTGACTACGTGGATTTGTTCTATAGTCATCGCTACGACCCGAATACACCACTTGAAGAGACACTGCAAGCTATGGTGGATATCGTGAGACAAGGAAAGGCACTGTATCTCGGTATCAGCCGCTGGCCACTGGAGGCTTTGAAGTTTGCCGACAAATATCTAAAGGAACACGACTGTCCACTGCTGATTTATCAAGGCAGACTGAATATGCTCGACAAGGAACCGCAAGAGGAAGGCATCACAGAATACTGTGCAGAAAACGGCATCGGCTTTATCTCCTTCTCGCCGTTGGCACAGGGACTGCTCACCGACCGCTATCTAAACGGCATACCTACCGACAGCCGGATGGCTAAGGAACATTTTCTTAAACACACCGCCCTCACCCCCGAACTGTTAGAGCAGTTAAAGGAATGGAATGCCAAAGCCGCAGCAAGGGGAGAAACTCTTGCAGAAATGGCTTTAGCATGGATACTGCAGCAGAAGGGAGTAACAAGTGTTTTGGTTGGCGCAAGTTCAACAGAACAACTTGAAAAGAACATGAAGTGTGTTCATTCTGCACGTATTTAGGTCTTATCCTCTAATAAATATATCTTCTGAACAAATAAATGGAAAACTTATTAGGCGCAAAGAATCGAGACGAACTACGTCTGTGGCTGATGGAAAACCATAACACGGAAAAAGAGTGCTGGGTTGTGGTGAAGCGTGGTCGTCCTGTTGACGACGGCACGTTTTGGTATATTGATGCCGTGGAGGAGGCGATGTGTTTCGGTTGGATTGACAGTACAACTAAGAAATTGGCCAGTGGCGTTACGGCGCAGCGGCTGGCACCACGCAGAAAGAATAGCCTTTGGTCGGAATTGAACAAGGAGCGCTGTCGCCGGATGGAACGCCTTGGGAAAATGACCGATGCAGGACGTGCCGTGTTGCCCGACATGACTGAAAATGGGTTTGTCATAGATGATGATATTCTCAAGGCTTTGAAGGAAGACCCTGCCGTGTGGGAAACTTTCCAAACATACCCAACGTTGTACCGGCGCGTAAGAATAGACACCATTCAGATTAAAAAGAAGAAGCAGCCGGAACTGTTTCGCAGCCGTTTGCAAAAACTCATAGACAATACGAAGAAAAGAATCATGTATGGCGAATGGAACGACAACGGAAGGTTGCTGCAACTATGATATAAGAAAAAACAATCCATTGACAGTCTCTTTCAATAGACAGTCAATGGATTTTCGTTTTCATCTGCCCGTAGCCTGCAAGTACTCTCGTTTCTTCACTTCATAATTCGTGACGGATTCCACATACTTGTCCCGGCTCTGCTGATAGAGCGTTTGGGCGTCAAGCATGTCGCTGATAGTAGCAGTACCCGCCTGGTAGTAATCGGTGTTGAGGCGAAGATTCTCCTCGCTCTGCGCAATGCTCTCTTTGGCAATATCCACTTGTTTGAAGGCATCGTTCATGTCATTCCAAGCCTTGCGCATCTTCACCATCAACAGCTCGCTCTTATCTTGCTTGTCGTTGAGAGAGCTGACTATCTGAATTTTCTGACGCTTCATGTCGTGCGAGCCACCCCACCAACTGCTGATAGGCACGGAGACGGTGAGCATGCCGATGAGATTGTTTTGCGATTTGTCCATCACATTATTATATAGGTATCCTGCACCCACGGCTACCGACGGCAGGTTCTTGCCCACGCTAAGCTTGTACTGGAGTTTGTTAGCCTCAATCTGTTTGTCGAGAAGCCGGTACTCGTTGGTCTGGGGCAGAGCTGACTCCGGCGACAAGTAATACTGCTGGGTATTTTCAGGAGCGGAAAGGGAAGACTGTACGTCAACGGTTTCACCGGCATGTCCCATCACTTGTGCCAACATATCGCAGACGGTGTGGAGGGAGTTCTCTACTTGTATTCTTGTAGTTCGGGTCTCGTTCTTGCGGAGCTGCACTTGCAGGAGGTCGTTGCGGTTACGGATGCCGGCATCCACAGCGGCTTGCGCATCCTTCTCCACACTCACCAGTTGCTTGTCCACTTGGTCGAGTGTCTTCAACTTCTCCTTGAGCATCACGGCTTGCCAATAGTAATTCTCAGCATGGAGTCGGACATCATTCTCCGATAAGTTGCGCTGCAGTCGGGAAACGTCTTCTCCCAGTTTAGCCAACTTGTTGCTATTGATGATTTGTCCTCCGGCAAAGACGGGCTGCATAGCCGTCACTCCTGCACCTATTCCGTTTTTGGCAAGCGACATGCTCTGCCCTCCCATATCCATCTGTGCCAAGCCTCGGTTGGAGATAAAACCGCCTCCCGTTGCCGAGACTGTAGGGAAATACTTGGTGAAAGCCTCCTTGCGCTGTTCCCCCGACATCGCTATTTGGTTATCGGCATTGCGAAGAGCCAGATTGTTCTTTACTGCCTCGTTGATGCACTCGTCGAGCGTGTAAGTCCTTGCGTTTTGAGCGAAGGACGATATGCTTATCACCCCGCTCAAAACCAAGAGAGAGAATGATTTAAACAATATGTGAGTTTTCATTTTCAATGTTTCTTTTTGCTTTATTCATAAACTAAATTACTCATTCTCCATGTCCAATGTGTCCTGTCTTGCTTTCTCCGTACCTTCGAACACGAGGAGGTAGGCGATAGGCACCACGGTGAGGATGAACATCATGGAGATGAGCGTACCGTAGCAGATGACCGTACCCATTGGCATCCACAAACCGCTGCCACCGAGTATCATCGGAATGACACCCATGGAGGCAGCAGCCGATGTAAGGAAGATAGGACGCATACGACGGCTTGCCGAATGCCAGATGGCGGAGCGAACATCCATGTGCTCCGTCTCCCGCAGTTCCTCGGCATAGTCGTACATGATGATACCGTTTCGCACGATGATACCCATCAGCGACACGATGCCCAAAGTACAGGTCACACTAAACGGACAACCTTGAATCTCCAAGCCCACTGCCGTTCCGAAGAGGCTCAGCAGCATACTGCAAAAGATGATAGCCGCCAAATTGATTTTTCGGAAATGAGCCACCAAGATAAAGAAGATGATGACAGCTGCGATTATCAATGCGATCATGACAGGACTCATCGTCTCCTCGCTGTTTTCCAAATTTCCTCCGAAAACGAGTTTGGTTCCTGGGGAAAGCTTCTTGACTGTCGTGTCGTGGGCGGAAGCGTCCTTTGAGTCTGCTTCTGCATCATATACTATTCCCTTTATCTTTTCCTGCAACTCCGCAGTGGCTTGCATCGCATTGCAACCTCGCTTCGTCTCAGCCATCACGGTGATGGTAGGCACGCCGTTTCTTCTCACAATCTGTCCATATTGGGTGGAAGGCACGAGGTCTGCCACTTGTCTGAGCGGAACGGTCTTCAATCCGCCAGCCACAGGAATCTGCTCGTTGAGCAAGTCATCCGTGCAGGAATGGTCGGAACGATTACTCTTCAATATGACAGGCACCTGATGGTCGCCCTCCCAAACATTGGCTACAGACATACCGCTACCATATCTCATGGCAAGGGTTGTCTCGATGGTGACATTGGTAACGCCCAGTCTCGCAGCCTCGTCTTCCTTGAGTCGAACCATCGTAGTGGCCTGAGGCTCGTTGAAGTTGGTGCGAACCAAGGTTAGTTCAGGCATCGTCTTCATGATTTCCATCACCTTCTCGGCATCACCTAACAATACCTTTTCGTTGGTATTGCTCAGTCGAATTTCAATCGGACTCGAAGCCTCGTTATAGCTCAACTGTTTGAACTTGATTACCGCCTCGGGAAAATATACCGAGTATTTGTCGGCATCGTCGTCAAGGATAGCCACGGTTGCCTTGTCGTCGGTTGTGTTGACAACAAACTGGGCATAGTTGGTGCCAGGCAGTTGTGGGGCATAGGCGGTGTGGAATCGTGGAGAGGCGCATCCCTTGAAGGAAGTCACGGATACGATTCGCTTGTCGCGTCGCAGAACGTGCTCTAAGCTGTCTGCCACTTGCGATGTCTTCTCGAAGGAAGTGCCCGTAGGCATGTAAATCTCCACGGCAAACTGGTTGCGCTCGGCTGTAGGCATGGTCTGCTGTGGTATCTGTTTCATCAGCACGGCGCCTACGACGATGGATGCCAAGCCAATGCCCAAGGTGGTCTTTGGCCAGGCGAAACAGAGGTTGAGCAAACGGTCGTAGAACTTCTGCAATACATCGAGGAAGGAGAACGCCTTCTTTCCTGTCTTAGGGTTCACCTTCTCCGTCAGCGGTTTTCTGATAAAGAAGAACTGCATGAACGGTACCAAGAGCGAAGCCACGGCGAGCGAGATGCCCAGCACGATGGTGATAGCCCAAGGGAAGGAGAGGAGGAAGTCGTGCGTCTGTCCCACACATACGATGAGGAATGGGAAGAACGTGATACTGATGGCACAGGTAGCTGAAAAAATACTCTTGAAGAAGTGGGTGGTGGCATCGATGGATGCGTGCCAACGGCTCTTCCCCTCGCCTATCTGCTCCAGGTAGTTGTCGATGATGACGATGCTGTTGTCAACAATCATCCCCAGGGTAACGATGAGCGCAGCCAAGGTCACGGTGTTCAGCTCTATTCCGAAGGCATTGAAGAGTCCCAAGGAAATGAAGATACTGATAGGAATGGTGGATGCTGCCACCAATGCCACTCTCATGGGCAGGAGCAACATCACGACGATGACCACTGCCACAATGGCGATGACCAACTCATGCAGGAAGTTGGTTACGCTATCGTCCACCACCTTGCTCTGGTCGGTGATGCGATATATGCTCACGTCCTTCGGCAAGGTCTTCTGAAACTCCGCCATCTCCTCGTTGATGGCCTCGCCCATCTTCACGAAGTTCTGTCCTTTCTTCATCTCCACACTCAGCAAGAGACACTTCTTGCCATTGTTGGTGATGCGGCTCTCTATGTCGGGATATTCACGCTTTACGGTGGCGATGTCCTTGAGGCGGACGTTGGTACCATCGGGAGCGGAATAGACGATTTGTTGCCCGATGTCATACACCGAGTTGAGCGACTTCTCCACATGGATTGGTTTGGTGTAAGCGGCATCCTTCACCCTTCCGCCAGTGGTAGTAAAACCTTTTTGGAAGAGCGTGGCAGCCACCACTTGGTCGCTCAAGCCATATTTGGCGAGACGGTCGTTGTCGAGATACACGGAGATTTGTTCCTGTTGCATGCCTTGCACGGTGAGTCGTCCCACGCTGTTGATGGTTCGCAAGCGGTCTTGCAAGTCATCCATCATGTCGCTCAGTTCACGATAAGTCTTGTCCTCGCTCTCCATGGTGATAAGGAGCGAAGAGGTGTCGCCGAAGTCGTCGTTCACTTGCAGCGCCAACACATTGGAAGGCAACTGCGCCTTGAAGTTTTGCACGCCATGCTTGAACTTTGACCAGAACTCGTCCTTGTTGGCAAGGTCATCGTTGAGTTGCACCTGTATATAGACGATGCCGTCACGGCTCATCGAGTAAGTCTTCTCTTTCTTCACCTCTTTGTAAGTGAAGATGTAGTTTTCGAGCGGTTTGGCCACCTGCTCCTCCATTTCCTCGGCGGTGTTGCCGGGAGCCACGGCCACCACGATGCCCTGTCGGATGGTGAAGTCAGGGAACTCGTTCTTGCGCATGTTGGGCAAGCTATAGATGCCGAAGGCGATAAGGCAGCACACCACCATGATGATGATTTGGCGGTAGTGCATCGCCCATTCCACAATATTTCGTTTTTTCTTTTCCATTACTCTGTTCAATGTTAAATGTGAAGTGTCACTTAACGACCTTCGTACCCGATGAAACCTTCTGTTGTCCTTCCACAATCAGCCTGTCGCCATATTTCAGACCACTTACGATGCTCACGCCGTTGCTTTGGTAAGTGCCAGTCACGATGGTGCGGCGCACGGCTTTGCCACCTTCGTCTATCCATACGAAGTTGCTGTTGTCATCGCCCAACTGTACCAGCTGCGCAGGAATCACTATGTTGGCGTTTGGAGATGTGGTGGAATTGGAAGAGATGTCAGCATTTGAAGTTGAATTTCCTCCGAGACTTACTTGCGAGACCATGCCGGGAAGCAATCCGTCTTTCGCCCCTTCCACTCTGACTTTCACGCTGTAGGAACGAGAGATAGGATCGGCTATCACACCTTTTTCTATCACATAACCACTGAATTGACGATTGTCCAATGCCTGAACTTGTATTCTTGCCCGTTGACGAATATGGATGCCTGCCATCTCACTCTCAGGCACGGAAATCATCACGTTCAGCACGTTGGTGGTAACCAGTTTGACGACCGGCACACCGGGGGCGGCGTTCTGTCCCACCTCGGCATTCTTCTCGGAGATGATGCCGTCGAACGGAGCATAGATATTGCAATCGCTCAGGTTCTTACGGGCGATGTTCTCCGCCGAAACAGCCTGTTGGAGTTGGCTTTGCGCCTCCACCCATTTGATTTCCGGCAGACTGCCCTTGTCGTGCAGTTGCTTCATACGCTTGAAGGCATCCTCGGCTTGGTGGCGTGTGGAACGGGCCATGTCGTAGGCGCTTCTTACCGTGGTCGGGTCGATGGAAGCGATGAGCTGACCCCGGCGAACGCGGTCGCCTACCTTCACCCTCAACTGCTTGATGGTTCCCACTTGCGAGAAACTGAGAACAGCTCCGTTCTCCTCCTGTACCGTACCCGAATAGTCGAAATCACCGGATGCCTGTGAAAACGAAGCGTTCGAAGAACCGTCTGTGGCATATAGCCCCCCACCTCCAACAATCATTTCTTTCACTTTGACAGCTTCCACCGTGTTGGAAGCCTCGTCTTTCTTGCCACAGCTCACCAAGAGTGATGAGGCTAACAGCATCATAGCCATGCCATAAGAGACAACTTTTTCAGTTCCCTTAGGAAAGCGTTTCATTTCCTTTGTTTCCATTTCCATCTTTCTCATTGTTATTTCAAATATTGCTTTTTATATTTATTCTTTCTGAATCAGAACGACGCTTGATGTGCCATTTTTTCTTTTCCAACTGCAAAATAACAGCTTTTACATGGAGTTATCAGACACTTTGCCGCCACAAAAGTGTCCGCATTTTCCTCATTGTTCTCATCTTTGGAGTTGCAGGACACAAAAAGAAAATAACGAATACTCAATAATTCGGCTAAATATCTTACTTTTGCAGCCGTGAGAATGAGAAAACGATATGTTTTATATAAATGATTGAATCAAATGGAAATACAAAAAACAGGATTGTCCGAAGATGAATACAAGTTGCGCCTCGAACAATTGACCGACAAGGATGTGGCGGTGTTCGAGGAGTTGGGGTCTGTACCGATAGAGAATGCACATTCCGAGGCTTTTATAAGTGTGCTTTGCTTGGAAGGCAATGCTACCGCGGTAATCGAAGACAAGGAATATCATATAGAGAAAGGTGACTTGGTGTTTTCGCATCCCAATCAGTTCATACAGAATGCCATGGTGAGCTGCGACTTCAAGTGCCGAGGATTCTTAATGTCGCCAACTTATTTTGAAAGCATCTTTATGCTTGGAGGAAATATATGGGAGGCAAGTTTTCTCCTTCGCAATCAACCTTTGCTTCATCTGGACGAGAAACTGCAGGAGATATATTTGTTTAACTATAAGATTCTAAAGAACAAGTTGGGAACCATTGATTTGCCTCACCATAAAGAGATCGTGAAATTCCTGCTCCAGTCGATGGTTTATGAATTTTACGATTTTATCAGTCCGATGCTCAATAGCCAGTTGACAGAGCGCAACTATTCATCTGCCGACGTCATCTTCAAGCATTTCATGAGCATTGCCTCCGCTGAGGCTCCACGCCGCAGGGATGTAGCCTATTATGCCGACAAGCTCTGCATCACCCCCAAGTATCTCTCCGCCATCTGCAAGAAACAGACGGGCAACACGGCTTCGGACATCATCAACAAGATAACAGTCAGGTACATCAGTCAGATGCTCCGCTCCTCCGACAAGACCATCAAGGAAATAGCCTCTGATACAGGCTTCGACAATCTCTCCTTTTTCGGGAAATATGTGAGAAGAGAGTTAGGAATGTCTCCAAGGGAATATCGGGCAAAGGGCGAATGAATGGATTACAAGCATCTTCTTTGCTCATGTGCGCCATGTTGCCATCGCAGGCATCGTACAACTCATCATTTTTGTTTATATCATCACTATATCAGTTGTCAAGCCGTGGAAGAAAGTTTTCAATGGAGCCGGACATTCCCCAAAACAGTCGTAGCTCATACAAGTAGAAGTAGTTTAACGAGGAGGATGTGGATAGAATGTTATCAATTTTTCCATATCGGCAATAAATAGACTGACTCTATCAAAATAAGGGGCGACTTCTTCCTCCGTGGCATCATACATGTCATCATAATCTCCTGATTGGCGCAACTCATACAAACGCGAGAAAAGTCGGCCGTATGCTCTATCAAGTAGACCTGTGGCAATGAATTTTTCTCCAATCAAGTGGATAACGCCAGCATGTGTCTTGGCAGACAAGCCTTTGTCAAGCAATAAAGCAGAAGCCATGTGGAAAACGCAATAGTACAAGCGGTTGCCAGTCAAATTCCAATAGCCTAATTTTGAAATGGCTTTGGCTTCTTCAAAGCTCTTATGCGATTTCTCTATACGATAAGAGATAATGTCTTTTCTTTGTTGCCGTTCTAACATAACACGACTCCTTCTGTTTCTACATTTTCATAAAAAGGACTTCCTTTTCGTTTTGCCCAATCACTAATCGAGTATATAATTGGATGAATCATTTGGTTGAGCTGCCAGCCCAGTTCCCAAAAAGGATAGGTGAAATTGTCGTGGTCTTGCTCTTCTATCTTGTCCTTGTTTAAAAGAACAAGAATGTCCCAATCCGAATCTGGCTTGGCATCCTTGCGTGCCCTTGACCCAAAGAGTATCACCTTGGCGTCCTTAGGCATTATGGATGTAGCCTTCTGCTGAATGGCATTCAGCACTTCATCGTTAATAAGTTCTTTTAATACAGTAGTCATAATATTACAATTTTAATTGTTCTGATACGGAATCCCTTTCGTTTGCAAACTTACATAAAAATGACGAATTATGCGCCTGTTCAATAAAAAAGTTGGGACCACATTAATAAATAGTCTTCGGATTTTCATTCTTTCACTATCTTTCCGTTGTATTTTATCCCTCGTTTTCTCGCCATGGCAAAGTCAAAGTAAACTTCACTTTGCTCATTTGGCTTGTCGAAAACGTTCCACCTTTTGAAGTCCACATAATCACGATAGATGTTTCTGTTGCCACTTTGCATCTTGGCATACATCCGGCTTTTCATCACCTTATCTCATCTGACATGTTTTCTACTCTGACATTAGTACAACACCAACACGTACTTTTGTTCCGCAATGGGGACAGAAAGCAATGGTCTGAATTGCCTGTTGCATATTTCCATTCTTTACCCCAGTTCGGGATAAGAAATTATAAAAAAAGAGTGTAAAAAAGTTGGTAGTCTAATAAATATTTTGTACCTT
>ERZ869991.41-NODE-41-length-32400-cov-20.954460_pt1 | contig 32400 bp, 11 predicted proteins | sample MGYA00520862_ERZ869991 | MGnify/ENA primary metagenome ERZ869991 (study PRJEB32232, sample SAMN07284978) | human gut metagenome | biome: human-associated habitat; material: feces | host: Homo sapiens | place: Tanzania | collected 2014-08-11 ...
AATGCAATGCGGGAGAGTAGGTAGCCGCCTTCTTTTATCAAGAGCCTCAGATTTCGAAAGATTTCTGAGGCTTTTTTCGTTTTTTTTTGTATCTTTGCATTCGCAAAAATAGAAAACAATATTATGAATCAATTTACAAAGATTATTGCAGCACAGCTCAAATTGCGTGAACAGGCTGTTGAGAATACATTGGAGCTTCTCGAAGAGGGATGCACCATTCCTTTTATCTCCCGTTACCGTAAAGAGAAAACGGGAAATATGGACGAGGTGAACATCGAGGCCATCGCTCAGGCCAACGAGAAACTCAAGGAGATGGCGAAACGTAAGGAAACCATCCTCAAAACCATCGAGGAGCAGGGCAAACTGACGGATGCCCTCAAGGAACGCATCGAAAACTGTTGGGATGCCACAGAATTGGAGGATATCTATCTTCCTTTCAAACCTAAGCGCAGAACCCGTGCACAGATTGCCCGTGAGGCTGGCTTGGAACCTTTGGCTCAGGTGCTTCTCTTCCAGCGTGAACGCAATCCGCTGCAGGCTGCCAAGAAGTTTGTGGGCGACAAGGTGAAGGATGCCGATGCTGCCCTGCAGGGTGCTAAGGACATTATTGCCGAAATTGTGAGCGAGAGCGAGGAAAGCAGAAACCAGATTCGTGGCGAGTTCCGTCGTGGTGCTATCATCACTTCTAAGGTGGTGGCTAAGAAGAAGGATGAGGAGGAAGCTCAGCGCTTTTCTGATTACTTCGATTTTTCAGAGCCTTTGAAGAAATGTTCTTCCCATCGCCTCTTGGCGATGCGCCGTGGTGAGGCTGCCGGATTCCTCCGTATCAGTATCTCTGCCGATGACGAGCAGTGCCAGGATAAGTTGAAGCGCCACTATGTGCATGGATATGGTGAGTGCCAAACACTGGTAGGCGAGGCGGTGGATGATGCCTTTAAGCGTCTTTTGAAACCTAGCATCGAGACCGAATTTGCGGCTTTGAGCAAGCAGAAGGCGGATGAAGAGGCCATCCTCGTGTTTGCAGATAACCTGCGCCAGCTTCTGCTCGCTGCTCCTTTAGGTCAGAAGCGAGTGATGGCAGTGGATCCGGGTTTTGCCAATGGTTGCAAGACCTGCTGTCTCGATGCACAGGGCAATCTGATTCATCACGAAATCGTTTATCCTCATCCTCCTCGTAATAAGAAAAATGAAGCTACTGCTGCCATCCAGCGCATGGTGAAGATGTATCAGGTGGAGGCAATGGCTGTGGGTAATGGTACGGCAAGCCGTGAAACCAGCGACTGGTTGCACGAAATAAGTTATCCACACCCTGTGGATATCTATGTGGTCAGCGAAGATGGTGCCTCTATTTACTCGGCTTCGAAGATAGCAAGAGATGAATTCCCTGATGAGGATGTCACCGTACGTGGTGCCGTAAGTATCGGCAGACGACTGATGGACCCGCTGGCTGAGTTGGTGAAGATTGATCCTAAGAGCATCGGTGTGGGACAGTATCAGCATGATGTGGATCAGACTCAGCTTAAGAAGAGTCTGGATGGTGTGGTGATGAGTTGTGTGAACTCGGTGGGTGTCAATCTGAATACCGCATCGCAGCATCTTCTTACCTACGTGAGTGGTCTCGGTCCTACCCTTGCCAAGAACATTGTGGAATACCGCAGGGAGAATGGATCCTTTGCTTCTCGTGCCCAGTTGAAGAAGGTGCCACGTCTGGGCCCATCGGCTTTCGAGCAGTGTGCCGGTTTCCTCCGCATTCCTGGCGCCAAGAATCCTTTGGACAACAGTGCCGTGCATCCAGAGCGTTATGCCCTTGTAGAGCAGATGGCGAAGGATCAGGGTGTCACCGTGAAGCAACTGGTAGAGGATAAGGCTTTGCAGAAGAAGATTGACATTAAGAAATATGTAACTGCCGAGGTGGGTATGCCTACCTTGACGGATATCATGGCAGAGCTTGACAAGCCTGGTCTGGACCCTCGTGGTGAGGTAGAGAAGTTTGAGTTTGATGCGAGCATCAAGACCATCGAGGATTTGCAGGTGGGCATGGTGGTGCCAGGCATCGTTACCAACATTACCAAGTTTGGTGCCTTTGTTGATATAGGCGTTCACAACGATGGTTTGGTTCATGTTTCTCAGATGTCCAACCGATACATCAAGGATCCGAGCGAAGTGGTAAAACTCCATGAGCATGTGATGGTTCGTGTGGCAGAGGTGGATTTGAAGCGCAAGCGCATCGCCCTGTCGATGAAAGGTGTGAAGTAATAGGAAGAAAGACTGGAAGTAACAGGAGAGAATATGGATAATCATCAGATTACTGCCGATTGCATAGAGTCTGCCTATTGCTTCATCCATCAGAAGCTTCGGGTGTTTGAGTACTCTACCAATCCCACGCAGCGTGATGACATAGAGTATGCCATCTCGCAATATGTAGAGGGGATGAATCCCCAGCTCTATCAGCTTCTTTCGCAAGGCAGGAAGGAATTTCTTCTCGACCATGTGAATTTCGAAAGAGATATGCGGGAGGCGCAGGAGAAGCTAGAGGGAATGATGCATAGTTTATAGTTTATAATTTATAGTTTATAGATTTATCCTATAAGAATATAAAAAAGAGGCACGCTTCAAAAAAACGAAGCGTGCCTCTTTGCGTTTTATCGTATTTCTCGATATAGTTTTAATTCCTTCTTTTTAAAAGGAGATTATCTGATAATCTTTTTTCCCTTTTTCTTCGAGATATAGATGCCTGGCTTTGATGGCGTCTCTACCCGTTGTCCTGAGAGATTATAGTACTTGTCATCCTCCTGATCATTCTGCCAGATGATAGAATTGTGGATGGCAGTATCCTCGCCCTTGGCAAAGACGAAGTGGATGTTTTGCTTGCCCAGTGCCAGATTATCCTGGTTGCTGCTTGTTACCATTTCTTTTGGCAACCAGGCACGGTAAGCGGCTAGGGTGGAACCGGCATATTTGTAGAAGCCGATGCCCCAGGTGCTCTTGTATGACAAGACGTAACCCTTGTTGTTTTCTACCGGGATATCCGTTGAGGTTGGGTTACCTTTCAGGATAGTTGCATTACTACTTTCCATCGAAGTAGGATGGAAGGAATGCTTGTCTACTGGTCCGTAAACCACATATCCCTTGCCGGCATTGATGACCTCTACTGGCGTGAGCGTCATGGTGAGGTCAGAAACCTTGGTAGTCTCGTCCTGGGAATTTTGAGCTGTGTGAGCTGTAGCAGCATACGCCGTTACTTCCTCAGGAACCTTGGCATTGAATGGCAGGCAGATGGTAGACCAGCCATAGTCAACACCATTTTCCTTAAATTCTCCCACCTTTTTGATGTCCAGTCTATATGGGTCTGTTATCACATATTGCATCTCCTTGGTAGCTGCTCCCAATCCACCACGCTGGTTGGCTGCACGTATACAGTAGTAGCCATTGCCATAGTCGTTGAGATTGATCTGGTTCTCTATCGTATTATCCTTGTAGATCCATTTGCCTGTTTCCTCATTCTTTTTGAAAAGGAAGTAGCAGAGTGCCTCAGGCATCGCCTTCCATTGCAGGAGGTTGTCGTTGATGGTGATTTTATCTTCCCACACGATATGGTTCTTGGGTTCAGCCTTTTCTTTTTCTACCTCTTCTTCGCTGCTTTTGTTTGATTGCAAGCCGGATTGGGCATCAATCTGTCGGCAGAGGATTTGAGGATCGAAGGCATCCGTACCACTCATCACGTTGCGGATATTATAGCCGGTTGTATCAGTGAGGATACAGTCGTCGGAACCTGGGGCAGGAGTGCAGGCGGCAAGCGAACGGGTTTCCAATGGAATCGGATTACCATAGCCATCCATGCTCTTGAATTCATGGAATCGGAGCTTGAGACCGGCAGTCATCTTGGTCCAGCCATATTTGCGTGGCTGGGTATACATCTTGGTATTGATGAATGTACATGCCGGTGAATTGTTCCATGGGCGGGCAAGCGTCCAATTCTGGTCCTTGAACTTGAGGGGATCTTCATTTTCTACCTTGATATTGCAGTTGTTGAATACATATCCCCATTCCTGACCTACTTCGGTGCTAGATGCAGCTATGTTGTTTCCTGCTCGGTCACGATGAATCAGGTTGCATCTTTCAAACCAGATGTCGCCGTTGCCGCACATCCAGTCAACCACTCCTGCCAGGTCGCAACCCTCGAAGTAGCCACGATAGTTGGCATTTGAGTTATCCGAGTAATAAGTGTCTTGCCAGCTGAGGAGTGAAACATTCTTCATCACCGTTCTGTTGCCTCGGTCCCAGAAGGCGACTGCACGTCCGGCACCGCTGGCATCTTGTTCTGACATAGACCCCCAATAGTCGAATTTGTTTTCCAGGGTGAGGTCTTGTACGTAGAAATCTTCAATCGTCTTACCTTCCAGTTTTGGCAGGTTGATGGTGGCTGTATATCCGATGCCTTCCACGATAGGATGGTTCCATATCCTTACCCCTTCCTTGCTTTGTCCGATCAGCGAGATATTCGACTTTACGATTTCCGTCATACCATTGTTCTGTCCGTTCATGTCGGTCTTTGGCTTACCCTTTTCATCTTTAGGTGCATCCTTTGGGTCAGTACTGCATGAAATGGTGGTATTTCCTGTCAGCTGGTAGTCACCATCCGGAACAAAGATATAGTAACGCTGTCCGTCTGCCTTTGTATTGTTGTAGCTCTTTCCTTCTGCCTTTCCATTAGCAGCTTTGATGGCTTCGTCCATATCGCCGTAGCCTTCTGCACCAACGATGAAGTCGAACTTATGATATTCATAACTGTTTTCTACCTTGGTGATATTGAGCGTTATGGATATCGGTTGCTGGCAGGTCATGCCATAGATGTCCTTGAATATACCATCTTCAGGCTTGATTTCTATCTTAATGGTTTCTCCGGCAGGCTGGTCCCAATATTTGATTAGCTGTTCCTTGCCGGCTTTGGTAGAACTTCCAGCTGCCTCCATCGTACGATTGAACTTAAAACTGATGACACCGCTTTTGGCAACATTGTCCAGACTGATGTTGGTTCCGTTATATGTCTTTCCGTTGATGGTAATCGATTTGCACAAAGGATAATCCTTTGGCTTACCATCGAATTCGAATTTCACCGGATAAGTCTCCAAGGTTACGCCATTCTTGTTTTTCACCGTTACGACGCATTCCTTCGTGAGCACGGTTGCTTCAGTGGCTTCCACCGTTCCATCCTGTGTAGCCGTACCTGTGATGACAGGCATCTTTTCATCGTTTTCCCAAGGAGAGGCGTAGAAGGTGAGATATCCATTTTTGCCTATTTCTTCCTCTATTTGCTGTTTGTTTTCATAAACTTTTCCATTGCAGCTTAAAGTACTGATTTCTGCCTGTGTTCCTTCTTCTTGTGGAAGATAGGTTACGCTGAAACTTTTGCCGTAGGTCTTATCTGCCAGGAATTCCACCTTCTGTTTCGATGTTTCACCCGTCCATGTTGTTTCTGCCTGATTATTGGCAAGCGTCTTTTCCTCTCCTGCAATCTTTACCTTCTTATTGCTTTCGGTGGTTTGCAATACCGCCTTACAATTAGGGGTAGCAGTGAATGCGATGACAGAACCTTTATTAATCTGTATTCGTTCAGTTCTATCCGTGGTATTGTCGAATTTACCTTTGGTTGCATCGAGGTCGATTTTCACATCAATCCAGGCAGTTTCTTCCATTTCGTCAGCTTTCATCTCAAGCTGCGTAACGAGGATACCCGCCGTTTTCTGATAGTTGATGGTAGGAGCATCATCGTCCTGGGTGAATAACCAGGTTGCCGTAGCTTGCTTGTTGAGGTGGAGAAGACTAAACTTGTTTTGTTCGAATACCGGGAACATTCTCAGGTTGCTTGCCTGGGCAGGACAACGATCGCCAATCCTGTATGCATCTCCCTTGCTGTCTTCCCAATAAGCCAGCGTATTTCCCTCGTAATAAAGGGTGGTGTTTCTTGGAATCTTAAACAGGTCGCCTTCTTCTACCCAGGTAGCTTCGGGTGATGTACCTGAAGCGTAATCTCCTGCATTGTAGGTAATGTGGTAGGTTTTATCCTTCTCCTTGAAACATACCTGCAGGTTGTGATGGGCAGTGATGTCGAATTCCACCTCGTATTTTGTGCGGATGTTGTCTTCTGCCCAATAAACATTCCTATTATCCGGATAATTCTCGGCGGTTGTTACCTTGAAGACGTCTTGGTTATCTTCGGTGATACTCCAATAGCCATTCTCCGTCTTTTTCAGTACGGCAACGGGTTCGCCGTCTTCATCCAGGTCATCTAAGTCGACAATCTTATCCAGTTCATAGCCTTTCTTTCGGTCGAAGGTCAGTTTGATGCGCTCTCCTCGGTGGAAGGCATAGCCGCCATCTTCCATCTTCGAGATTTCATGTCCTTCTCCTGTGATGACGAGTTCTGGTTTCTCGATTCTGCCATGTGTTTCATCATCAATTTTTGTATGAAGGGTCACCCAGTTGGCAGCCTGCATCTCTATTTCCATCCACTGGTAGTAAGAGTAGTCGTCCCCTATTATAATAGGTACGCGTACATCAGGATTAATGGTGGTGTAACTGTATACATACATATAGGCTTTAACGCTTTTGCCCTGTTCCTCTTCTTCGAGCGTCGGCAGTCCGGCTTTTTGGCGTTCTATGTTGGTACGTTCTCTGTTGAGTGTCGGTACTACGCCATCAATGGTGGTTGATGTGATTTTTGAGTACGACAGGATTGATATTTGGTTTCCTGTTCCTGCTGCCGTCCAGAATGTGGTACCAGGACCGAAGGCACACCAGTCGTCGAAGTCTTCGTTTCGGATATAGCCATTTTTGCCCGTGTTGCACCATAGAGCAACGTCGCGCCAATGGGGATGGTCCTTACCACCTTTGCGAACGTTGGTATATGCTTTTGTCGTCCAGAAGATGTTCTGGTTCTTTTTGATATCCACATTGGGAGCACAAACTTTTCGGGTGGTTCCTGAAGTAGGGTCTTCATATTCCTTCACCTTTCTACTGAAGTCGTAGCGGATTACCGGCTTGTTGATGCGGTTGTCTTGTGTGGTAAGATTTTCTACGAAAACAGGGACGAGGGTCAGGACTTCGTTTTCTTCCTCAAATGAATAGGTATTGCCCGGTTCATAAGGATGCTGGGAAGGATTGGCTTTATTTACCCAGTGGTCGAGGGTGTACTGTTTCTCTTTCTGATTTCCCTCATTATCTACACTTTTGAAGAAGGTATAGTTGGTAGGGATGGTGAAGGAGAGAACATCTTTGATTTCAGGAAGCGGCTGACTGACGGCATTCTTGTAACCAGCCTTTTCCAGTTCTCCGTTCACTCGGATGCCGTTGTAGTCAAAACAAACTTTTCCCTTGTGACCTATGGCAAAATGGGCGGTGATTGTTTCGTTTTGATTTTCTATGGTGAATTTCAGGTTATCACCTTTGTGCTGTGTTTCCTCGCCTTCTTTCTTCCAATACTCCAGACGGTAATTGGCCGCAGCTTCAGCTGTAGCCGTCACTTCTGTTTGAGGAGTATACCAGCTTTCTACCTGAATCATTTTTCCCGGTTTTCCATTGCTTCCTTCTTCGCGTATTTCCTGATAGAAATTATCATAATGAGGAGTGAGGGATACAGACCCCAGGTTGGCATCCGATGGCTTGATGGTTACCTTGTGCAGTTGCTTGCGCTGGAAGATGGCTTCTATGTTATTGATGCCATCCTTTACGGTATAATCGAAAGAAGCTGCTTTTGTTGTTTCGCCGATTTTGAATTCTTTAAAGTCGTAGCCATAATCTGGAGTAGCAGAAATGGTTACTACATCACCCACCTTATATCGGCTTCCGATATTGCCATGTGACGAAGCAGCAGTTTTAAGTGTGATGGTAACCTTACCTGCATTCTGAGGCTTTTCATTCGGAAATGCCGTAGCATCTGCATTCGATATGGAATTGACGGCTACTACATTAGGCACCAGTGGATAGATGGCAGTGATTTCTTGGAGATAACAGTCGGTTCCTTCAATTTGGCTTGCCTTCTTCATCATAAAGGTGATGGATTTTGCATCGCCCTGATAGGTGAAGGTGATGATTTTGCCGTCATCAGATGTGACGGCATTTGTTGTTGCGGCGTTTGTTTTGCCGGCATTTGTAGCAGATGCAGATGACAGAGAAGTTCCTGCATCATCAGTCAGGATGATTTCTCCAATAGCGGTTGAGGCATGGAAGGCTACTTTCATGCCATAGATGGCAGGTAAAGTGAATTTCACGCTATCCTTTACCAGGGCACCCGTAACTCCTGCCATCGTATTGTCTATCTTTCCGTTTTGCAACATTTTGATATCTTCATCGATGTGGATATCCAGGGCTACATCCTGTTTTTCCTGCGTGCTCTCATTGATATAGATGCTGGTAGGGTGGGTATAGGATAAATCTTTCTGATGATTGGAACGGAAGATATTGATGGCAGGTGCTTGGTTTGGGTCAAAACTCCAAACTACCGCTGTCGCCTGATTGCTGTCATAGAGCTGATAGCTGTTCTTTTTCCATTTGGCTTTCATCTGGGTGGTAGCATTGGTAGCGGTATAGGTATCGCCCGGCTGATATACATTCTCTCCATCCGTCCAGCCGATAAAGGTATAGCCAGGGCGGGAGAAGGTGTTGCCGGATGGCAGGGTGACCTTATCCTGCTCATCGCAGATGAGCAGGATAGGGAACTTACCAGCCATATCATCCAATTTCTGAAAGTTGATCTGTTTCAGAACTTTCGGGGTAACGGTTCCTGATACGTTGCCGTAGATCTTGAGGTCTACGATATAGGCATTGTTATTACGCCCCTTTTCAGGATCATCAAAGTTCTCGAATTTAATCTGGCAATTGGTTTTCTTTACTTCGAAGGAGAGCTTTTCGCCAGTAGGTGTTTCGATAGTTTTATCATGGAGTGAGACCCAATCTTCATCTCCGTCTCCCTTGACAGATACCTTGATACCTCTTTTTCTACCCGTTGCCACCTGAATGAGTTCAATCCTGGTGATACTTTTCAGCGAGGATGTTATTGCTGTAGGAATATCCTGACTATATTCAGATTTATATTTCGCCGTCTTCAAGTATCCGGTGTAATCGGGAAAATTCTTGGCATCTGTTCCAATAGGATCTACTCCCACACCATGGAGCGTGAGAGTAAAGTCCTCCTTTGTATATTGGGTTTTGAGATGAACCACCTTATCCACCGTAGATGTACAGTCGATATTATCCCATTCCTGGAAATCGGTGGAGTAAATCAGCTGTTCGGAGGATGCAGTATTCTGTGCCCATGCACATCCCATCCATCCCATCATGAGGAATATCATGATGGAACGGAGCAGCTTGCCGGTTGATATCTTATTCTTTCTGTTCATATATATTCTGTTATTTTACCATGATTTTACTTTTTCCGAAGATGAAGATGCCATCAGGGAAACCGCTGTAGGTGGCGGTGCCTGGCTGCACATCCAGGATGCGGTGAAGCTGACCGGTGGTTGAGAATACCTTGAGCTGGGTGGCGTAGGTGCTCTCGATGCTTACACGATGAGCACCGATAGGGCGGATGAGGAGGTATTCTCCTGCTGGAGTATCCTCATCGTTTCCATTCGCCTCTGGTTCAATCCTGTCGATGCCCGTGGTTTCGCTGATGCGGATTACCTTTGTTGCATCGGTAGAACGGACCTTCGCCTGCTGGCTTGCTGGTGCCATATAGGTGCGGAACGGCATCACGGTGGTGTGTGATAGGGCTGAACCCGGAGTAGAAGCCAACGCTGAACCTGAAGCAGAGACAAACGCTGTTCCGTTGTCGTTCATACCGTAGAGAGTGCCATTAGCCACCTGCTGGGCTGCAAAGGTTCCTCTGTGAGAGAAGCCGCTGATATTCTCTGTTCCCATGTTTTGGGTGATAGGTATCACGATAGCCTTCTTTGAAGCCTCATCGCTTGCCGCACCATAAGCATGGAAGGTGATGGTTTGAGCCGCAGCCTTCTTATTCAAGAGACTGTTGTAGAACTTACTTGAAAGGTCGAACTCATAATAGCGCTCACCCGGGAAGCGAACCACGTATGGTATTCCGGCTGTAAGCGGGAGATAGCCCGAGTAGGTATGCGGCTCATTATAATATGAATTTTTCTCCTCATTATACGACCAGTCCCGGTAAGTATCTACAAAGAAGGTGTTAAGGAACTTATACTTCTGAGTCTCTGCGTTGGCAACATGGAAGAGTCCATCGCCCGGGCGCTGGAAGATAGCTGACTTCTCGGTAGCATTGGCTGCATTTACTGTATTTGCAGCCTTCACTTCAGTCAAGCCACGGAGCCAGTACTCATGGTGCAGATCTTCCGTTCCATAAAAATGGGTAATCTCACCATTGATGGATGCTTCCGCCTTCTGAACGGTGAATGGCAGACAGATGCCTTCCCATGCTCCCGTGGTATTCTCTGCATAATACAATGGCTTGCGTACATACCAGGCATGGTTGGTTACCGAGAATGGGATAGGTACACAGAAGTCGTTGTTGACGCATGCATCGCCCTCGCTGTTCTTGCTATCAGGAGTGCGTTCTACGAGATGGAGTTTCTGGGTAGCGTAGGATTCGCCTGATTTCGCGATATGGTGTCCCATGATGAGACTTTCTGCTGTGTTCTCGTCGTAACTCAATGCCTTGCTTACGATGTCGTATGCATCGGTGGCGTTGTCCTCCTTGTTGCCTTCCGTATAAACCAGGAGGTTTCGGGTCACCCCATCCTTGATGATGAAATCGTAGAAAGAGGTGGCATTGTCATCGCTGGCAGCAAAGTTGATGGCTGTTGTTCCAGGACGGTGTACGTATGTACCCATGTTTCTGCCATCCTGGTTGTAGGCGTTGTAGTAGAACTTGCCATTTGTACTTCCGTAATATCCGTCGGTGCGATATACTCGGTTGATCATGTACTTGTTCTGCTGCGATGCTATCTTGGCAGGATAATTTTCCGGAGTTGATTGCAGGCTCTGTCCCCAGAAGAGGAAGTCGTTCATCTGTTCACTGCCGTACTTGTTTTCATTGAACAGAGGCAGGTAGTAGCCTGTGCGGGATTCCTTTTCTGTATTTGTTGCCGCTACGTATCCCTGTGCACGCGCCTTGTCGATGGCATGATTCTGGTCGTGGCGGGTTTCTGTCTGACCATAGTTAGGCAGGTCGCTATCCTGACCCGTACGGAGATAGGTGATACCCGTGTTCTTGCCCGTGATGGCATCCTTGCGGTGTGCATACTGATAGTCACCGTTGGCATAATAGTCGTAGATGTACTTCAGTGCCGTCTTGTCTTCCTCCTTGTCATGGCTTGTGCGGGCACGCTGGTAGTAGCCATTCAGATCGTATGCCACCTTGCCATACTTGAAGTCATCAAGCGTATAGCTACTGTTAGCCGTGCCGTCCATTCCATATACAATAGGTTTAGAAGAGGCAGGGGCATACTCAAAGCAGCAGTGGTATTCACCCGTAGATGTGGTGCCCGTAGATGAGGTGCCCGTGGTGCAGCCCTGTGCAGCGATACGTCCCGTTGCCAGACCGAGGTTGTAGATTTTTCCCTGGTTTTCCGCAAAGAGAGCCTGGTCTTTACCTAAACCATTAATGATGTGACCGTTGCCATGCAGGGTACCCTTGAAGATAATCTTGCTGCCATCGAAGTCTTTAGGGATGGTGAGGTCGTTCTGCAGGATAAACTGGGCATTTCCTTTTATTGTATCCACGAAGTTGATGAACGCCTTCAGGTCGCTGGCATCGTTGATATAGATGCGAGGTTCAGCGAAGTTCGATTCCTTCTGGGCACGTTTGATGGCCTCAGATAGGTGCAGGTCAATTCCTGCCTTATGAGGATCCATCTGGTGATAGTTGTGAACCACGAGGGTGTCACCTGGTGCTATGTTCACAGGGAACACCGTCTCCTTGATACCCGTCATGGTGACACCCAGCTGCACACCGTAACCGTTCATGAAGTAGTAGGCAGGAATGTCGAGATAGTCGGTGGTCTTGTCGTATTTGGCACCTGCGAAGAGGTCGTTGCGGTCCTTGTCTATCTTGTCGCCCTGCTTATAGGTGTCTTTCGATGTCGTGGTTGCAAGCAGCCAACCGTTTCCGCCTTCAAACTGGATGTCGCCCTTGTCATCCTTCTCGAATTCTCCCTTTTCATTCTTCTTCAACTTGCCTATGTGCCAGAAGTAGCCATTCGGTGCGAATGACTGGTCGGCGGAAATTTTCACCTTGTCTTTCTTCAGGCGAATCATCTCGCCAGGCAGGGCACAGTTGTCGATGGTGATGCCACCCGTGAAGTTAGGTCCCTCTACATACTCGATGGTAAGATAGATGGTGTAGGTATAGTTCACGTCCTTGCCATCCTTGTCTTTCTTTTGGCTGCCATCCTCGTTTAAGGCTGGTGATTCCAGTACGAGGGTAGCCTGGCATTTCTTGGAGAGATGTGCTTTGTAGTACTCTGGGGTTGCGTTATTCACGTTGTTGTCGTACAGACGGAAAGCAATCTTGGCATCGCCTCCCTGGATGGTATTATTGAATACATCGGTCTTATAATAAATATTATCATTCTCCTTCTTTTCAGACATGGACAGGATGGCAGAAAATCCTTTTTTGTCTATATCCGCTTGGTCTTTGGAGGTAGCACCTATAAAGGCGGTAGTATCCGATGCGCCCACGTAGAGCTTATACTTTTCTGGTGCATATTTCTCCAAATCGCATTGGTAGTCTTCCTTCTGTTCGTTGTTGCCGTCAGGATGTCCGCTTCTCATCTTCCAACTCTGAATCCTTACCTTGGCTCCTGGCTTCAGGCCAGCAAGGGCGGTAAGACCATCCGAGTTGTCGTTGTCGAAGGTGATTTTCTCCTTATAGGTATAACCCGTAATGTGGGCGTTGTAATAATAGTTGTAGCCCGTTACGTACCAGTAGTGGATGTCCATCTCTTTGTCTGGATCCTTGCCGTTCTCCAGACTGTAGAATCCCTTTGGAGAACAATCGTCAACGATGAAGCGGTTGTTGCCTGTCTTGTTGGTGTAGTTCAGTGGGAACACGAAGTTTCCTGTTGTTTCGAGGAAGTCCTTATCTTTTCCATCTGTACGCTCATGCACGTTGTCGGCATATACATATCCGCCACCTTCTCCAGGGCGTGCGCTGATCAGGTTCATCTCTATGATGCCGTGGATAGGACCGTAGTAGATTTTTTCATCCATCTTCTGGGTTGTCTTATTGATGATTTCCTGTACGTTCTGAATCTTCAGGGCGTAGCCCGATGCGATACCCACCATGTTCTTTGCCGTACCGTTGTTACGCTCCTGGAAATCAGAGAAGTCATGGTTCTCATTATATCTGTCGATATAACCCTGCTTTTTATCCTGGTATGAGATGGTTTCGGCTGCTGGCTTGCCATGTTCGTCATGCCAAGGGTCGGAGAACTTTATGTTGGAATAGACGGCTCCTACATAGTGGATGTTGTTGGCGAGTCCCATAAAGTTGCGTGCCTTGTTGCCATACTTGAATTTGCTAGAAGTGCTGGTGTGTGTATCTGGTTCGCCTTCCAGTTTTCCGTCAGTATCAGCCTTGACCTCATTTCCCACCATCTTGATTTCTCCCACACGTGCAATAGAGTAAGGAGTCTTGTTGATTTCGTTGACGGTATAGTCGCGTGCACCGAGCAGCGAGAAGCAGTTGTCTTCCAGTCGCAGGATATCAATTCGCTGGAAAGTGTTGATGATTTTCGGGTTGTCGATGGTATGTTTGGCAAAACCGTAACCCGTGATATCTGCACTGCGGAAGCCCTGGGCGTAGGAGAGGTGACCATCGCCGAAGATGCCACCCTCGCTGTCGTATTCATAGAATTTATTATACTTGATGCCTTCCAAACCTTTTGGAACATCGTTGCCCTTGTAGTACTTCACCGCTTCATAGATGAAGCGATAGGTGTATTCGTCCTTGCTCTTATCATCGTAATATCTGTAATAATAGCCATAGAGGTCGGTGCCGTTAGGAAGATTGATTTCCTTCATGTCCTGCTTGGAGATGGTGATATGCTCACTGGTCTTGCTGTCGCCTACCAGAATCAGGGTATTTCCTCCGAAGCCAGCAGTAGTACCACCCGGAAGCGACTTCAACTCTTCCAGATGTTCTGCACTATTGGCAAAGGCTTTATCCACATTGTAATCATCCGTCAGTTTAAGTACGGTGGTGTTATTTGCCAGGACGGATGTACCCTGGGCGAGGGAATATCCTCCGCCATAAATCGCTTCATCGATATTGATATGTACGTTTTCCCAATCCATAGTTGGCTCCTTGGCAGCAACCGGGGTGAAATACTCACCCTTGTTGGATTCTGTTATATCAATTCGGGTACCGTTATCTATCGCCACGATGTCATCATATACACCCTGCGAAATCAGCTCACTGGTAAGCAGATAAATCTCCTGCTTGATGGTAGGAGTCTCTGTGGTTCCATCATCGTTCTTCAGGTCAAGATTCTTCTGGTCGGTACGTTTCAGAATATACTTTCCGCTCTTCAATTCGTTCACCTTATAATAGGTTGGGTAACCCACCTTTACCTGGGTAGAACCATATACATAGCCCGAATAGGAACCGCCGGTTACCGAGCGGAAGACGTGACCATTGAGGATATCCACATCGGTAAGTCCGATGACATTACCCTGCTGACCGCCACCATAGATGAAGTTGGCAGATACGCCGCAAGCGGAGAATTTACCGTTATCCATCGCTGGTTCTTTGCAGCTGATGCTATCACCCATAACGATGTGGGTATTGCCATATACATAACTCTCCATACCATAGCCGGCACCATAGACGTTGAGGCTGGAGTATTCCGGTTGGGTAGCCAGATATTCGTTCGATTTCTCCAGTTTCGCCTGATCCTTATCGGCAAGCATGTCGCTCCGGAGGTCGATGGTAACATCGCCTCTCACGGTTCCCGTCTTGTAGCAGCCGCCATAAACGCAACCGCCCTGGTAGGCATCCTCTACCACTGCAGGTTCAAACTTGTTTTTGATGGTCAGCTTGATGAATGGTTTCTCTGAATGAGCCGTTCCCAGCAGATAACCGCCCTCGTGGGTAACCTCTCCCTTATAGTCGTAGTTGGCATTGTTGCAGCCACCCACAATCTTGCTGGTGATGGTGAGATTTTCTGGGAAGGTATAATCCACCACCTTGCCATTTTCATCCGGATAGATATTCATGTTGCCACGGTTTCCACCGCAATAGAAAGAACCGATGGTGCAGTTGGTAAGATTCTCTGCCCATTGCAAAGTTCCCTGGATATTCATTTCCACCGGCTGGAAATAGAGGTCGAGAAGATGAGGATAGATGAGTGGGCGCTGGGCATTTTCTGTTGGCAGATACAGGGTACTGATACCCTTGTTGGAAGGGTCGTTCTCCCAGTCGATGGAATCAGCGAAGTCAAGTTCCTTGCTGGTGTCATAGTAGTCGCCATTCAGTTTCTGGAACTTGTTCATGAAGTTGTTGTCTTCGGATGCCGTGAAGAGTGCTTCGCCGTTGCAGCCCATGAATACGCTTCGGATGTTGACGTTACTGCCAATCTTGATATCCACGCTACCCACGGTTTCGGTGGTTTGGGCAACGGTCTGGGTACCTGATTGAGAGCTAGCCTGGTCATTGATCTGCGCACTTGCCTGTGCATTGGCTTTCTGTGCCTTGAGCACGGTGGCAGAGTTACCTCCACCATATACATCGCCCTTGATAAGCACGTAATCCTCGCCGCTGTTACCCATGATATTGATATTCACCTTGTTGGTCAACGGTCTCCACGAGTTGATGTTCACCATCTTGGTTGCATCGCTAGCTGCCTTGTGAGAAGGCATGTTCTCTCTCATCGGTACGGTGAATACCAATGGAGTGGTTTCCGAATTTGGGTCGTTCGGGTTGAGAGGATAGTTTTCGTTCACGGTAATCTGTGTATTGCCCTTTCTGTCCAAGGCATAGAGGTAGTCACCGTTGCCGGCACCATATACATCGCCGTCAATCATTCCACCATATATATTAATATGTGTACCGGAGCCTTTATTATCCGTGAGGTTACCATTTTTCTCAACTACGTTTACAAAGCCCGATACGTCGTTTCCGCCATACACATTGCCATGAATGAAGATGTCCTGGTTGCTGAAAGTGCTTTTTGTGCTTTCAGATGATGTGGCTGAAGAATTTTGGGTTCCGATATTTACCGTGGTACTCTTTTCTACATCACCCATCATACCGCCGCCGAAGATATCGTGGCAGTCGATAGCCTTGATGTTCACAGTGGTAGTCTTTACGGAGTTGTAGAATCCGCCACCAAAGACTCGGCGACAGAAGATTTCGCCGTTTCCTTCTACGTTGGTATTGCCAACCACCTTTCCGGAGTAGCCACCACCCACGATATCCATCACGGAATAACCGCTCAAGAAGTGCATGTATTCTTCGCCCTTCTTGATATCGTCTACGTGACCTCTGTTGTTATCTTCTTCCATGTTGATTTTCACATGGGTATCACCCTGGATGACGGTATGTTCTCCATAGCCACCACCGAATACGCAGAAGTGAGGGGATCCCACCTTATTATATATTTCCTTCCATGCCATGGTTTCGAAGAACTTCACATTCACTCCATAAACCACCTGGGTATTATCATGCAGCAATCCCTTTTCCATGGTGAGATGGGCATCTTTGCCTACCACGCATGCTATGTTTCCACCGGCATAGATGTTGTGGTTGATCTTGAACTTCAATGCCTGGTGGTTGTACTGTGGCGAGTAGGTGATACCTTCAATGATGCTTGCCGGTTCCCAGGAACGGGTATCAGCCTGCCAGTAGGAGGTGAGCATAGCCTGTCCACCCTTGATATATACGTTGGTGTTACCCTTTACGTCAGCTGAGGTGATGGCAAGAGAATCCTGTCCATTGACGATGATGCTGTCGCAGCTGCCCAAGCCTCCACCATAGATGCCATGACCTATTCTTCCGTCATAGAGGGTGACGAAGGTGTTGCCGTATACCGTTCCGTTCTGGCAACCACCATAGATTTTTTCCATCAACAATGGTAGCATGGTTGTGTTGATGTCGGCAGCAGGATGCGCCATGTTTTCGGTTGAAGAAGGGTCTTCGTAACCGCCAGTTTCCGTCCTGTATGGATAGGTGATGATTGGTCGGTCTATCAGCAAACTGGTATTGCCATAGATGGCACCCAATTTTGTGACGTTGCCGCATTGGGTGGCAAGACGCCCCTTACCGCCGGCGAATACCTGCGAATAGATGCCGGCACCACGGATGTTGACTAGCGTGGTGCGATGGGAGGCATCATCTTTGTTGTTGGCATCGTAGTTTTGGTTATTCTTGTTTCCTACGTTTGCCACATCGCCTCCACCATATACGCTTCCGATAATCAGGGTACGGTCTACTTCGATATTGGTATTTTTCAATTTCAGTTTTCTACCATATACATGTACCTCTGTTTCCTTTACGCTTGCCATGTCAGGGAAGTCGATGAATTGTCCATCCTTCTTTACAGACTCTACTCCGGCACCGCCGCCATATACGTTCTGACCTACGAAGCCCGCCTTGATGAATATCTTGGATTTGCCACCTACCTTTCCGAAGTAATAGCCTTCGCCCTTGGTATATTCTCCGAAAGGCACGGCACCGAGACCGGCACCATAGATGTTTTCGCAGAAAAGCTGGCAGTCGGTCTCTACGTAGGTATTGCCTGTTACATCTCCTGAGAAACCACCACCATGAATGGCCTGGAAAGAGAAGCCCGGTACACCGAGTGTCCAAGCCAGACGGCTTACGCGATAGCGACGGAAGGTTGCCGGGTCGCTGCCTGTACCATCCACACTACCAAAATATTTTATCTTCTCTTCTTTGTCTACTTTCTTGAATTCCTCATAGAGGCTGTTCTCGAAAGCGGAGTATGTCTTGAAGTCTTCTTTCTGACTGAGATAGCGGTATTTCGCTCCATCTACTTCGATGATACCGTCGTCATTTATATGGCTGCCCGGCTGTGCATACACCGTCGCCTTAGCCACCTTGGTGTTGGCACCATATCCGGCACCGAAAACGGAGAACTGAGGGTCGGCAACATTCTTGGCGCTGATATACCAGCAGAGACCCGGCAGGGTGGTAACGTCGAACATACTGAGCTGTTTGCCGTTCTTGTCTGTGATATCATCAAGAGGGGAGTGGTTGATAACCACGATTGCCTCGCCGGTTTCTTTTTCTGCTGTTGTTGCGTTGTCGGTATAGGTACCCACGATGCAGGCACGGTTGCCGCCACCATAGATATTGTTGTTCTTCTTGAAATTTCCAGAGAGAATTTTATCATTGGTAAAACGGAAGAATTCCTGCGTATCCTTATCCGTCAGAATTCTGCTGATAGCATTCTTCGCTTTTCCTTCTGGGAGGTCATTGATGTTTTCTGCCTTCAGAATATCATCTGTTATCTTCTTGAATTCTGTAATAGAGTTACATATCTTCTGACTATTGCCTTGTGCTGCCAGCCAGGTGGTGATATTGCCGTTGATATCGGCATTCTGGTTCCATATCCAGGTTCCGCCATCCATCTGTACCTTGGTATTGCCCAGGATGTTGGCATAGGTAGCCTTGTTGTTTGTGTCCTTTTCTCCGAGTACTTCCTGGATATCCTGGTTTTCTTCAGAAATTGCTATATCACCATAGCCGCCACCGAAGACGTCACGACCCAGCATACCGCCCTCGATATGAACCAGGGTATTGCCAGCTACAGTGCCATAGGCACAACCGCCATAGATGTTGTACCAAACGTATGGCACGGTATTGCCGTAATAATCGAGTGCAATGGAATTGATGGACGTAGCTGCCGTGTTAGCTACGTGAACGATGGTGTTGCCGTTGATGCGACCCACCTGGTCATAATGTTCAGCCGCTTCTTTGCGAAGTCCCTTGCCGCCACCGAATACCGAACCGAAGATGTCGCCGCCGATGATATTCACCCAGGTGCGATAGTTATCTACTATGTATGATGGATTGATTTCATCATCATAGATGATATCGCCTGTGTCTTTTTTGATGTTGGAATGGCTTATTGGCTTTATGCTATAATCCTGCTTATAATCTTCCGGACCTACATTCGCCATATCTCCACCGCCATAAACCTTACCATAGATCTTGGCATCGTCAGAAATCTCAACTATGGTTTTGCCGATGACACGGGCCACGTTAACGAAGTGGGTGCCATTAGAAGTCTTTGGCGCAACTCCTGCACCGCCGCCGAATACATCGCCATAGATGTTTCCGCCTTTCACAAAAACCTCTGTACGTGAATCTTGGTCTTTATTATTACCAATTTGTCCCGTCTTGTTGTCTTTATCTTTGTAAGGGTCGCCGAATCCTCCACCATATACACGATGCAGGAAAGTATTTCCATCTACGGTTACCTTGGAACTTCTGGTTACGGTGCCGGCATATCCGCCACCCAATACACCCAGGATGGTGAAGTTAGGAATACCCTTGGAGTTGTCGAAAACAGGGATGGTTGTCTTTGAGGCGTTTCTGCGCTTGTGAGGACGAGCCATCTGCTCGGTATCGTCATCATCATCCACCTCAGCATCATAGGCGCTATAATCTCCTTCTACATTCACCGTCACTTCAGTATCCTTAACGGTGGTGTGCTCACCATATCCGCCACCGAATACCGAGAAGTGAGGGAAGTTGTTGTTGTTATAGGAATCCTTCCATTCTTCTGTGTTCAGAAGATCGAATGGAGTCATACCCTTCAGCACCTCTACCGTAGCAACACCTTTTACTTTGCAGGCAAGATTACCGCCACCATAGATATTATGAGGGTTCAGGAAATGTGCCACGGCGTTTGCATCGTCTTCTTTGGCCTTTCCGAAGAAGTATTTAGTGTGATTCTTATCTTCTGTTTCCTTTGGATACCAGATGATGAAATCATTATTATCTGCATCCCATATCTTATTCCAGATGACATTGATGGAAAAGCTGTCCTTTGGCTTTCCGTCGTCGCCTTCTTCCTGTCCACCCATATCCTGTGCCAGATTCACGTTGGTATCGCCTGAAATATCGGCAGAAGTGAACTTCTTCGTATCGGTCAGTTCTGTGCCCGATTCATCCTTGATATTACCCATACCGCCACCGAATATCTGTCCGGCGAAGTTGGCTGCAAAGATGTTAACGTTGGTGCTGCCATCTACCTGTGCATAGTTTCCGCCGCCATAGATATCGCCATAGATGGAAGGTGCCTGCTGGCTGCTTCCGGTGAAGGTGACGTTGGTATTGCCGATTACCTTTCCCACAGAATCTGGGAGTTGGGTAAAACCATCTGTTGATACCGTGGTTGCATTAGGAGTGGTAAGACGTCTCTTCCTTCCTTTTCCGCCTGCAAAGACAGAGCCGAGGATATTGGCTTTATCGCCGATAATCACGTTGGTGGCATCTTTTCTTATAATCTTGTTGCCATATTTTTTTATGTTTTCTACCACTGCCATATCGCCACCTCCATAGATGTTCTTATAGAAGGTGCCGCCATAGATGGTGACATTGGATTTGCCGTAGATGCGAGCCATATCCGAGAGGGTAGAGATATCATTGACTGTACCATACAATCTTGCATCAGCCACACCATATCCGCCGCCGAAGATAGGGCAATGGAAGATTCCGCCATAGATATTGAGTGCTACGTTGCCGTAGGTCTGACCGAGGGCAGTATAGTCGCTGGCTTGTCCCTTTCCTTCCTTGGCTCCGTAAGGATTGTTGGAGTAATACCAGTAGGTGCCTCGTCCTCCCGCAAAGATACCGTTCTTGCAATAGAAGGTGCCGCCATTGATGGTAAGAGATACAGCGGCTGTTTCTCCCTCGCTTCCATATACGTTACCACCCGTCTTACTTGGGATAGCACCGGAAGATGTCCACAATCCCGGACTCATATATCCGCTACCTCCGGCATAGATGCCGTCAATTTTCTCTGCTGTAGAACCAAAGATACCATCATTGATGATGATTTGGGTGTTGGTCTTGAGAGGATCTACATCGGCATAAGTATAATCTCCTGCGTTATAGCAACGGTAGGAAACCAGATTGTTCTTGGCCTCTGAGTAAGGACCATAAAGCATCACGTCTTTTGTTTCATTCCAGTAGGCGATGCTTTCATCCGGTGTATGGGTCTTGGCATCGTCTTTACCATAACCGATACCATTCATACCACCAGCTCCTGCACCGAAGATACCGCAGAGGATATTGCTCTTCTTGTTGTTGTCTTCTGGCAGAATCTTGAAGGTTCCGCCGTTGATGGTGATCTTGCTGTAGCCATAGAATGGGTTGTTGATATATACACTACCCGTATGTCCACGTCCCATACTACCGCCATAAAGTTCGGTAACAACCACGCGGTCATTCTTTTTTTCTATCGTATTGTTTTCTGAATGTTCTGGGTCGAGGGTGATATTGGCTCTACCCATATAGGTGTTGCAAGGCACCTTGTATGTTTTGTTGTTGTAGGTGAGTTCCAGCTCTGTCTGTGCTCCCAAGGTTCCGTTTACGATACGAGCCACCTTACCACTCTTGATGATGATATCCACATCGGCATACATGGCACCCTCGTGGTTTCCGGCAAGGATGATACCGGCATCGTAATCGTTGGATCTGGTCTCTTTGGTCTTATCAGACATGAGGACCTCTCTCGGCGTATTATTCTGGTTGTTCCATGCTCTGTCGATATCCATCGTAATGGTACATTTGATAGGCTGGTTAGGCGTTCCCATCACACCATTCAGCTGATTACCATTGGTGTCTTGGGCGATAGTCTGACGACCACCCACGCAGATGGCAGAATAGAATCCCGATTTGATGGTGATGCTGAATCCCTCTTTGCCATGAGGCATGGATTCTTCGAAGGCTTTGATATTCGTTGGGTTGTTCAGCGGATAGAAGCGACCATCGTTGCTGAAACCGCCGAATATCTGCATAGGTGTGGTTACGGCACCATCAATGGTACCATAATTGATAGCATTATCTTTGAAACCTTCCATCTTGATACCTTTACCCATCTCCAGGTTATTGTATTGGCAGAAGATGTTCTTATAGGAGTTTGTTCCGCTGGCTGTATTCTTAAAGGTGATATTCTCAAAGCGGGTATCTCCCCAAAGAGGGAGACCCTTATCGAGACTGGTAATCTCGATGGAACCGCCATCTTTATAATCACTATATTCGCCGGTGATGGTCACGTTACGGAAAAGTGGAGAATCCTTTTTGGCATTGTCCCATTTTTCTTTGGTAAGAATATTACCTCCGATATTATTGTCTGTAATATTGAAACCGGTAGCCTTGTCATTGGTAACATCCTTGTTGCTTTCACCCATCAATACGATGATGTTCTCATCCCATGAACCAGCTTTCGAAAGCTTGCTGTAGGCTCCCCTCCAGGTAAGCATAGGTTTCTCTGCCGAATAACCATATTCATCATTCGTGATATTTCCTTCTTCCGTCTTTTTAACGTCATCTGTTATTGCTGTGGCTGGTTTCAGATAAACCACCGTTGTGACACTTACACGGGTATTGAGAAAAGTCTTTCCGCCCGAAGTAACGAGAATATGACAGCTGAATTTATCGTTATAGGATGCAGTAGATGGACGCTTAAAGCTGTAGGAAGTTTCTGATAATTTGGTATCGCCCTTATACCACTGGTATTTGATATCCAATCCCAAAGCTTCATTGCTATATTTCTCCTCTGTATCGTTGGTAACTGTTACGGTATAGGTATTGCCGCTGGTAGCCAGAGATGCATTTACGTGAATTGCCTTTACCTGCATGGCATTGGTGCGTGCACCGCCACCGATGGCATATACTTTCTGGTCGTAATCCTGACGAGGCAAGGTAAATGAATTGCTGGCAGCTGTTTCCACTTTCTTCCATTCTCCTTTCTCATCAGTAACATACCAGTCGTATTGCTCTCCTGATTCTTCTCCTGTATCAGTCAATACTTTCAGCACGTCTGTTGCTGCACGATTGTAAGTCAGATGGACGGAACTGAAAGAAAACGTTTTGGAAGTAGAAGAATACGTCCAGGTTTTCTTTTCCAGTTGATAGGTATTGATGAAATTATTGTTGAAATCCGTAAAATCCTTGCCAAAGTTGGCTGTTTCCTTGATGTTACCATCTGAGTAGGTGTTTGTTCCTACTTCAGAAGTGTAGAACCAGGTATCGATGGTAGCACCATATTTGGTCTTGTATGTATTCAGATAGGTTAAACTATAAAAAGCTACAACGCTACCCGTGCTGCCTTTCTTATTGGTAACCATTTTCTTGCCATGAACATAGATGTTGGTAGGCATAATGTTCTTCTTGTTTGTACCCCAAGTGGTTGCACAGCCGATAGCACCGGCAACCGTTACACTTGTCGGTTTCTTAAGCGTGGCATTCTTATGTATATTGATTTCCGTATCAGAGGAAAGATTGAAGATTCTGAAATTAGAATTATTAGAATTATTAGAACTGCTCAGATATCCGATAATACCGCCAATTCGGCAGACATTGGCTGCTGTGTATTTCTCTTCGTTGTCGGTAATTTTTGATTTTCGGATGATGATGTTGCTCACTTCTGCATAATCAACCAGGTCGCTGGCTACGATACCGATTTTTACCGTACCCGTTCCGGTAGGAAGTTTATCCTTTTGGGTTTCCAGACTTGCATTCTCGATAATCAGGTTAGTAACTGTGGCATAGTGGTTCTCGTCTTTTCCCTTCAATCTTGAGAAAAGACCCCACGATGCCTCTGCCGTACCATTAGTGGTCCAGTATATCTTCATGTTGCTGATGGTCTTTCCATCACCATCCAATGTTCCTCCAAAGAAACCGGCATTAGTGTCGTTCAAGGTTCCGATAGGCATCCAGATACCTTTGCTCAGGTCGATATTTTCTGATAACTGGAAGTATTTGCCGGAATACACCGTTTGAGATTTTCCGTTGGTCACATCATGTGCCAGCTTCGCCAGTTCCAGGTCGCTGCTGATGATGTAAGGGTCTTCTTTTGAACCCTTTCCTTTAAAATCTTCTTCGGAATAGAATTTCACTTTGGTATTGTTCTCGCCGTTGTATTCCTTGCCGTAAACCTTCGGCTCCACATCGTCGAGGCTTACGGTTTGCTGATTATTATCAGCATCGGTATACGATACTTCTATCTTAAGGGTTTCCTGACTCAGGTTGAGGGTCAACATCCTGCTGTCTGCTGATACCTTTTTACCATCAGCATCAGTCACTTCCTTCTCATTTTCCTTTTCATCAGCCTTAATCTTAACCGTCCAGGTACACGTTGTGCCCTCCGGAATCTTACCCTCAGGGATGGTAAACGAGATGGTTCCTTCCTTGAAATTGCAAGTTTCCTGAATATCTTTCTTGCTGAGGCTCTGTGCCCATACTGCCTGGATGCTCATCAGCCAGATGGCGAGGAGCATCATCAGGTTTCTGCGTATGATATTTGTAGAATGTATGATCATTTTTTCTGTAATTTCTGTTAGTCAGTTATTTTCTTTATCTGTTAATCTATCAGCAGATATCCCGTGTAGGCATCCTGGTCGCTCATCACGTAGAGATAACGGGGTTGGATAAGAATGCGGATGGAATTGATGGTGGCGGTAGAGCCAGTATTGATATTGCTGAAATTGTCCTTGTTCAGAAGAATGGAGGATGTCACATTCTCTCGGGTGATAGGGTTTTTGCCATCCTGCGTCGTCATCTTTACATCGTAAGTTACGTTGATGGATGGCTGGAAGGAGGCAAGGGGGATGGTGTAGAAGATGTCGCCCCATGGCTGATATTCCGTAGTTGGGATTTCCAGAGACGGAGAAGATTGATTTTCTGAAGATGATGTATTTTGATAAGGGATAATGACGGGATCATCCTTCGTATAGGTTCTTGTGGCGATGTCCTTCCATATTATCTTGCCGGCTGTCCATTTCTTCGTGTTGGTACTGTAGGTGAACGCTCGGGTGATGGTGCCGCTGATAGGAATCTCGCCCGTGATATTCACGCTTTTGATATGAAACTGGCGGATGGCTCCCATCGTAGGGTCGAGTTTAAAGAGAAGTTTATAGCCAATCAGCGTCTGGTCAAACTTGAACTTCACGGTATGTTCAAACGAGAGCTTTTCATCCTGATCTGATTTCACCGTTCTATGCTCAGGAAGGGCACAGATGATAGGCGCATTTTTAGCATCGAAGAGGAAAGGGGAATTGGATGAAGAGGTTGATGATGAAGAAGAAGTTGATGAAGAAGCTGAAGAGCCTGATGGGGCGTAAGGAACGGAGAGGGTATAGGTGTCGGTATTGCTATCGGTATCGGTGCTGATAGCAATGCTGCTTCCTGTTCCCTGCTGGTAAGGCATGTAGGCGAAGAAATCGAAATGGCGGGCATCCTTGAAGTCTTCCCATTTCTTCGGTTCGCCATATCCCCAGGCATTCTGACTGCTGTCGTAGATTACCTGCTGGTTGTTGAAAATTTGGGTTCCGGCATTGCCCAACTGTTTGGTAACATAGTAATATCCCCATACGCCCATCTGTCCGGGGTGTAGGGCAGGGTCGTATTTCTCGTACTCATTGGCACGGGTTGCTGCATTCTGGCTTTTTGCCTTCTGGTTTTCTACTTTCTGGGTTTCTACGGTGAAGGTGATTTCATCGTAATGGTCAGAATGCTGTACGGGCATATTGCTGCTATCGCAGGCGCTGAGGCTTGCGAGAATGGCAAACTGGCTGAGGATATATTTCAGTTTCTTCATATATTTCTATTTCTTCGTTTTGTTGAGGAATTAGTAGTAGCCTGCTTTGCTGAGGCTGGCTTTGCTGTGACCTGCTTTGCTGTGACCTGCTTTGCTGAGGCTGTTTTAGGCGCATTTACTAGCGGCTTTTACCAGTCGCCGGTACCAGTGCCGTTATTGTCGATATTGGAATTTTTGTTCCATTGCTCCACTTCTACTTCGGCGAAGGTGATACTGGAAGTGGTTTCCGAAACCTTAAAGATGTAGGTATATTGAAAGCCTGCCTTCCACTGCATGTATTCGCTGCCGACTGTGGCGGTGACATGATTTCCTTCTATTTTGGCGGAGAGGATATAATTGCCTTGCTGATAATTGGCGATATCCATGGGTGGCATGAAATACCATTTCTGGCGAATCTCGGTTTGATGGTTCTCGTCGTTTGCTTCCTCGTAAGGGATGGTGAGTTCGAGAATGCCTGAATTGGTTGTTTTCCAGGTTTTGTAAACATCAGTGCTGGTTCCTGAAAGAGGATAGGTGGCGGTGATTTTTCCAGCAACAGGGGTTTTGTCATCTGATGATCCTGACCATAGGAAAGTGCCATTGCCAGTTGGTTTCCATCGTTCATCCCGGAAGGAGATTTCTTTGATAGAAGCAATCTGTTTATCGTTGTATTTGAATTTGAATCTTACCTTGGCGATAAGGGGTACGAAAGTAAGTTTCACCTGATCTCCGATTTTCGGGGTACAGAGATTCGAGATATAAGGGGTGGAGGTAAGGGTGGCGTTGGAGTTGAATTCGTAAGGGATGGTGATGGAATGCGAATTGGCATTCGTGTTCTCGCTGGCGGTAACACCGCTGGCATTAGCAGGAGCATAAGCCCAGAAGTGATAATGAAGGGCGGAATAATCCCAGTATTTGATGGTTTGGCGGAGATTGAGGGAAGCGTTATATTTCCCGATATACTCCCAGTCATTGGATGAAGTATTCCAATCAACCAGATACCCATCCATCACTTTTTGGATAGAAGAGTTGGTGCTTCCATTTTCATTTTTGGTCTTGTATCCCCAAACTTTAAAGGAAGTAAAAAGACTTTCCAACCCCGTTTCACCTTCTCCTGCACGAGAACTAGCATCCTGCCATGATCCGCTATTTCCGCCAAAAGAAATCCCCACTTGCTGAGACTCTGGTATAAACGGGTCGTCCTGCCCCGAAGAGGAGCAGGACAACAGGCATAAAGCCATAAAGTATATGAATATAATGTGTTTAAACATTCATTGAATTTAGATAATATTATTTTGAACCATTATCCTTAAGCTCGATGTCTTGATTAGGATTATCAGTTCCTTCTTCTGCAATAACAGAATCAAACTTGATAGGGTAAAGACCTACAGTAGTACCATCTGTAGTGCCATTTGTGTCTTTAGAAATCTTAAAGATATAGGTGAATGACTTATTGGCTGTCCAATTTGTGTATTTACCGTCTACTTTTGCAGTTGCACCTGTTACTTTGATTTCTTCACCAGAACCATCTGTAGATATCAGGGTATAATCTACTTTGAGAGTAAGCTCGCCAACATTGCCGCAAGGAAGAATTGCCTTAGAATTTGTTGGCTTAGAAATGTTACCAGGTGTATTTGCGCGGCCGATATAGACATTTGAACCTCCCTCTAAACCTTCTGCTGCTACTTTCGACAAATCCGCAAATGTGATGGTGGTAGCCTTATTGGTTACTGTGGCTTCATCTCCTCTAGTTGCTAATTGGCGTGCTGAACCTGTAGATGAAGCAGGCTCCCAATCTGTCTTCACATTTTTATTCTGGTCAAAAGAGACTTTAATAACTTCCATTTCTGAACCTGTTGGAATAGTTGCTTCGCTTGCAAAAAGAGTTGGAGTATTATTAGGGGTTTTGTCATCGGCACTTTTATAGAACTTTACGTCTTTAACAGAGTAACCTTCTATAACCTCATAAAGACCAATATTTACTTTTGTTCCTAATGGGTGGAAAGTAAAGCTAACTTTGTCCTTAAATTTACTTTTATTTACATTCACGCGATCAGCAATGTAGCATTTTACGAGGTTGTCAATTTTACCTTTAAGAGTATATGTGTAATCGTTGCTATTTACCTTACTAGCTTCTACATCATTCGCTCCTGTTCCTTGAGTTGCTGTTCCAAAAGAGAAAGCTACGAAATCATACTGGCTTGCAGAATAATCCCAATATTTGAGGGCTTGTGTTGTAGAACCTGCATTATTACTCTGGTTATTTAATGAATTAAAAGTCAATCCTTTATATTCCCAAGCAGAATTCTGGTATTGAACATTGTAGTGGTCATAAACGGTAATGGCTTCATTGTCCGTTGTTTTAGTTCCAAATACTACGAACTTGTTATTAAGTGCATCTGCAGCTTCTGCATTCTCCTTATTTGCACGACTCATCTTTCCCGCCTCACCACTGAAGCTAATCTCTTTACCATTTACGGCACTAGGGTTGTTTCCTGGAACTTCGCCAAGGAAATCATCATTTGCGCAGCTGGCTAATGCCAAGGCTGCAATCGCTGAAACAAAATAATATTTCTTCATATTCATGTAATTTTTTTAATTTTTTATTCTCGTATAATTAATAATCTTTGATAATTAATATTCTCGTATTATATCCTGAAAAGCTTGTTACGCTTCATGACTATATATCAAACTCATTCCTACATATCAAACTCCCATTGCTTCTCCTCGAAATCCTTTACCACGGCATCGAAGCCGGAACCGCCAGGGCGGTTGGGTACTGGAATCGTGTCCATATCGAGGTCGATGGTGATGACTCCGCCACGGAAAAGCTTTCTTACCTGGTCGGTTACGTCGAAGACAAACGTTGAGTCCTTGCCGTTGTTGAACTGCATCGACAGGTCGAAATAATGACGGTTGTTCAGGTCGACTGTACCCACCTGCTTGAGTGATTCCTTATAAGCTCGGGTGTCGAGGCGGCTCGGATTGACTTTTGGGATGCCGAAGGTGAGCAACTTGCCTCCGATGATATCTACCTGGGTACCATCCTGAAGGGCTAGGTCCTTCTTCATTCGCATACTGAAGTTCACCGTGATGGCATCAGAACCCGTCACGCCCGTGTTGAGCGTTACCGAACGAGCCATGCCGCTGAGGTTGGCGTTTCCGTCGATGGAGGTGATGATGCGACCATTGCGGTTGTTGTGGCGCAATATCACCTGCACCAGGTAGATGTATGTCATGGGTTGCAGCTTCATGTCGAGCTTCTTCACCCACACGTTGCGGTCGGCATCGAAGTCAAATCCGTCGAGGTTCTTGTTGATCTCGATGGCACTCTCGTATCCGGCAAACAGTTCCTCTGGCTGATAGAAGGAGTGAGAGAAGCGGGTGCTGTAATGGGGAGCTGACATCATTGTCTCACCTGTGTTGGCAGTCACCTCGTCGTAGGAGGTGGATTCGTCGATGCGAATGCTCTGTATGCCGTCGGGTGGATCGATGTAGTTCCATGCCAGAATGTCCCAGTAGCCATAGTCGTAGTTGGCCGTGAGGTCTTTGCCTGTGATGGTATGCTTGTAGGGAGCGTCGTGTGGGCCGTTGGGCGTGAAGCCCGTGTAGTAGCGGCGAATCTCAAAGGCATCAGGCTCGGTATAGCCCAACTTGCCGAAGAGTTCCACGTCGGTGGCATCCCATTTGTATTTCCATTCTGCCTTCCAGTCGTACGTTACGTCGTACTCGAGCTGGTAGTTCCAGATGGCCTGCAGCTCCACGTCGATGTTGGGCAGGTCCATGGTGGCATCCTTGCCGTCCTCGTGCAGATAGAGCATCGGGTCGCGCTGGCAGCTGATCATTGCCACACAGCAGAGTACAAAGAACAATTGTAAGTATCGCATCGTCTTATTTCCTTTCCTTGTGTCGGTAAATCAGGTCGTAGCTCAGCGTGATTTCCACCCTGGTAGGACCTATCCACGAATAGCTATGCTGGCGTTTCTTGAAATCCTTGGCATTGCCATACCACTTGTAGTAGTAGCGGTTGGCGTCGGTGTCGGGATCCACGGGACATCGCCACTGGTAGGGGTCGTAGAGTGTATTCAGATAGCCAAGCTGCAGGCCGAACTCCAGTCGCCAGTGCTCTTTCCTGTCTATCGGCATCACATATCCTACTCCCATTCCGGCTCCCCATCCTTCTCCTTCCCATCCCCTCTTTTCAGAGAAGCATATATTATATAGGTACGCGTGCGCGTAGGCACTGAAGAAGAATCCCTTGAAAGCCGCCCCTTTTCCCGGTTTCCGCTCCTCTATGTCGCCCCGGCGCAGATAGTAGCGGGTGTGAACCTGGTAGTTGCGCAGCTGGAAGTACTTGTGCTTGCTGTAGTGTTTCCACCAGGGACCGTCGAAACTGGCTCCGTAGGTGAAATGACCACGAAGCGGATAGAACTCTATCGCCACGTTGGGGATGGGACAGAAGCGGTTGTATCCCGGCATGTAAGCCAGGTCGAAGAGCAGATTGGTCTTTACGCTCATCAGTTCGCGGCGTTCATCGCCTTCCGTCTCTTCTTTTTCTGTCTTTTCTATCTTTTCTATCTCAATCTCTTCCTTTTCTGTATGGAGGAGCGAGTCCTTCTGCACGGTTTCCGCTTCCGAAAGCTGAGGCTTGATGCTTTCCTTGGAATTTGCGGCAGCGGTGAGATTCCGGTTGATAGCCATGATTCTTACGGATCGCAGGCTTGGGAAATAGTTGTGATAGAGGTGCTGCCACAGCTTTCCCCTGTCTTGCCTTATCATCGCCTCCTTGAGCAGCACCACGTCGGCAGCATATTGGTTCATCAGTGAATCCACCACCGGGAGGCAATCATCCTTCCTGAGTTTCATCAGAGCCCGCATCAGGGGGAAATCCATCGGCGCCACATCGTAGCGGATGAGATTCGTGTTGATGCCATAGCTGCTGAGCAAAGCATTCATGGAAGCCTTGCGTGCGTTGGCGAGTTGAGTATTGATATGGAGGGAACCTTCTGGAGATGCTGAGGCGCGACCGATGATGATGCCGCTGTCGCCCAATGCCTTCAATTTGGGAATGAGATTGTTGGTAATCCATTTCCTGTCTTGCTGCTCAATGTCTTTTTTTCCGACAACAAACGGGATGATAGGGCGCGAATCGTGAATGAATGCAGAATCGGTGGTAGACACCTGTGCCGTTGCATTCATGCTGAAGCCGAATATCATGGAAAGTAATGTTCTCGTATATCGCATATCGCACGTTTAGACAATTTAAATGAATTTTATCTATAGCATTTGAATCAATACCAAACTTTAGTCGAAGAATTCCAGGAAGGCGCTAGGTAGATAGGCTGTGGCGATGGTGGCGATGTCGTCGATGATGACGGCCACTCGCTGCTGACCATGATATCGTGCCACTCTTCCTTCCACACCCTTGAACTTGCCGTCTATCACCCTTACCCGCTGCCCGCTCTTGAACTTCTGTTCGTTTTCCGGTACCAGCAGCACATCGTTGGCTTCTGATTCGCAGATGATTCGGAGACTCTCTATCTGATAGTCGGGCACGATGAGCGGTGCTTTCTGGATTTTGGAACCCTGATGGAAGTGGCGGTAGTAGAAGCGGAGAAAGGGAAGATTCACGTTGTCGTAGACAAACTGTTTCAGTTCCTCCTCCGTGCCGTGGGCGAAGAAGATATTGGGCAGTCGTGATTCCACGACCACTCTGCGTTCGCCTTTCACTTCCTTGGTTACGTGAAGGGTAGGGCAGAAAGCCTTTACGCCCTTGCTCACCAGATAGTCGTATGCCTTTTTTTCTCTTCCGTAGGTGGTTCTGAGAGCATACCAATGAGCCTCTGGATGGTTGATTTTCGGTTTTTGGTTAGTTTCCGAAAGGGCGTATTTGGTGGACACCCCTACTTGGTGTTTTTCCTCTTTTTGAGGATTCGCCGTTTCGGGGAGGGCGCTGGAGGTAAGTCCAGTGCTAGGAGATTTTTCCTGATCTCCTGAGGAATGTGCATCGGATGATGTACATATTTCTACTTTCATATTCTATTTTAACTTATTCTAGTCAGAACCCAGTTAATTGAATTTGATTCTGCTCTTTTCTTTTCTACTTTCAGTAGATAGCAGAATTCATGCTGCAAAGATAGTGTTTTTTAGCTAAAGTGCTTTCAATTTTTCTGAAATAATTTCAAAAGGAGTATATCTTTAACTATTTTGCTATTTTATAATTCTGTATACGAAAGTCTAAGATGTGTGTTTTGCGTTTGTTTTCTGTGTTTTGCGTTTGTTTCTTGTTTTTAGTACCTGTTTCTTGTTTTCTTCTGTTTGGCTTTAAATGATGGCAGGTTTCGTGGAAATTTCTATCCGGCAGTGGCGGATGCACGTACGGCAATGGCAGATGCTTATACGGCAATGCCGGATGCCCATTCGCCAACGGCGGATAGACATCCGGCATAGATATTAGAACTTATAGATAGCTCCGAAAGAAATGTTGCTAGCATCTACATTAACTCCGAATGTAGACCAGTTGTCACCATGGTCAGGAGAATAACCTCTGTAACCGAGGAAACCTACCTTTGTGATGAAGTTTACGTGGTCTGAA
>ERZ869991.42-NODE-42-length-32169-cov-4.967687_pt1 | contig 32169 bp, 25 predicted proteins | sample MGYA00520862_ERZ869991 | MGnify/ENA primary metagenome ERZ869991 (study PRJEB32232, sample SAMN07284978) | human gut metagenome | biome: human-associated habitat; material: feces | host: Homo sapiens | place: Tanzania | collected 2014-08-11 ...
CAACCGTCCACTTTCAATTGCTTGCGCAAATTCGATGGACGTGCCTCATATCCCCATACCTGAAGGCAGGGGCTTTACGGCACTTGCGGTAAAATACAGTTTTGGGCTCAGAATAAAAATATTCTGAACCCAAAAAACTGTCTTTTCAGATGAATAACCGATAGTTGCCTGTCCTAATTTTCAGCTTTCGTTGCCTTCTCTTCAGAGGTATCTTCAGGCGAAGAAAGCTTTGATTCGGCAACTTCATTGGAAGTCGAAGAATTGTCTTCTTTACTTAAGTTGACACCTTCTCTCTCTTGCTCTTCTTTTTTGAGAATATCTCTGGCAGAAGGGCCTAAGAGTTCATCCAATTCGGCAGCTTCTACAAGCTCTTTTTCCATAAGTAGGTCGGTGAGCTTGTCTAAATCTTGACGGTGATCCTGCAAAATATTGCGGGCTCTTTCGTAAGATTCAGTTAAAATGCGACGTACTTCGGCATCGATAGCTTGAGAAGTATTTTCCGAATAGTTGCGATGCTCGCTGATGTCGCGTCCTAAGAAGACTTGGCTTTGCTTGTGGCCATAGTTGACAGGGCCGATAGTGTCGCTCATACCGAAGCGGCAAACCATATCGCGGGCAATTTCGGTGGCTCTCTCAATATCGTTTGAAGCGCCGGTAGTAATTTCACCAAAGACCACTTCTTCAGCTACGCGACCGCCCATAAATACTGCCAAACTGGCCAGCATTTCGGAGCGAGTTTTGTTATAGCGATCTTGGTCGGGTACCAAAGAAGTGACGCCCAAAGCTTGGCCTCTGGGTAAAATAGTAATCTTACGCACAGGGTCGGCTTGGGGAATAGCTCTGGCTACTAAGGCGTGGCCTCCTTCGTGGTAGGCTGTGACACGACGATCTTTTTCGGAAATGATTCTACTCTTGCGCTCGGGGCCCATCATGACACGGTCGATAGCTTCGGTGCAATCGGCCATAGTAATGACGTCTTCTTTGCGTCTAGCTGCCAGCAAAGCAGCTTCGTTAAGCAAGTTTTCCAAATCGGCTCCGGAAAAACCGGGGGTACGCTGAGCCAACTCGCGCAAGTCGACATGCTCATCCAGTGGCTTACCTCGGCTGTGAACTTTAAGTATAGCTGTACGACCGGCAATATCGGGTCGATCTACTACTACTTGGCGATCGAAGCGTCCTGGGCGCAACAAAGCGGGATCGAGCACATCGGGGCGGTTGGTGGCGGCTAAAACGATAACAGGTGAGGAATTGGGGGTACTGTCAAAACCATCCATTTCCACCAAAAGCTGGTTTAAGGTTTGCTCTCTTTCGTCATGGCCGCCTCCCAAACCGGTACCGCGCTGGCGACCTACAGCGTCAATTTCGTCCATAAAGACGATACAAGGGGCGGTCTTTTTGGCTTGCTCAAATAAGTCGCGAACGCGGGAAGCACCTACGCCGACGAACATTTCCACAAAGTCGGAACCGCTAATGTAATAGAAAGGTACTCCGGCTTCACCGGCTACAGCTCGACCTAACAAAGTTTTACCTGTACCGGGGCTACCCAAAAGTAAAACGCCTTTGGGAATACGAGCACCTAAAGCTTTGTATTTGGCGGGGTATTTTAAGTAGTCGACAATCTCTTCCAACTCTTCTTTGGCTTCTTCTACGCCGGCTACGTCGTCGAAAGTGACGGTTATTTTGTCACTGGTAACGGCCTTGTGCTTGGAGCGGCCAAAACCAAAACCTTGGTTGGCTCCGGAAGCTTGGCGACTAATCATAATGAAGAAGAACACCAAAATGACCAGGGGCAGGACGTTAAAGATAATCATCCACCAATCGCCCCAGCTGTCGTCTTCGATGGTCACTTTTACTTTGTGTTTTAAAAGCAACTCTTCGGGAGAAGGAGTGACGGCGGAGCGGAAGGTTGTTTTGAATTCACTGAAAGTGCGATTTGCTGCAGCCAAAGCCGGATCGGAGGCCGGTTGTGGAGAGGCAAACTTACCTTCTATAACATCTCCACGTATCGTGACAGAAGCCACTTTGTTGCTGGTGACTGCGTCTATGAACTCGCTGAATTTAAGATTTTCGGAAGCTCCGGAGCCCCCCATATAATCAAGAATCAGCAGAATAATTCCGCCTAAAATAAGAAATATAAGTAACTGTCTGAGATATTTAGACAAAATGTGTATCCTTTAGAATTGTCAGGGCTGAGTCCACCGGAAAGTTCAGCCTCAATAACTGGACGTGCAACTGCTTATGCTCACACGCCTTGGTATACTAACCTAAAAGCAGTACCTCTGGCAAGAAGAACAGAGATAAGGGCGCAGCTAAAAATAGCTATTTTTTGTCTGTATCGCTAATAGTTAGTTCAGACAAATAAGGCAAGTTGCGATACAGTTGCTTATAATCTAAACCGTATCCAACCACGAATTGGTCGTCCAAAGAAAAACCGACATAGTCGGCTTCTATATCTGTTTGGTGTCTGTGGGGACGATCAAACATAGTGACAATCTTTATACTTTCCGGATCGCGCAAAGATAAAGTTTTTACCAAATAGCTGAGAGTTTCTCCCTCGTTGATGATATCCTCGACGATAAGGATCTTGCGCCCTTCGACTAAGCTGTCTAAGTCTTTCAGAAGACGAACATGATTAGTTTCTTTGTCACGAGTTACACACAAAAAGTCAAAAGTTACGTCTAAAGTTAAATATCGCGAGAGATCTGCTAAAAAAGGCACAGCTCCGCGCAAGACGGCTAACAAATGCACCGACTGTCCTTCGTAGTCGCGGCTAATTTGAGCGGCTAATTCTTTGACTCTGTTTTGTATTTGAGTTTCGGAAAAAATAACTTGACCTAGTTGAACTTGGTCGACTGTTTCTGGAGAATGCGACATTGCTGATACCCTTTCTTATATTGGTGATGCTTGTATACTGATAACTTGTGTTTGGCCTGGCTTGGCCAAAAAATTTTGATCGGCTCTCAGGCCAACGACCCATATGAGGTGCTTGCCGCAACAGAGCAGCGGAAGTAAATCTCGCTCTTGCTGAGGTATTTGACTACTGAGCAAATATTTCTTCAATTTTTGATTTCCTTGGCCTCCGGCCGGAAAAAAACGATCGCCTGGCAAGCGAGAGCGCACCGATAGAGAGCGATTATCTTCAAGTTCGGTCAAAAGACGGTTGGGATCAAGCCAAATTTTTCGAGGCTCGGGCCGTTGGCTAACTGGTTCGGCTCTGAAGGTCAGTTTCATACGGCGCAGGGGAAACGATAACTCCAAAGACGGGGAAAGTTCAGTATTGACTATTTCAAGTTTCGAGTTGGCTTGCACAAATTTATGCAAAAGATCTATCTGGGCTTGGGAAAGTTCTAATGTTTGAGAGGCAAGCTCTGTATTGGGCGATTTTTCAGAGTAATTGCTAGGCTCCAACCAAAGAATATCCTGTTGCCAGCGTACTTGCAAATTGTTCACTAGAGGCATGAGCTTGCCGTTGGCTGCCGTCATAAAAGATTCCAAAGCAGCGTAGTGGCAACTTTCCAAAGGCCAAACTTTATCAGGCCTATTGGACATATTGCTTAGCACCTTGTCTTGAGCTAAGCGCCAAAGGCGTTTGCGCAAAGCTACTGGCAAAGAGGCCAGCCAAGTGCGCCTAAAACCGACAAGATTGTTTTGCGGAACTTGAATAAAAGCTCTGTATTCTGCTAGAGGAGGTGGGGGAGTTGCTGAAGCGTAGACAGCGCCTTCGGCCCAGAGCTTTTCAACTTGCTGACGAAAATAATCTTCGTCTTCTTGAGCGCTTTGAGCTAAGCGTCCCAAAGAAGAAACTATGCGACCATTCCATTTTTTTAATAGAGGCAGCAACTCCAAACGCACTTTGGTACGTGGAGCGTCGGCAATATGGTTGGTGGAATCTTCGCGCCAAGTTTGGCCTCTTTGGAGCAAATATTGACACAACTCTTCTTTAGTAAACATGAGCAAAGGACGCAACAAAGTATAATCGCCGCGAAAACTTTGAGTTCTTATGGCTCCCAGTCCGGCTACTCCGGTGCCATTTATTAGGCGCATAAGCACAGTTTCGGCCAGATCGTCGGCCGTGTGGGCGGTCAATAAAAATGGCAAATTGTATTCTTTTTGTATTTGCGCAAAGAAAGCGTAACGTTCGCTGCGGCCAGCTTCTTCCAAAGAAAGACCTTTAGTAGCGGCAATCTGGGCTATAGGTGCTTTTTTAGCTAAACAAACTATGCCCAAGCTGCGGCACAGATTTTCAGTATGTTTTCTATCTTCTCCGGATTCAGGACGTAGCTGATGATCTAAATGAGCGGCATAAATAGTTAGATCCAGAGCTGGTTGCAATTCGTGCAAAAGGCAAAGCAGAGCAGTAGAATCGCTTCCACCGGAAATGGCGGCTAAACAGCGGCTGCCCTTGGGAAGCAATTGGGATAATTGCAAAAAATTTTCTAAGCGGGTAGCGAGAGAAGACATATCGGGAATACAAAAAAAGCCCAGATAATTCTGGGCCTTATTGGTGCCGGGGGCGAGAGTTGAACTCGCGACCAAAGGCTTATGAGTCCTCTGCTCTACCACTGAGCTACCCCGGCGGACGCGAGTATAATAACGATTAGGCGTACTGTTGTCAAGAGTATATTCCAAAAAAATGCAAAAAATACAAAATAATCTTGTGACCTTGCCATAAGAGAAACAAGGAAAAGCAGATCAGACTTGAAATAGGCTGGATTAAGTTCGGTGAAATAACTTTTTCAGGAGTCTCTATGAGCGGTTCTAATCGGGGTGTATCTGTAATTTATTACGGAAAAGGCACTACTTACAATCTGGCATTTTTAGGTGCACTGGAAAAGGCTGGCTACAATTCCGGTGGAAGGGCTGTTCTTACTGACGAAGGATTGGGGCAAAACTTGCATCCGGATGTAATAATTATCGATTGTGCGGTGGCCGATTGGAATCGTACGGTCGACTTTATAGCGCAGTTGCGTCAAAATTTCGCTTTGCAAGAATGCACAATTATAGCCATTGTTTCTAATAAAGATGGTGAAGATGGAGAAGATCCCAGTGTCAAGTTATTCGCTGCTGGAGCTTCTGATGTTATCGATATAAATACCGATCCTGAAGTCCTAGTGGCTAGAATCGGAGTGGCTTTGCGCTCTTATATGAAAGATATTCCCATTCCCAAAGTTCGCTCTGCGCGATCTAAAGTGGAAGTAGTGGGAGTAGGTGATACTTTAGGGCGTTATAAACTGGAAGCTATTTTGGGCATAGGCGGTATGGGCGTTGTTTATCGAGCTGTCGACACCGATCTAGATAGAGAAGTGGCCGTCAAAGTTTTGCCTGACGACGCTAATTTAGCTAAACATCATGTAGAGCGTTTTTTGCGTGAAGCAGAAATAATGGCCCGTTTGAATATTCCCGAGACCGTACATATTTTTGATATTGGCAGCCAGCCGGTAAATTATATAGTGATGGATCTAATCCAAGGGAAAGATTTAGAACAACTGTTGCAAGAAAGATTGCTCAGTCCGGCCGAGGTGGTGCGTATTGCTATTACTGTAGCTAAGGCTTTGTATAAAATTCACCAAGCTGGTATTGTGCACCGCGATTTAAAACCCAGCAATATTTTTATCGATCAAAAGGGTAGAGTGCGCCTTTTAGATTTTGGTATTTCCAAATTGATTGACGCTCCAGTCATGCTTACTATGCCGGGCAGCACTTTAGGTACTCCTGTCTATATGGCTCCCGAACAATTCGATCTTACTATGGGAGAAGTTTCTGCTCGCACCGATATTTATGCTTTGGGGCTCATAATTTATGAGGCATTGGTGGGCCGTGTACCTTTTAGAGAAGATGGCATTATGAATGTCATAAAAGAGATCGTTATGGGCAGTCCTATGTCTTTGCGCAAAGTACGTCCTCAAGTCGATCCCCAACTTGACAAGATAGTGTTGAAAGCTACTTCTCGTAAGCCGGAGCAGCGTTTTCAAAATGCCCTGGAAATGGCTGAAGCTTTGGAAAAATTGGATTTGAGTTTGCCAGATTACAGTGTAATTAAAGAAGGACACGCCGAATAAGCGGAGGCTTTTGGGAAATTATCCGCTACAATGATTTTTTTAGGATAGACACACAATATGGAAGATGAAGTTACTTTAGAAGAGGAAAAAGCCGAGATTGAGGCTACTTCTGCCGAATCTGTTGCCCAGAATCAGACAGAAACGAGCCCCAAAGAATCGTCCAAGAGCGATAATATAAGTTTGTGGGAGTCGATAAAATTGCTTTTTATGGCTTCCCGCGCTTTTTGGATTGTCAATTTAGTTAGCTTCGGAGATGGCATAGCTTATTTTGGCGTCTTAACTTTACTGACCAGATATTTAGGCTCCGATTTGGCTATGGGAACGGCCCGAGCCGGCTTAGCGGTGTCTCTCTTTACCGGTTTGGTCACTTTGGCTGTAGCTGGAGGAGGTTGGGTTGCCGATAAATTGGGAGTACGCCGCGCTTTGCTAGCTTCGTTGGGCGTAATTTTAATCGGTCGTGCTCTGTTAGCTTTTTGTCCTCATTTGGGAATTGGCGGTATGGCCTCTTTCTCCGCTGTGGCGGCTTTGGTCATTATGGCTTTAGGCTATGGTGTTTTAGAGCCATCCATGTATAGCGGTGTCAAAGAATATACCGATCCGCGCACAGCTGCCATAAGCTTCAGTTTGCTCTATGCCATTATGAATTTAGGCATTGTGGCTTCCAATTTTATCAGTCCCTATTTAAGAACCGATTCTTCTTTTATTCAATTGGGTACTTTCGATGTCAAAGGCTTAGGTTTGGGCATTGAAGGCGTCTACTGGGCTTGCGCTATTATTACTCTGGTTATGTTCTTGGGCGTCTTATGCTTTTTAACTAAAAAAGTTGATGAGCATGATCGCTATGTTGCTCCTCAGACCGAAAAAGAAGCTGCTGCCGAAGAGGTCGTTCAGGAAACGGAAGATGAGTCAGCTTCTTGGTGGGATCGTTTGGTCAAACATTTGGGCCCCTTAGCTGACAAGCGCTTCCTCTTCTTTATTTTCATGCTTTTGCCCGTGCGTACTCTGTTCGCTCACCAGTGGCTGACTATTCCCGATTATGTTTTCCGCTGCTATCCAGCTGAAGTGGCCGATAAGTTTGAATGGCTGACCGGTTTGAATCCTCTGGTTATTTGCGTATTTGTACCTTTGTTTGCGGCCTTAACTCATAAAGTAAAAGTTATCGATATGATGCTTATCGGCACTTTTGTCAGTGCTGCTACTACCTTCTTGCTGGTACCTGGCCCCGATTTAACCCGTTTAGTGCTCTATGTCATTATTTTCTCTTTGGGTGAAGCTCTCTGGTCTTCACGCTTTTTAGAATATGTGGCTGCTTTAGCTCCTGCGGGCAAAGTTGGCGCTTATATGGGTTTAGCCGGCATACCTTGGTTCTTGGCTAAATTTACTACCGGTCTCTATTCCGGTACCGTGTTAGATATTTTTGTGCCTGTTCAAGGCGTCCAACATTCCGGGCAAATGTGGTTTATCTATGCTTTGGTAGCTATGATTTCTCCTCTGGCTTTGCTTTTAGGGCGCAATTGGTTGCTGCGTGGAGAAAAGGAGGCACATTAGAATGAATGATGGCTTGTTTTTTTCTCAGAAATTGGCTCACCGCTGTTTGGGGGTGCTGGGAGCTTTGTGTTTGAGTTGGTCTTTTTTTACCGCTCCGGTTCTCTCCGGCCCTATCGATAATCCGGTAGTAAAAACTGGAGTTTGGACTGATATTGTTGATGGCCACGATCCTCAAACTATAACTGCGCCGCAATGGAAGTCCAATGTTCCCTTTCGAGTAAATGATCTTTACATAGGCATGAGCTCTGAAGAACTAGCTAAAGTTATGGGCACTCCTGAGCGCGGAGAAGAAGGCGAAACCAACGTTTATGGCGACAATGCCGTAATTCGTTTGAATGAAGGGCGAGTAGTCAATATTTCGGTAGCTCGCTCCTTGGGAGGTCGGGGAACGGCTTGGACTTTGGGACAAGGGCGAGCCGATTTCTTGGATTTAGGTTCTTCTGAAGCTACTTGCTTTGAAAAATTGGGGCGCCCCTTCGCTTTTTATGTGCATAAGAAAAAAGGGGTGCGCATTGCTTTATATTCTCAGGCGCGTTGCGATTTGGGCATATTCTTTAAAGACGGTCAAGCCGAGGGCTTTCTAATGACTGAGCCAGGGCTTTTGGCTGAAGGGCTGCGTTGGAGTGGCTATATTTTAGAGACGGAATAGGCTATGTCTGCTGACCGATGGCACCAACCTAAAATCATCGCTTTGGCGGCAGCATTGCTTGGCGGAGCAATTGCCTTCGCATTAGTATTTTACTTGGGATATACCAATGCGGCTGCCGCCGGAGGCATTATGCCTGAGCGGTGTGTCTATAGGATTTTTTGCTATACGGTTTCTTTGCCTGCTGTGGCATTTTTACGTATAGTGCCGTTGGATAGTTGCCTCGATTTCTTGTTGGCTCAGCTATTTGACCTTGCGCAACCAATTGGCCAGGTAAGTCGGTCAGCTTTAGTTTATATTACCGTCCGCTCTTTGGTGGCAAGCATTTTTTATGCTTGGCTATTTTGGCTAGGCGGCAAAGTTTTTAAATATTGCCAAGAGCTCAAGCGTCAAGGGAGACTGGTTTGGACTAGACATTGCACTTATGCGCTCTTAGCTATAGTTGGCTTCGCTGCCGCTTTGGGTCTCTACTTGCGCAAAGATGTGGGCGCTTATCGAGTTTGCGCCTATAAATTGCACTTAAAAGGATTGCCAGAGTCTTTGAGCGGCCTGCGCTTAGTGTTTTTTTCCGACTTACATGCCGGAACTTACAGTAAGCGAAGCAACATAGTCAGAGCAGCCGAGTTAATAAATTCTTTGCAACCAGATATTTTAGTTGGTGGCGGCGATTACGTTTTCGGCAGCCGAGATCGCTTTGCCGAAGCTACATCTTGGATGCGTTTGCTGCAGCCGCGTTTGGCCTTTATTGGCGTTTTAGGCAATCACGACTACTGGCACGGCAGTGAGCAAGCGGAGAAAGCTTGTGCTGCCGGGGGGATGCTCTTATTAAATAATGAGCGGCTTTTTATCGATGAAAATAGAAAGATTTGCTTTACCGTTCCCCGGCGCGGTTTGTGCCTAGCCGGAGTTGGCGACTTGTGGTCTTTTCCTGTAGATATAGACAAAGCTTTGGCCGGAGTGGAAGAAGCTATGCCTCGTTTACTTTTTAGTCACAATCCGGATATCGTTTTCGAGCGATATAACGGAAAGAAAAGGATAGACTTTATTATTTCCGGCCATACTCACGGTGGACAGGTGCTTTTGCCTTGGGGAACTCCTTTGGGAGTTTCTACTAAATACCCGCAGCAATTGACAGCAGGTTGGTATCGAGCCAAAAAATGTCAAGTTTATACCAATGTGGGGTTGGGGGAGACAGTAGTGCCTTTTCGCTGCGGCGTGAGGCCGGAAATTACTTTATTCGTATTGGACTCCGGCTCTTCCAATTGGGTCGAAGACATTTATGAAAATTAAAAGGTTTTGGACAAATGGGTTTTTACGATCGTTTTGCTTTTAAGCCTATGCATTTAATAACTAAAAGCATTTTGAGTTTAATGGGTGGTTTGAAGATTTCTGGAGTTGAAAACATGCCTCTTAAAGGTGGTGCTCTTTTAGTTTGCAACCATATAAGTTTGTCCGATCCTCTGATGCTTTTGGGGGCTTTGCCTCGTCCGCTCTACTACATGGCGGCCAGTGAACTATTTGAAATTCCCTATTTTAATAAACTTATTACCGCTTTAAGAGCTTTCCCCGTAAAACGTGGCGGTCACGACTTGCATGCTTTAGCTTTTTGTCGTCGTTTATTAGAGGCTGGTGAAGCTGTAGTAATGTATCCTGAAGGACGTTTGAGTGACGATCCCAGCATTTTGGGACCGCTAATGCCCGGAGCTGTGTCTCTGGCTATGCGAGCTCAAGTGCCGATTTATCCTATAATAGAGCTGGGCAGTGATAAATTTTTCCCTCGGCGGGCCAAATGGATCCATCGAGCTTTTAAAGAAGTGCGCTTTGGCCCGCCGCTGCACTTTCCGCCTTTAGATAAAAAAAGCAGCCTCTCTGTCAAAGAACAGACAGAAGCTGCCAACGATAAATTGCGCCAATCAATGCTAAGCTTGTATTAGTTTGCTTGGCTAGTTGGTTAGTCTTACCAAGTTCGTTTTTTCTTTTGCCATACCAAATCGTAAGCTTGAGCGGGAATATCAACAGCGAATCTTTCTATTTCGCCTGTTTGCGGATTGAGCAATTTTAAGTTGTGGCTTTGTTCATAGTTGTCGCTGAAGAGAATTTTATCGCCTGTTGGAGACCAAGCTGGGTAAGAGGCTCGCTTGGTACCTTCTCTATATTGGCGCAATCCGTCACTTTCGCTCACACAAGCTAAAAAGTCTCCGAAGTAGCTGCGACCTCTAAAAGCTAAGCTTTGGCTATCCGGCGACCAAGTAGGCGTAACACAAGCTTCGTATTTTTTTAAGACTGGTCGCACGGAGCCAGTTAGTAAATTCATAATATATATATGGCTCAAACCGCGTTTCCAGCTCATAAAAGCCAACTTTTTTCCATCTGGAGATAAAACAGGATAGTCATTCATTAAGCTGTTGTGGGTTAAACGCCGCAAGTTAGAGCCGTCGGCATTTACGGCAGCCAATTCGGTGTGTCCCCAGCGTGTGGTAGAAAAAATAACTTGGCTGCCGTCGGGAGTCCAGACCGGGCGACGATCAGCATAGGCTGTCGAGGTAAGTCTTCTAACAAAACTTCCTTGCGTATCAGTAATATATAAATTCCAAGTATTTTCGGAAAACATACTGAAAACTATTTCGTTAGTTTCGGCACATAAATTAGGCTCACGGCAATTGCGTCTAATATCCAATACTTGTTGCAAGTCACGTCCGTCTGGGCGCACAGAATAAATTTGAAAGTATTTGTAGGGCTTGCAAGTAAACAAAATCAATTCTGATAGAGGCCCCGCTTTCGCTGCGGGGATAAGGGCAACTAAAGCTGATACAATTGCTGTAAGGCACAGTAGATATTTTAGCGATTTGAGCATAGCGGAGTATTCGTTCTTGGCATTTTCTAACATCCTTTTTTAATTGAAGCGAAGGAGTCTCCTTAGGCTAGCTTTTAAAGTGCGAAATTGTTGCCCAAGAGCGGGGCCTTTGTGCAAAAAAGTAGGGGAGTTTGCCTTAGTGGAAAGGAACTAGCTTGGAGCTACTTATTGCAGGAGACATGACTGGCAAAATGCGCAAATTGGCCGCATTTGTATTTATTTTTACATTGTTTTTAGTCATAAGCGAAGCTTATTTATCAGTTAAAGGATACAATTTTGACTATCTAGCGGAAGTGCAAGCCCATTTAGACAAGACGCCTCCTTCTTTGCGCACTTGTGTAAGTCGCTGTGCGTGGGGCTTAGAGCGTGGTTTTTACCAATCTTCAGAAGATCGAAAAGCTTGGGAGACGGTTTGGCCCGACGGCAGACGCGCTTCTACTTCACAAACAAAAAATGCTCAACATAGCGTTTTATTGTTGGGCGGTTCTTATATTTTTGGCAGCGGCTTAGGTGATAGACAGACTCTAGCTTGGAAATTAAATGAAAAATATCCTCATATCAACTTTGACAATTACGGTGTGCCTGGTTGGGGCACTTACCAATGTCTTATGCTAGAGAAAGAATTGCTTAGTCAAAAGAAATATGATTTAGTCGTCTATTGTGCCATAGAAGATCATCGCAATCGCAATACAGAATATAAATTTGTGGGTAGTTTACGTCCTGGAAAGCGTTATGCTCTTTATCCTAGGGTTGGTTTGGCTCAAGGTATGTATTGCCAAGCTGAACATGAAGCGGCCGCTTTTTTAGCCTCTTTGCCTAAAGAAGCTTCGGCTTTACAATATTATCCTTCCAATTCTCAATTATGGCCGGGCCAATTTTCTTGGCGGACAATCGATTTTGCCAAAAGAGTGTGGGTAGGCAAACATACTGCCGATATGGATAAACTTTATGCTGAGCGCAGTCACAATTTCGATCATTTTATGCCGGCGAAAGAACATATCTTTTGGTTGTTAGTACAGGAAATGGCCAAGACTGCTCAAAACAGCCACGCTCCCTTTGCTTTGGCTTTTCTGGAAGGTGATCCGACGCTATGGAGATACAGTCCCATAATAAAATCGAGATTAAATTATGCTTATTGGCCTCTGTCTTGGCCTGCACTTAAACAGAAACAATTCCGTATCGCTCATTTGGAAGGCAATCATCCCAACGAAGAAGCACAAAATATTTGGTTGCAAAAAATTGGCCCATACATAGAAAGTGCTTTGAGGAAAAAGCGGCAGTGAATAAAAAAAATTGGCGTCGTTTGCTCTTAAGCACCATTGCTTTAGCTTGTATGGCAGAGACTATTATCAGTTTAACTTATGACAGCCCGCACCGCTTATTGGCTGAACAAAGCCGCTGCTTGCAAGCTTGGCCATCGGAATTAACACCTTTGCTGCCCTATTGTGGCTGGTTTAATAGAGTCGGCTTTTCACTTGTTAATCAAGAAGAAAAAACGTCTCGAGTAACTGTGTGGCCTAATGGTCAGAGGGCTAGTAGGCTCAATTCTCAACGCAATGGCCAACCTAAGGTTTTGGCTTTGGGCTGTTCTTATATTTACGGCTTCGCTCTTAACGATCAAGATACTTTGCTTTGGAAATTAAACGAACGTTACCCTCAGGCCGTATTTGATAATTACGGAGTGGTCGGCTGGGGCACTTATCAAAGTTTGTTGTTAGGCGAATACTTATTGCAAAAACAATCCTACGATTTGGTGCTTTACTTCTATATATTAAATCATCGCTTTCGCTCTGAGCGCGGTTGTTATATTGGCGAATTTGCCATGGGCCATTGGTATACCGCTGCTCCCGAAGTCTTTGTAAAAGATCAGATAATGCACGTACGTCCCAGCTTTTATTTCCATTGGCCTTGGCAAGAATTTTCAGCTCTGGCAGAATACGGCGGCCGTTTATATGCTGCCACTAGGCAGCGGTATTATGGACAAATTAAGGAAAAAGAGCGCAGCCAAGATGGCGATGAAGCATTATTGGCGCAAATTATTTATCAATGTAACAACTTTAATAAAATTTGTCAGGCTAAGCATAGTAAATTTGCCTTGGTGGTTTTGGAAGATCGCAACTTTAATTTACCCAAATGGCGCTCACAAGCCGATTTTGATATTGTAGATTTGCGCTTCGGGACCGAAAAAGCCGAATATAGAAATGGCGGCCAAGAGCGTTTTCATCCTAACGAAGAGGCTCAAATACTTTGGCTAAACGGTTTGAGCCATTGGTTAGAAGATTGCTCGCCTATTTCTTTCGATATTTTGGAGCGTCGGCGTGAAGACTAACTTTTTTTCACAACATTCATTGGGAAAAATACTCAAACTTTGTCTATATCTTTTGATAGTTTTTAGTTGTGTAGAAATTTATTTGCGCTTTTTTATGGTCGACTTTGCGGCTTTACAAAGCAGTCGCAAGCAATTTTTGGGCGAGGTGCCTGCGCCTTTAGCTGAGCTTATTCCTCGTTGCGGTTGGGTTAATAGAGTAGGGCCCAATCGCAGTGAAACCGTAGCTTTGGAAAATGTCTGGCCCAACGGTCAAAGAGCCAGCCGCCCTCAAATATATAAAAAATCGTCTCGTAAGGTACTCATGTTGGGATGCTCTTTTACTTATGGTATGGGATTGCGAGATAGAGAAACTTTAGCTTGGCTTTTAAATGAAAATTTCCCCGATGTGCAATTTGACAATTATGGAGTACGCCGCTGGGGAGCTTACCAGTGTCTTATGTTGACGCGCTATTTATTGGAAGAACGTCGCGAAAAATACGATCAAGTGTTGTATTTTTTTATCGACGATCATGTGCGCCGACAGTTTTTGTGGAATATTCACGGAATGCTCAAATTAAACAATTATTTTGTGATTTGTCCCAGTGTGACAAAAAATTTTTTTGGTTGGCATTTTCAGCCTAGCAATGCTTTTACATGGTTTGGTCAAGATAGCTTAGCTTCTGTATATTTTGCCCATACTTTATATTATGCTCAAAATGTGCGTCGCAATGTCGAGCGTCACGAGCAATTTTCTGCTGCAGACCAACGTCGGGAAGATGAACAAGGTTGGCAAATCGTTCGCCAGTGCGCTTCCGAAATGGAAGAAGTATGCCGACGCTTTGGGGCCGAATTTTCGGTAGTTACCCTTACTGGCAATACTTTTGTAAATACATCTGCTCTCAAATCAGAGGGCGATTGGCCTTGCCAAGTTTTTGACGTCTCTTTCCCGGAATTAAATGAGCCTTTTTACCGCAACCATGGTCAATTGACTTTACATCCCAACTACAGAGCGCAGCAACGTTGGCTGACTAAGCTTACTGGTTATTTGCAAAAAAATATGCAATATCAAAACGACGTTAACCAACTCAAATAAGGAAAAAGTGTTCTAAAGGACAACCTATTGCGGCTGCAGTATTAACGAGGGGCGTAGGCTGGGGGGAGTGGAGCTTCTTAAGTTATAAATTATTTGAGGCGGTGCAGCCCGTGTCGGCTTCTAATATTGGAGCCGATTACTTTTTTACAAGATAGCTTTTTTATATGACTGTTAGTATTTGTAAATGTCCTTCGGAGTTTAGGGGCAGAGATAAAATTGATAAATCGGCTTTGGGGGTAGTGCGTAGGTTGTACGAAGCCGGTCATACCGCTTATTTTGTCGGTGGTTGTGTACGTGATATTCTTTTGGGACGTACTCCCAAAGATTTTGATATAGCTACTACCGCACGTCCAGCTCAGGTGCGTCGTCTTTTTGGCAATAGTCGTTTGGTGGGACGTCGCTTTCGCTTAGCTCATGTTTGCTGTGGCAAAAAGATTATAGAAGTGTCCACTTTCCGTCGCGTTCCCGATCGCGAACTTTCCGATTATTTATGTGAAGACGATTTTGGAGCTGATGACGGTATCATTTTAGATAATACTTTCGGAACTCCTCAAGAGGACGCCCAAAGGCGCGACTTTAAAATTAATGGTCTTTTTCTGGATATTATGTCACCGGGAGGGCCTATCGTTATCGATTTCGTGGGCGGCCTTTCCGATATGCAAAATAAACTAGTCAGCACTATCGGTATTCCTGAAAAACGCTTTATTGAAGATCCCGTACGCATGCTTCGGGCCGTCAAATTCTGTGCCAAATTGGGTTTCAAAATGGAAGACAGAACTTGGAAGGCTATCTTAAAAGAGCATTCTATGATTAAGACCGCTTCCGTACCTAGAGTCCAAGAAGAAATGATGCGTTTTCTTGAGCTGGGTTGCTCCCAAAAGACTTTCCAACTTCTCTGGGATAGTGGTCTTTTGGCTGACTTGGTGCCCGGCGTTACCAAATATCTGACCGGAACTCGCTACGGATCCAAATTGCTTTTAAAGCACAAACGTCGTTTCGATCGCATTATAGATCTGGGAGATCAGATCAAGTTTGAGCCTGGCAAAGAAAGAGTACAGCATTTTACTGTGTTTGTTTTGCCTATGTTTATGGCTGGTTGTTGCAAACATGGTTGGGAAGAAGACGCTTGGATCGATCAGTTGGTTAAACCTATGGCTAATTGCTTCGGCTTGTGCCGCCAGACTCAGTGTGAAACGGTACAATACTTGACAAATTTGAAGCGCATGTTAGCGGCACATACCGATCTTGAAGCTGCCAAAAGTTTGGTTAGCCGTCGCAGTTTCCCTTATTCGCTCGCTTTATTTGAGTTGTTGTATAAAGCTGAAGAAGTAAGTGAAAAAAAGATTCAGTTTTGGCGGGAAATGTACAGATTATGCGGTGCTGACGGCTCGTCTTGTAAAATGGAAGATATAGCTTTGCCTGATTGTGCAGAGGAAGAATATGACGACGACGATTATGGAGAATTAACTGAATTCGACGAATTGGCTGATTTTGAGGATGAGTTTAACGATACCTATGAGCCTGAACTGGAACACACTCCGGAGGAGAAAGAAGAGTTTAAGCGTTTGGGAATAGCTTTAGTTCCGCAGCCTCGCCCCAATGTCAGGCCTCAAGAAGATCTTGAAAATTTTGTGGAGCCTGACAGCTGGCGCAAGGTTCATGAATTGGACGAAATAGGCATTCCTTACGAATTGGATGAATTGTTTCGCTTCAATTATCAAGATGATGACGAAGACGATGAGGACGAATCGACAGAGTCTGAGCAAAAATCGGACAATTTGTTCGAGCTGAAAGAAGATTCCCCATCGGAAGATGTAGAAAAAAAGGACAACTTAGAAAACCGTAGTTTGGAAGAGCTGTTCGATTTAAGTTCTGCCGAAGCGGAAGAAAAAGCCGAAAGCTTGCCCGGTTTGGATAGTTTGGTCGAAGCCGGAATTGCAGGGACGGTGGAAAATTGCACTCACGAAGTAGAACACAATAAGTATGCTTCGGAAGAGACAGAAGTTGCTGAAGATGTGAATCTTTTTTCGACTGCTGAGCCACCTATAGAATCAGAATCTCAAGAGTAAATATGCTAGGTTTGGAAAGGATGGTATATCTCAATGGACGCGCGTGATCTGGCTAAAGTTGCTGCTGCTCGTGGAGCTTTAGAATATATTCAAGATGGTATGAGAGTAGGGCTGGGAACTGGCTCCACAGCTGCCAAGTTTGTCGATCTTTTAGCTGAACTTTGCCAACAAAAAGGCTGGCATGTAGTCTGTGTGCCCACTTCTGAAGTGACAGCTAAGCAAGCTCTCAGCTTGGGTTTGGAACTTGACCAAGCTTATCCTGATTTCCGCCACTTAGATGTTGTAGTAGATGGAGCCGACGAAATCGATCCGCATGGCAATTTGACTAAAGGTGGCGGTGGCGCTTTACTGCGGGAAAAATATGTAGCGGCCGCAGCCGACAAAATGGTTGTCATTGTAGACGAAGCCAAACATGTAGATTATTTGGGCACTACATTTAAATTGCCTGTAGAAATTGTCTCTTTCGCTTGGAGTAACACTATGGAGCGTTTGGCCGCTTTCACGCCTAATTTAGAGTTGCGCCACCGCGATGGCAAAATATTTGTCACCGATCAGGGCAATTATATAGTCGATTGTAAGTTCGACAAAATTGAGGATCCCGCTAAGTTACATAGTCAATTAAAAGCTCTGACCGGCGTTGTCGAAACCGGCATTTTCTCCGGATATGCCAAGGTTTGCGTAACCGGTTTAGCGGATGGCAATTTTCAAGTTAAGAAATTTTAGTTAGCTACCAAGAGGCGCTCTATTTTTTAGCCTGTGCCTCTCTTGTGCATTCGTGGAGGAGATCCCAGGGATCACTTGAAAGTTAGCACTTCTGCCTGTTGTATATTTTGGGCGGCTGCCTAGTAATATTTTTCTTGTATTTTATAAAAAAATGTTTAGTGCTCTTTGGAGGTGCTCGATGCGGAGATATATTTTTGGTTGGATGGCCGTAGCGCTAGTTGTGGCTTCTGCTGCCGGATGCGGCGGTAACGGAGGAGATGCCTCCCACTATGTAGTGCCGGATATCCCCTCGGTCTCCGACTCGCAAAGAACCGCTTCTTACTTAGTTGAAGATTTCCAAAAAGGCGACGATTGCCATTTAGTTATTTCCACCAATGCCAAAACTGCCCAAAGTCGCGACGCTCGTAAAGTTAGCGTCAGTACCGACGTAAACTACGGCCAGGGTGCTTCTACTAAACAGCTTTTGGCCAAAGATGAGGACACTGAAACCTACGCTCCCATAGCTTGCGGTTTTGCTGAAGCTGCCGCCGATATTTCTGATGTTGAAGAAATTGAGAGCGACGCTGGTACAAATTCTACAGCTTCTGCTCGTTTCGACGGCGTGGACGAGGGACATGTTGATTGGATTTGGGCCGCTTTCAATGGTACCGCCAATCAAGTCTATGTCAGAAAAGTTTTGGCTGACGAAAATACTGTTCATTGCAATATCTTATCAAGCACCACACTTGATGATGCCGACCACTATGTGGCTGATATGACTAAAGAGCAGGCTTTGGCCGTAGCTCAAGCTTTTGACAACGAAATTTATAATCAAATTACTAAAGTTTGCGGTTACGAGTGGAATAGTGGCGGCGGCCAAGACGGTGACAAGCGCGTCAATATCGTCTTCTTGCGCGATGAGCACATGAAAAAGCAAGACGGTAGCACTATCTACGGTTTTGTGAGCGTTCGTGACCTTTTGCCTCGCGTTTCTGACGAATACAGTGCCAAAGTAGAAAAGAATTATAGCAACGGCGGCGAGTATATCTACCTCAACTACGATCTTTTCTTTGGTGGTGACACCGATGCTACACTTAATACCGAAGATCTTAAGACCGCTTTAGCTCACGAGTTTACTCACTTGACTCAGTTAAACCAGAAAGTCGCCAAGAACGGTTCCTTCGCTGGTTTGGGTCAAATCAATCCTAACAGCTCCGTAGCTACCCTTTATGCTGCTGTAGGCGAGCCTGTCTTGACCGAAGGTCTGGCTGAACTCGGCGCCGACTTGTGTGGTTTCGGTGTCAAATATGCCGATGGCAAAACTTCCGGCAAGGCTGCTTCCCAGCTGTCATTAGACGCTATCTATCGTTATATGAACGGCAAGAGCGTTTTCGCCAGCGAAGGTACTTCCGGCGCTCCTACTGTATTCCCCACCGCTTTCTTCGATGAAGAAGCTGTTGATGTTGCCGGTATGGGCCACCTCTTCGGCTTGCACGTCTTAGGCTTCTACGGTGACGACGCTCTCAGCAAATTGTATAAGTCTTCCGAATATGGTGTAGATTTGTTGGAATCTGCTTTGGGTGAGCCTGCCAATGATGTTATGCATCGCTACGATATGGCCGTGGCCTTAAGTGGTTTGAATTCTATCCCCAGCAAATATGCCAAATATGAAATTCCTTATGTCAACTTAGGTGGCAGCAACTCCTACATGAGTGGTAGCGATGCCGTTTCTTCACTCAACATTGCCAAAGCGGTAGATGCCGATTACAGAGTTGTCGATCCCAAATTGGCTAGCACATTCGAAGTTTTGCCTTGGCTCAATTGCTTAGTCCACTTAAGATGCTCTGCTTCCGCTCCTTTGTCAGTTAGAACTGTCGTTCCCAAGAGCGCTCAGACCAACCTCATCCATGTTGATGAGAATGGCGATATTAAGGCTATCTACTAATATAAATTATAGGTTCAGTTCTTTTGCAAAAAAATTGAGCCATATTGAATAAAAAATCCGCTTGTGCCTGTGAAATTTAGTGCTTGAATGCATTTTCTATCAGACAGAGCGGATTTTTTTTGCTTTTCGATGAAGAATAATTTTATGGAAATAGTGCGCCGAGCTTGGCAAGTTGTTCTTTTTATAACTTTGTTATTTATAAGTTGCGAAATCTATTTAGCTTGCCGGGGCGTAAATTTGCGCTCTTATGAAGTTTTGGCTTCTCGCCGAGAATTAGTGCCTGCTTATCTTCGTCAAGCTTGGGATGAATGTGGCTGGGGCTGGGAGCGTGGAGAATATACTTCCGAAGAAAATAGCGAAGTAATTCAACATGTAGATGAAGATGGTTTGCGCCGCTCAAGAGCAACTTCAAAGCCAAACGCTTCCCGAAAAGTAGCTATATTTGGTTGCTCCTTCACTTTCGGCTGCGGAGTAGAGGATAGAGAAACGTTTCCTTACTTGCTTAACGAGCGTTTTGCCAATACGGTTTTTGATAACTATGGAGTCAGCGGTTTCGGAGCTTACCAGGTTTTGCTGGCTATGCGTCAGGTTTTACGCCAAAAACATTATGATTTAGTTGTATATGATATGATACCGTTGCATCTAACACGCAACGTCGATAGGCGTATTTGGGGAAATTTGTCAAATAACGGAGTATATAAAATACAGCCTTATGTAGAATTGACGGACAGCGGACTCCGAGAACATACCAGTAATTCTTTCTCTTGGCCGGGAGAACGAACTTTTTTGAGCGTCAATTTTTTTAAGAGGGTGTGGGATGCTTACTTTTTTAATGCATATGCATCACAAGCTGTTCGCCCTCACAGTTTAGAAGATGTAGATAGTTGGGAATATAAATTTAATAAGATTATTCGTGATCAGGTGTTGGGGCGTGAAGTTATTGAAATTCCGGAAGTTTCCAGACTGGTAAAAATCCAGCAAATGCTGGTTGACGAAATGTATGCAATGTGCCGTGCTCGGGGTAGTCGCTTTACTGTAGCTATTATAGAGAACAATGCTAACTTGTTTGCTGTAGGTTGTGAAACTTTAGGCAAACCTTACGAATGTTGTTTATTGGATCCGCCCGATTCGCAAAAAGCTGCCAATCGAGTGAAGGGACAAGTCAGCAACCACCCTGGGCCAACAATACACAAAGCTTGGGCCGACAACTTTGAGCCTTGGCTGCGCAGCCAAGGCTTTAAGTAGTCGTTTTTGCCGCTTGGCTCGGTTTATATTCCTAATAGATACTCCACGCGGCGGAAATTGCTTGAAGGCACGGAAAAGCCCTCATTAGTATCTAGAGCTTCAATACGTTGCATTTCCTCGTCATTGAGCGTGAAATCAAATATTTCGAAGTTTTGACGCATACGTTCGGCGTGAGTAGATTTGGGAATAGAAATTATGCCATTTTGGATAAGAAAGCGCAGAGCCACTTGGGCGGCGCTTTTATTATGTTTGTGGCCAATTTCAAGCAATACAGGATTGGTAAAACAATCGGTGCGTCCTTGAGCCAAAGACCCCCAGGATTCTGGTTGCACGTTGTATTTGCGCATTACTTCACGAGCGGTTTTCTGTTGGTAGAAGACGTGAGCTTCCACTTGGTTGAGCATAGGCTTGATTTCGGCAAAAAAGCAAAGATCAACTAAGCGATCGGGAGTAAAGTTGGAGACGCCTATAGCTTTGGTCGTTCCGTGGCGATAGGCTTCTTCCATGGCACGATAGGTGCCGTAGTAGTCGCCAAGGGGCTGATGAATCAGCAACAAATCTACATAGTCTGTTTGCAAGCGTTCCAGAGAAGCTTGTATTGAATCCTTGGCTTTGTGGTAGTCGGCTTGGCTATACCATATCTTTGTAGTTAGAAAAATATCTTGGCGGGGAATGCCCGATTCTTTTATAGCTTGGCCTACTTCGGCTTCATTGGCGTAAAACTGGGCTGTATCCAAAAGGCGATAACCTATTTGCAAAGCTTGTAAAACGCATTCTTTGGTTTGAGCCGGAGGAACTTTATAAACTCCGTAGCCCAGCAACGGCATAGGCAGACCATTGTTTAATTTTACATATTCCATATAGCTGCACTTCCAATTTGAATTTTTATTACAAGTTCCAAACTTTTATGCCATCAAAGTGAGAGGAGGGGCCTCGCTTTATGCTTTCTGGCAAAGGATGGAGAAATATTTCAGCTGTGACAGCGATCTCTGCTTCAATTAAGTGGCCGCCTTTCATTTGGCCGCCGACGCCACCTAAAGCTGCGTGAGCGTGCAAGAAAGGCTCTCCCTCTAAAGTAGAGATATTGCCAACCAAGCTGACCAATTCCCAGGCTTCTTCAAAGTGAGTAACGTTGTAGCCGCTAAAATCAGCTTTAGCTAAACCTATATCTACTTTGCGCACTGCACCCAAACCGGACACTTCAGCCGCTTCCACCCCGGCTTCTTTGGCAGCTTGTAAGATAGATTCTTTTAATTTGTCTCCGGGAACCATCGTAATTAAAACCATTTCACCATTGCGTTTCCATTGCATAACCTGTTTCTCCAAACTTTTTGCAAAAATTTTAGCGCGGTTTTGCATCTTGTTTTAGATATTTTTTCCGCTTGAAACGAGTTTTTTGGCTCTTTTTCTCCTTGTCCTGCTCTAAAAAGCACTGAAAAAGCTTCTAAAAGAGAACTTGTTAAAAAGCTAAAAACGCCGAAAAATCGGGCTTTTTGTTTGTCTATATCAGCCTGGAGTAGTCTCTACCAAAAAAAACTTGAATTTTTTTTGATTTAGGTGTTGACATAAGACCCCCGTTTGAGTAATATACTGCCCGTAAGCGGTACGCGCCATTAGCTCAGTTGGCAGAGCAGCTGACTCTTAATCAGCGGGCCCAAGGTTCGAGTCCTTGATGGCGCACCACCCCTTCGGGCGGGTGGCGGAATGGTAGACGCGCTGGTCTTAGGAGCCAGTGAGAAATCGTAAGGGTTCGAGTCCCTTCCCGCCCACGGCTCAAAGTTAAAAACTGTACATGCGGAAGTAGCTCAGCGGTAGAGCATTGCCTTGCCAAGGCAAGGGTCGAGAGTTCGAATCTCTTCTTCCGCTCCACAACGAGTAGGGGCCGCCGAAAAGGTGGTCCTTATTTGTTTTCTCTACAAAAAATATCGTATCGTATACGAATGTACGTGTGAACCTTAGCGACGCGGGCTCCAATTGAAATTGTCTAGCATAATTTTTTTTTGGGGTGGACGAATTAACGCCGCCAGTCCTAAGATTTTCTAGGAGGAAAAAATGAAGGTTACTCTGACTGAGATCTCTCCCATTAAGCGCAGTATGGAAGTCGTCGTAGACGCCGACACCGTCGAGCAGGCTTATGCCAAAGCTTTCAAAGAAGCTTTGAAAATGCTTTCTTTGCCCGGTTTCCGCCGTGGTAAAGTGCCTGCTTACATGGGCCGCAAGTATATCCCCAACCAGATTCTTAAGCGCGACGTCTTGGAAAACCTTATTCCCCAAGCTTTCAGCGAAGCTGCTGCTCAAGAGAAGGTCGAAGTTGTTTCCAATCCTCAGTTCCCCAAGGTAGCTGGCGACCGCGGTGAAGAACTCACTTTCACTGCCGAATTCGAAGTTATCCCCACTGTAGACCTTAAAGACTACGAAGGCGTAGAAGTAGAGCAAGAGCGCTACGAGCCCACCGAAGAAGATGTAGACAGCGCTATCGAGCGTACCCGCGCTGGTCGTGCCACTTTGGAAGATGTTACCGATCGCGGTCTCCAGGCCAACGATATCGCTTTCGTAGATTACGAGAGCTTTGAAAATGGTGAGCCCGTCAAAGACGGACAGGCTAAAGACTTCCCCATGGAGCTCTCTCCTGCCAATTATATCCCCGGTTTCTTAGAGAACCTCTATGGCCTCAAGCCCGGCGAGAGCAAAGAATTTGACGCTGAGTTCCCTGCCGACCACAAGTCTCCCTTAGCCGGCCACAAAATCCACTTCGTCTTCCACATTAAGTCCATCAAACAGCGTGTGCTTCCCGAAGTAAACGGCGAGTTCGTCAAAGAGATCACCGGCGGCCAGTTTGACAACGTCGAAGATTTACGCAAAGACATCATGAAAATGATGAAAGAGCGCATTCAGCGTGACGCCGATCAGGGTATTGCCGAGAAGGTTTACTACAAGATCGCCAGTCAAGTTCCCACCGACATGGTTCCTCAAGGTTTAGTAGCCTACCATGCCAGACTCTTCAACAGCAGAGTTATGGACAGCTTACGCGCCGAAGGCCGCAAGTTGGAAGATATGCTCAAAGCTCAGGGCCGCAACGTTGAAGATTGGCAGAAGCACGTTGGTTTGATGGGCTTCGGCGAAGCTCGCTTAGAGATCTTGGTCAAGAACTTAGCTCGTTTGCTCGACACTAAGGTCGAAGACGAAGAGATCAACAAAGTTATCGACGAAGAAGCTGCCCGCGCTCGCAAGACCGCTGCTTCCTTAAAGCGTCAGATGGAACAAGCCGGTACTATCGGTTTGCTTCGCTATAGCATTTTGCGCGACAAAGTTACCCAGCACTTAGTAGACACCGCTAAGGTGACCTACGTTGCTCCCAAGACTCCCGAAGAGCGTGCTGCTGAAGAAGCTGCTAAAAACGTAGCTGAAGAAGCCAAAAAAGACGAAGCTGAAGCTAAGTCCGAAGAAGTAAAGGCCGACAAAGCTGAATAATTTTCTTCTTTGTAAGACCGAATTTGATTTTGTGGGGGGAAAAATCAAATTGATATGAAAAGTTAGGCGCTCTAGAGTAGGTGCTGCGTGATGTCGTTTATGGTATAGCGCATGTTCTGAAGAGCGCCTTTCTTCGTTTTTAAGGAAAAGAAAATAAGAATGAATTTTTTCAACAAATATAATAATTCAGATATGCTTAACAGTTTGATTCCTATGGTTATTGAGCAAACGGCCAGAGGAGAACGCTCTTACGATATTTATTCCAGACTTTTAAAAAATCGTATTCTCTTTTTAGGAAGTGAAGTCAGTGATGCGACCAGCAACCTGATTATCGCTCAGTTGCTCTTTTTAGAGCAAGAAGACCCCGATAAAGATATTGATGTTTATATCAATAGCCCTGGTGGTTCCGTAACAGCCGGTTTAGCTATCTATGATTGCATGCAACTTATTAAGCCCGATGTTTCTACTATTTGTATCGGTATGGCAGCTAGTGCAGCGGCTGTGATTTTGGCCGGAGGCGCCAAAGGCAAACGCTATTCTTTGCCTTACTCGCGTATTATGATTCACCAGCCTTGGATCCAAGGTATTGGCGGTCAGGCTACCGATATCGACATTCACGCTCGAGAAATTTTGCGTTTGCGTGAAGATACTAACGGTATTTTGGCTCGTCATACTGGCAAAACTTTGGAAGAAGTAGCTCGCGATACTGAGCGCGACAATTACATGAGCGCCGAAGAGGCGATGGCTTACGGTTTGATCGATAAAGTGATCACCAAAGACGCTAGAGGTTAGGCTGTTTTTTTAGATTTTAGCCCCCAGACACCGGTGGGGAACAACTCAAGGAGGACAATATGTTTCGATTCGGCGATGATAAACAAAGTTTTACTTGCTCATTCTGCGGCAAAAAGCAGGAGCAAGTGCGCCGTATGATTGCCGGTCCCGGCGTGTATATTTGCTCTGATTGCGTAGATATGTGCAAGGATATTATCGCCGAAGAGTTGAGCAAAGACGAAGCGGAAGGCGATGGCAAGTTGCCTAAGCCCAAAGAGATTATGGAAATTCTCAACCGCTACGTTATCGGCCAAGAAAAGGCCAAAAAAATTCTGTCGGTAGCCGTTTATAATCATTATAAACGTATCAATATGAATACCACAGGCAAAGATGACGATGTAGAGTTACAAAAGAGTAACGTCTTGATTATTGGCCCTACTGGTTGTGGTAAGACTTACTTAGCTAGCACTTTAGCCAAAATTTTGAAAGTGCCTATTGCTTTAGCTGATGCTACTTCCCTTACCGAAGCTGGCTATGTGGGCGAAGATGTAGAAAATATCCTTTTGAAGCTTATTCAAGCGGCCGATTATGATATTGAAAAGGCTGAAAAGGGTATCGTCTATGTAGACGAGATCGACAAGATTACTCGCAAGTCAGAAAATGTTTCTATTACTCGTGACGTCAGCGGTGAAGGCGTACAACAAGCGCTTTTGAAAATTGTTGAAGGTACTGTAGCCAGCGTTCCTCCTCAGGGCGGTCGCAAACATCCTCACCAAGAGTGCATTCAAATCGACACCAATAATGTGTTATTTATTTGCGGTGGCGCCTTCGAAGGCTTGGAAGATATTATTGAGCAGCGCGTCAGTTCTCAGTCTATGGGTTTCCGTGCCAATATTGAAAGCAAAACCAAGCGCGATGTGGGCGAGCTTTTAGCTCAAGTTATGCCTGAAGATTTGCTCAAATACGGACTTATTCCCGAATTTGTTGGCCGTATGCCTATTGTGGTTACTCTCAACGCTTTGGACGAAACAGCTTTAGTCAGAGTGCTCACCGAGCCCAAAAATGCTTTAATTAAGCAATATCAGCGCATGTTCAGTATGGATGGCGTAGAGTTAGTCTTCACTAAAGAAGCTATCGAGCGCGTGGCCAAAGAAGCTGAAGAGCGTAAGACCGGAGCTCGCGCTTTGCGTAGTATTATCGAAGAGGCCATTCTGGATGTTATGTTCGAAATTCCCTCTATGGAAAATGTGCAAAAATGTATCGTTACTGAAGAAGTAATCGATAAAAAGGCCGAGCCTACTTTGATATACAAAGAAGAAGAAGAGAAAAAGGAAGAAGCAAAAGCTGACGACAAGGAATAAAAGCTGAGTTTCTTTTTATAGTATTGTGAGCAGCCGCTTTTTTTTAACAAAAGAGTGGCTGTTTTTTTTGTGGCAAATAACTATTTTTAGATGATATATAGTGGCGCTTTCTTCTTTTTTAGGCCGCTGAGAGGAAGTGCATTGGTGGCGGGATTATGCCAAAAATTGCCGAAATAAGCCACCGAGGCTAAGATTTTTTTAGGGAGCGAAGTATGGATTCTTTATTTACATTAGCTGCGGCTACACAAAGTGCCGGCGCCGGAGGTTTTTTCGGCGATCCCAATTGGATACAAATTCTCAGCGGCGCTATCGGAGGCGCTGTTTTGGCTATGGGTGGCGGTGCTCTATTTAATTATGTAGCCGCTCAGATGGCTCCGCCTACAGAGATTCCCACTACTATCAGTCCCAGTTCAATCGACAGCAGACGTTGGGAAGCCTTGCCTGCCTTAATTGGCAAACTTACCAAAAGTTCAGAACCCAACCAAGTGTTCCGAGTCATTTTGGAGTCTACCAAAGAGCAAATGGATTGCGAGTATTGTGCTCTTTTAATTTTGCGTGGCGGTGTTTATCAATTCGAAGCCGGTATCGGTTTGTGTGAAGAGAGCCGTCAAGCCTTCAAGCTCGATGCCAAAAATGGTTTGGTAGATTTTATGCGCACCAAAGCCAAGTCGGTCGCTCTCAATCGCAGCGATCGTCAGCTCCAAGATTTTAACTTCTTGCGCGAGCCTATTAGTGAAGTTATTGTCACTCCCATGCGCACCGGTGATAATATTTTCGCCCTTTTGTTTGTGGCCAACAAAGCCAATATGGGCACTTTCAAAAAAGAAGACTTCGATATGATGGGCTTCCTAACTATGCCTTTTGCCTTGGCCTTATACCAAGCTATCACTTTTAAGCGGGCTCAGGGTGGTATCGTCAATACTATCGTAGAGATTATTACCAATCACGAAAAGAACGTGCCCGGTTGTACTGGTCACTCAGAGCGTGTAGCTCGCTTGGCTGAAGCTATGGGAAAAGAATTGCGCATGAACGAAAGCGAGTTAGAGACCTTGCGCTCAGCTGCTTTGTTGCACGATTTGGGCAAGTTCTCTATGCCTACAGAATTGCGCTTCTGCGAAACATTGCCTGAAGGCCCGGAACGCGAATTGGTCATGAATCAAGACAAAGCGGCTGTCATGTGGCTTAAACCCTTGGGCTTTGTAGAAAAAGCTTTGCCTTTAATTTTACACCATCACGAGCGCTACGACGGCTCCGGTTTCCCTTCAGGAATGCGCGGCCCGGCTATTCCTTTAGGAGCTATGGTTATAGCTGTAGCCGAAACTTTCGATCTTTTAACTCACGATCGTCCCAATCAGCCTAAGCGTCCTCCTTTAGAAGTCAAAACTTATATAGAGTCGCTGGCTAATAGCAAATTCGATCCTCAAGTTATCCGTGCTTTCAACGCTATTTTGGAAAAAGGCGATAAGTAGTGGAAGCTAAATTGTAGGCTAAAATGTTATATGGTGCCGATCGGAGTGTCGGTCGGCACTGTGGCTTTTTGTTGTTGGAGGTGGTTTATGTTTCAGGCAGTCGAACGTCTCATTGAAGCTATGGCTCAAGAAATAGAAGCGCCTCAAGTTAAACGTTTGCAAGAAAATAAAGTTCATACTGGCAAAGTTATTATGCCTGCCGGTTTTGAACACTTAGCCAATATAGAAAAACACTATTTTTTGTGGCCTTGTCTGGTGGGTAAGCGTTTGGGACGCAACTTTGCCTTGGAAACTGTGCCTTGTGGCAGCGGTGGTCAGTGTTTGGTGGTAGTCGAATTTCGCCAAGCTATGAAATTAAATTTTTCTTTGTCGAAGCGTCAACTTCACACTTTTGAAGATTGCCATTTAGTCGGCTCGCGTTTTTCATTAGTCGGTATTCCAGCGGAATTGGCCAATTTATCTGCTTTCAGTACCGATCCCGAGGCTGCGGAAGTATTTTTTAGAAAATCTGAAAATGTTTTACAATTAAAAAAGCTTTGGCCTTTTTGGCGTCTCACTTCCAATGACCATTTTTTACGTTTAACTATTAAAAATGTACAGCCTCAAGATTTAGAAATTGCCAAATGGAAAAATATTTTGCAAAATTTTGAAGCTCTGGCCGCTTCTATTGAATCTTCGGAAAGTTAAAAAATATGAATTATAAAGCTATTTTGTGGATCGGAGCAGCAGCTGTTTGCCTATTTGGCCCTAGTGCCGAGAGCGCTTTTTCTTCTCCTCAAAATAAATCTGGAAACGAGCCCAATTCTTCATCTCTAACCCTTCCTTTTGGAGAAGCGCCCCTAGATTCGTCTTGGGAAGTAAAGCAACTTTTTCAAGAAGGCAAGTCTTTGCAACGTCAGGGCCAATTGGAAAGAGCAATAGCTTTATATAATCAGGTTTACGCTTTAGATTCAGCCAGAATTGAAGTCTTGCCTTATTGGGGATTAGCCGAATATCGTTTAGGCCGTTATTATAAAGCTTTGGCACTTTACAATCTGTATTTAGTTTCGGAGCCGGAAGAAGAGTTAGTTCTTTTTAATAAGGCTGTTTGTTTGGGCCATTTGGGACAATGGACTCAAGCGCAACATATTATCGACGGTTTGCAAGTTTCTTCTTTAGCTAAAAGTGCTCAATTCTTGGCTTTTAGTGGCTTTATCGATCACCGTTTGGGCAATTTTGCTTCGGCTGAAACCAAATTAAAGCAAGCTTTGCGCTTGCAAAAAGACAATATTTCAGCTTCTCTGACTTTAGCTTCTTTATATCAGGCCGAAAACAATTTTTCCCAAGCCGAATCGGTTTTACAAGATGCTATTACTTTTCAGCCTAAAAATCCGCTGTTAATTAACAACTTGGGCGTCTTAAATTGGCAACTCGATCGCCACAAAAAAGCTGAAGCTTGCTGGCATGAAGTGCGTGACAAACTCAATCTAGCCGACTTAAATGGAGCTGTCTACCAAGTTTTTTCCCAAGGAGAAGCTGATATTTTAACTCTGGCTGCTTTAACCGATAAGTTTCCCCAAAATCCTTTGGCCGAATTTCTCTATGCCGTCTCTCTTTATCGTCATCAACGTTTGAGCGAAGCCAAAGCCAGTTTCAATAAAGTTGAAGAAATGATTTATCTGGATCCGGCAGATAATGGAATGAAAGATGGCAGTGGGCTTCTTACTCAACAAGAGCTTGGAGCGCTCAGTTTGCTCAATAAAAATTATTTAGCTTTAACTTTAGCTTCTTTGGGCGAAACTACTTCGGCTCTGGCTTATTATCAAGAATTGTATAAAGAGCAACCGAAAGACATTTCGATTTGTCACAATTTGTCAGTTTTATATAGTAAAAGTGGCAATATTAAAGGCGCTCTAGAATTGGCTCAACAAGCCAGAGCTTTAGTTCATGAAGTTGTGGTAACTAATCCGCAGCTTCGCACTGATTATGAGCCTATCTACTACAATTTGGCTTATGTATATTCTTTGGGCAAAGATAAACAAAAAGCTGCCCAAGCTTATAACGAATGGCGCAGCTTCTTTAGTTCCAAACACTAAGCGCAAGCGCTGTATGCGGATAGTTTTTATTTCTAAACTTAGCTAGACTAGAGAAGGTTGAGCTAAGCTTTTGTGCTGATTAGTTTTTGTTGGGATCGACTGGGTCGACGATCTCTAACTCTTTCTTTTTCAAATTTTCCATAAATTCGCTGACTTTTTCGCTATAGACAGTAGCGCGGTTGCGTCCGTGATTTTTAGAATAATAGAGGGCAGCGTCGGCTGCTTTAATAAGTTCACTTTGGGTAGCTGCATGATCGGGATGGCAAGAAATACCGATACTAACAGAAATGCGCAATTCTACAGGCTCGTCAGCTCCTTCAACTTTCCAAGTAAATTGGTGTTCTTCCAGAGCGCGTTGGATACGGCAAGACGCGCGTATAGCTCCTTCCAAGCCAGAATCGATCAGTACTACAGCAAATTCTTCACCGCCATAGCGTCCAATTATATCTACGTCACGCAGCGCCTTACGCAAGACTGAGGCCACTTCGTAAAGAACGTAGTCGCCGCACTGGTGGCCGTAAGTATCATTGACACTCTTAAAGAAGTCGATATCGAGCATAAGCAAACTCAAGCTAGCTTGGCTGCGATTGACACGGCGGATTTCTTCTGAAAACTTAGAGAAGAAATGGCGTCTAATAAAAACTTTGGTCAAACCGTCGGTAACGGCAAGTTCGTAAAGGTGGGCGTTGTAAAGAGCTACGGCCGCTTGGTCGGCTACTTGTAAAATAATTTGCAAATCGTCGCTGGTAAAGGGAGCGCCCATCTCTTTATTGGTAATATTTAATACGCCTTGCAAATCGTCGTGCACTACCAAAGGAACGCACATAATGGAAGAAACATTGGAAGAAGCGTTGCGCACGAAGGTGGGATCGTCGGCTGTATTGTTGATAATAACTGGAAGTCTGGTTTTGGCTACTTGACCGGCTATGCCTTCGCCTATTTTAAAACTGCGTGTTTTATAAACGCCGCGCAGAATCTTGTCTTCTGTATCGGGATCGATGCCGTGAACTACAGAAACAACCAGATCGCCAGTCGATTCTTCTAAGAGCATAATAGAGCCTTTTTGAGCTCTGACTATACCAGCGGCATACTTAAGAATGTCTTTTAAGAGATGGTTGCGATCGTCGATAGCGCTGAGAGCTTTGCCTACGTCGTAGAGAGTTTCCAATTTGTGAACCTGACGTGCCAGAGCTATACGAGAAGCTTCCAATTGCTTATACCACATAGCATTGCGCAAAGCTCGCGCTCCTTGGGCAGTAAGCTGTTCTATAAATTCGGCTTCTAAAGGCTCAGGTTCGGAAATATCTAAGCCGATTATGCCTATCACAGAATTGTCTAAGCGATGGAGAAGGGGAATCCAGTAATATAAACCCAAATTGTCTAAGTTGCATTCGGCTAAACTGTCGGCATAAAGGGAAGCGTGTCGGCCGCTAACTTCGTCAATGGTGGAAAAAGGATGACCATTGCAAGCATCGAGCCAAAACATACCTTGCATATTGGGCAAAAAAGTGAAATCTTTTTGGGAGATGTTTAAGTTTACTTGATAGGCACAACGAAAAACTTTACCGTCATTGTCGGTATTGGTGATACTGTTAGTTAGTTTGCCCAAATAATGATAAATAGGATCTTCCGCATCTTCAGGCTGTAAGCGATTGTAAGGACTGTTGCCTTTTTTTACATCAGTGATAAAGATGGCGGCTTTTTTGGCATTTAGGCGACCTACTAAGGTGTCGACAAAAATTTTGCTGACTAGCTCTAGGCTGGAAATGGCCGCATCTAAACGATCAGTTACACCTATAATCAACTTAGAGTTGCGCAAACGAACTAAAGTCCGTCTGTTTTCGCTGATTATTTTAGTGTACTTGTCTTGTAACTCTTGTATATTGGGAAGATCCATTGTTCTCCGTCTTAGTGTTTACGCCGGCATTGCTGCTTAGACCCAAACATCTCCAAAGATTGATTTGGTCGGATTCTTGATAAATGGCTCTTTTGCCTGCCTTCTCATTAGCGAAGGCAGGCCTTTGCTTCGCATTTTTAAGCTAAAGAAGCCAATTCTTCCCACTCAGTCATATATTTATCAAGGTTAGCTTGAATAATTTCAAAGTCTTGATAAGCTTTGGTCATTTCCTCGGTATTGTCGGAAGGATTGGCCAAAAGCTGTTTGATTTGCTCCAAGCGCTCGTCATTTTGCTCTATTAAATTTTCCAATTCTTTTAAGCGGGTACTTTGCTTATAAGAAAGCTTCTTCTTTTTGGGCGGAGCTGTTTTTTCCGCAGTTTGGATAGAAACTGGCTGATTAACCTTTTGGGCTTGTTCAGCTTTTTCTTTAAGCATTTTTTGTTGACGGGCTTGGTCTTCAGCTTGCTTATTGATATGCTCGCGCAAAGTTTCGTAGTCGCCGGCAAATTCTTGAATTTTGCCATCGCCGAAGTAAAAAAGTCTATCGGCGCAGCGATCGAGAAAATAGCGATCGTGGCTGACAATAATTACAATATTAGGATAATCATCCAGCCAAGCTTCCAACCTCACCAGAGTAGGAATATCCAGGTCGTT
>ERZ869991.45-NODE-45-length-31907-cov-4.745209_pt1 | contig 31907 bp, 24 predicted proteins | sample MGYA00520862_ERZ869991 | MGnify/ENA primary metagenome ERZ869991 (study PRJEB32232, sample SAMN07284978) | human gut metagenome | biome: human-associated habitat; material: feces | host: Homo sapiens | place: Tanzania | collected 2014-08-11 ...
TTTACTACATTGGATTATAGGCTAATATTTTCGGTTACATAGAGGAAATACAAATGCCTGTTTGATATCTAAGCCTAGTGGTTAGGTTTACCACCACCAATTGGCTTCTGTCTTTGCTATAATGCAAGTCGAAGAAAGAGTATAAAAATGGCAGACTTGACTGTTCGGTCTGAAGAGGATGAACTTTTGGAAAACAATTCGGATAAAAGACGTTCTTGGGCTGCGGTTTTACGCGACGCCTCAGCAAAAACTTTCAAGTTTATAAGGACTATTTGCGGTTTCATTCCCCTTACCGGCATGGGGCTGGCCTATATGATTTTGCTGGCCTTAACCTTTTATTTTGTAGCTTTAGGGCAAGACGACATAGTCTGGATTTCCGCCTCGGTAGCTCTTATGATTGTCGGTATATTGATGGTTTTGGCCGTAAGCATAGGTGCTATCTATTTAGCGATACATTGGAAAGCTAAATGTGAAGCCGGGTTGCCAGATATAAGCACCTCTACAATGTATCAATCAAAATCAGGGTTGGAAATAGCCTTTTTGCCAGTTCCCTTCGTCAATATCTCCATCGAGTGGCTTTATCCGGCAGAAGTTGAAGCCGAATGTAAGCAAAGTCTATCTTCTATAGCCGAATATATTACCGTCAACCATCGCTGCAGCGCAGAAAAAATTACTCGTCGCTTCAAAGTGGAAGATATTTTAGGATTAGCCGATATAACTTGGGTCAGTACCAAAAACGTTAAGTTTAAAGCTTACCCCAAACCTGGCGCTGTGAAGAGCAGCAGTATCACTTTGAGCATGGCCGGCGGTGAAGATATTTCCGATCCTTTCGGCTCTCCCCAAGGCGACCTTATAGAAATGCGCCAGTACGTCCCCGGCGATTCTTCCCGCTCAATTTTGTGGAAAGTTTATGCTCGCAACCGCCGCTTGGTTGTACGTATGCCGGAAAGAGCACTCACCGCTCAAACACGCACTTGCGCCTACTTGGTATCTGGCCCCAAAGATGAAGCTAGTGCTTCTTTTGCCAGATCTATTTTAGAGTCCAAAATTTTGGGAGATAGTTGGCTTTTTGGCGCCGACGGTTGCGTCGGCACTACCTCTATTATGAGCGAAGCTCTAGATTTTCTGGCTTCTTCCGGAAATGTGGAATCAAGAGCTCTGTGCGGTTTAAAAAAATTTTTGGAAGAAGCTTCCAAACTCGGCTATCACAGCTGTTTTGTCTTTGTGCCGGCAGCGTACGGCGACTGGGTTAAAAATGCTCTGGGAGCAGTGAGAGATACCCATCTTACTATTACCTGGCTTATGGGCATCGATCAAAATTTAACGGAAGCCGAAAACGAAAAAGAAGAGCCCTGGAAGAAATGGCTTTATATCGATTCTGATACCGTACATTTGGAGGCTCCTTCCAAAATTGCCCAAACTTTACAAAGTCCCAATACTCCCATGATCTTATGCGAGACAGCCACAGGGCGCATCATCAACAACGCGGCTGCTTATTTGCAAGCTCAGGAAAAGGCGGTCTAGTTATAATATGGACGGCATTACCTCCGAACAGAAAAAATCTTCTTTTGGCATAGGCACGTTTTTGGAACGCTCTTTCAATAGTCTGATGTGGGGCGTTATTTTAGCTATAAATGCCTCTACAATCTCTGTAGCGAACGGCGTTTTCGGCGCCTTTGTGGGAGGAATTTTAGGCTTTTGGCTCTCCTATTGGCTTTCTTCCAAGCGTTTGCGCATACCAGTATTTGCCTTAGGAGCTTTGCTACTCGATCGCATTTTAGTCTATTTGGCTGATATTCCCGTCAATAGCGCTTTTGCCGCTTCTCTCTTTGCTACTCCGGAAAATGCCAGTTTATTCTCACAGGGGGTAGTTTGGTTTATAAATTGCCTCTTCTTGGTTATGGTTATCCACGCTATCAGCATACGTAAGCCTTGGTTTGTAGCTGTAGAGCTGATTATTGTAGCCAATATTGCCCTTTTGCCTTTATCGGCTCACCGCGACGGTTTTATCAGTCGCCCTTATTTCTTCGTCGATCCACTCTGGTCCAGAGGCTGGGATCCTATTCCCTTCTTTATTGCTGCCGGCGTTATTTTGGCTATTGCCTTAGTCTTTCTTATTGTGGGACGCTTTAATAAACGCACTTTGGCCGACTTATCTATTTTAATAGTTATTATTTCTTTAGTGGGAGTTTTTCTGCCCCTCAAAGATTTGCACCAGCCTTTGCCCGAGCAACTTATGAGTGGTAATGCCAAAGGTGAGCAACAAGAAGAAGCCAAAGGCAAAGAAGGCGGCAATAGCGGTCAAGATCAGCAACAAGACGATAAGAATCAAGATCAAGACCAGCAATCAAAGCAAAATCAGCCAAACCAAGACGACAAGGATCAGAATAACAATAATCAACAGAATAACGACAAAGACAACAATCAAAATAAAGATCAAAACGACGACCAGAATAAGAATGACGATTCTTCAGAAGCACCCAAGTCGAAGCCTGTAGCTGTAGTTGTCTTTAATGATGATTATGCTCCTCCGGAAGGTTACTACTACTTCCGCCAGGATGCCAAAAGCTTTTTTAACGGCCGCAAATTAGTAAACGATGTCTCTGGACGTTACGATCATGACGTCGCTTCCGGTTTTCCTCAGTTTAATGCGCCCAATCCACTTACCCCTCCCTCGATAGATGCTACTAAAACTAAAGCAGTTAATACTAAAGTCAGCTTAATCGAAAATCACAGTAAACCGTTCGGCTTGCTTAATCCTCTGGCTATGAGTGCTTCTTCTAATCCGAATAGTAGTCAATTTGTGGGAGCTTACAGTGTAGATTCGCGCTCTTTTACCGGCAAAATAGAAACTTTACTTCAAGCTAAGCTTAACAATCCACAATGGTCAAAAGCCGATATAGAATACTATACTCAATTGCCGAATGATAAACGCTATAAAGAATTGGCTTTAAAAATTCAGCAGGATTTGCCCTCTTCTTTCAAGTCTTTACCTATGGCCCAAGTGTATATTATGAAGCTGTGGTTAGACAAAAACAGCACTTACGACACCAAGGTAAGGATCACTGATAAAGACGACGTCGTCTCTAAATATCTCTTTGGTGATCGAATTGGCTACTGTGTTCATAATGCCAATGCTTTAGCCTATTTATGCCGTTCTATCGGCATTCCGGCCCGTGTAGCCGAAGGTTACGCTGTAGATGCTAAAAATACTTACGGTGGCTCAGCTCTGTTAATTATGAACAACAGTGCCCACTCTTGGTGTGAAGTATATATTCAAGGGCTGGGCTGGTACCCTATCGACGTTTCTCCTGAGCGTTCCAATGTAACTCCTCCGGAACCTCCGGATCCCGATTTACAGAAAATGTTCGGCGAAATGGCCCGCGAAGAGTCGGCGGACAAAGAAGGCGTATCCCAAAAGCCAGTCGATATGCAAATGCAAATGCGTTCTTTAGTAAAAGCTTTGGGCTGGCTGTTGGCTATAGTGGCAATTTTAGCTTTCATTGCCGCTTGGGTGCACAAAATTTATATCCACATGATGGCCCATTTGAGCTCAGGTGCCAAGCGAGCCGACTATGTATATAAGGCAGCTTTGGTCTCGTTAGCCGAAATAGGCATACGCCGCCACTACGGAGAAACGCGCGAAGAGTTTGCTTCCCGTTGGGCAGATAAGTTGCCCTCTTTGCAAAAACTGACCCAGTGGCATATACGCTGCCACTTAGGTGAAAATGCTCAAGTGCAATTCGTTTCCCGCACGCCTTTGCCCAATACTTCAGAATGCGCGGCTCACTACGCCAAGTTAAAGTCAGAGTTATCTAGCTGTGCTCCTTGGTGGCGGCGCCTTCTGGGCATCTTAAATCCCTTTGCTTGGCTCTTTGTGCGCTAAAACACGAGCCCAACTATTTTTACAAACTAATGTCTACTCAGACGGAGGAAACTTATCTTGGATAGAACTTCGCAAGCTAACCGAGCGGCTCGCTTAGATAAGGCTTACAATTTACTCCTTACCATGGAGTCGCGTTTAAAAAGAGCAGTGCGCGGTCGAGATCGCGTTATCGAGCTTATTTTGATAGCCATTTTAGCCGACGGCCACGTGCTTTTAGAAGACTTCCCCGGTTCAGGAAAAACAACCTTAGCCAAAGCATTGGGAGATTCTATATATAATGACAATCCTGAACCTCCCATTACTATGTTTAGGCGCATCCAGTTTACTCCAGACTTGCTTCCTTCCGACATTACTGGTATGACAGTTTTCGATCCTGATAATGGCACTTTTACTTTCCGTCCCGGCCCTATTTTTGCTCACGTAGTGCTGGCTGACGAAATTAACCGTACTTCCCCCAAAGTTCAGGCAGCTATGTTGGAAGCTATGGCCGAAAAACAAGTGACCGTAGACAATACTTCACACAATTTGGGTAAACTTTTCTTTGTGATTGCTACGCAAAACCCCAGAGATCAGGCTGGTACTTATCCTTTGCCTGTAGCTCAACATGACCGTTTTCTCTTTAAAATACGTATGAATAATATCGATAGAGAATCGGAATTGGACGTATTGCGCTCTATTCAAGAACGACGCAATCCTCCGGGCAACGAATTCCCTATGGTACCCAAGACGGCTATTTTGGATGCCCGCCAAGCCATCGATCAGTATATATATGTAGATGATCGCATCAATCAGTGCTTGGTAGATATGGCTAACGCCGTGCGCCAGTCACCTCATGTCGCCCAAGGCATTTCTACTCGTAGCTTGGTCTTAATGTTGCCAGCTCTTAAAGCTTGCGCTCTTAAGCGAGCTCGCGACTATGTAACCGCCGAAGATGTCTCTTACCTTGTGCCCTATGTATTTGCCCATCGTTTAGAATTGGCTGCAGGAATTGAAGATCCGATTAAAGTCATAAGAGAATGCTGCAAAGGCCCTCTGGAAGCCTTATGCCGCTCAACACTTAAGAAATAATTTTCAGATCTAATGATCTGATGAAAAGATCGTTAGATCTGAAAACAAATTTGAACATACAAAAGCTGCTCAAAAGGAAAGAAATCATGCGTCAAGTTTTTTCGATTCGCTTCAATAGCTTGTATAGGTGCTTCTTTATCGCCATTACTTTGCTATTCGCTCTGTCCATGATACCTTTATTGGGCAGTCCGGCTCTAAGTGACGAAAACTCTCCCACTTTCGAAACGTTGAGTAAAGGCGATATTGGCGGTGAAGAATTGCTGCAAATAGCCAACGATAGCAAAAATATGATTTCTTGGCGCAAATTTGCTGAAGAGAAACTTAAGCAAGACAAAGATTCTCCCGTCGGTCATGCTGTCTTGGGCGTAGTCTTTCACTGTGCCGAAGGTGATTTGCCCAGAGCTCGCCACAATTTAGAGTTGGCCAAAAAAACTTTGCTGCGCAGATTGAGGGGCTTCAACAATGGCAATGACGGCTCCCTGTTTTTAGGTGTCCAGATTCAGCTTTGCCAAGTTTTAGGCGAAATGGACGACTATAAAGCCAAAATAAAAGTTGTTGACGAGTTAGCCAGTTTGCCAGGTCTTAGCAATTTTGCTGTAGATAAAGCTTGGCCCTTAATGAAATTGGATCGCGAAGAAGAAGCTCGCCAAGTTATCTCCGATGCTTTCAATTCCGGCAATATTAGTGCCAGAGAAATAGCCTGGAACAGTTTGGGAGCTTTAGAATCGGAGTGCGGCAACTACCAAGCCTCTTACAACGCTTTTCGCAATTTAGTCAACGAAACTAGAGAGAGAGGCAAAACTCCCGATCCGACAGTATTGCGCAATTGCGGAGAGACCGCTTTGGCTCTGGGACGTTTTGACGAAGCTGAACAATTTTTTAACGAAGCCTCCCGTGTGCCCTTTAGCGACCAGGCTTACACCAATCCTTTTAACGATCTGACCAATTTATATATCGCCGAAGCTAAATTCACCGACGCAGCCAGTTGTCTTAAAAAGACTTACGAGCGAGCTCGTGCTATGCGCCCATTTCTCTATCAGCAATTTATGGCTGATAACTTGCAAACAACCGGCGCTTTGCTTATGGAGCTTGGTTTTATTCCCGAAGCTTGCGAGCGTTTAAAACGTTTAGTCAATCGCCCTGACCGCCAAGGAGGCACATCTTTAGATATTGACCAAGCTGAGGCCGGCAACTTACTTACTTGGTACGCTTCTTTAAAGGCTATGCGTGAATGTAAGCGCGAAGAACTTAGCTGGACACCTTTTTGGAAAAGCTTCAAAGTGCGCGGCCAAATTATAGCTATAAGTTACGAGTTGTGGCGCTCATCTTCGCGTATTCGCGCTTTAATTACCGAAAATAAACGTGTAGCCAGTAGCTTCCGCCCTTACAACGCGCAATCTATCAGCGCAGACGAATGCTACAAGCCTTTGCTGATAAAAATTTTGGGCCCAGGCTTATGTGCGACAGCTATAGATGAAATATTTACGGAAGCTCCCGACAATTTGCCTGTAGAAGAGCCGTATCTTTTGTTGCATCGTGCGGAAATTGCTTATCAATTTGGCAACTACGACACCTCTTTAAAAAACTACCAAAAAGCTTTGAAAACACTGCCTCAAGCGGCTCGTCTGGTGCGCTCTTTAGCTGCTGCCAGAGTAGCGCAATTATCCTATGCTCGCGGCGATTTCCAAACTGCAGCCAATTATTACGCCCAGTTGATCACTTCTACACCTACTTCCATACGCCATATGGAAATAAGCGTACCTATCACTTGCCAGGGCGACGGTTCTTCGGCCGCTAAGCAACTTATCAGCATGTTGGGACATTCTCCCCGTTTTAAAGTTACGCATACAGGTTTAACTATGCGCATACACTTGCAAGGTAGCAGAATGGCCGCTGAGCTTTACGGTTTAGATGGCAGTGTGCTCTCTTCTTCTTCGGTAAAATTGGAAAGCAGCACAAAAAAAACTGCAGAGAAATTGGCTGCTGAAATACATAATCAAACTTTTGCTACCAAAGTGTCCTTTAGCTCTTTGGGCTTAGATTCTTTGGATGGAGCTACTACTTCCGGTTCTACAGCCAGACAGCAGCTCAATGATATGTTTGAAAAAGAAAAGGAAATGATCGACGGCTAAAATAACAGGCAAAACACACTTAGCCGCAGAACGCAGGGCCCGGCATTCGGCTGCCGTTTTTATAGTTAAATAAAAGCAGCCAAATTGAGCCCTAAAAAAGATAGGAACATAACTAAAATGGAATTTATACAAAGTTTGCTCCACTATTTCTCTATAGAGGGAATACAAGATATTATCGCCTGGGGCGGCTTAACTATTCTGTTTATTATCATCTTCTCCGAAACAGGTTTGTTAGTAGGCTTTTTCCTTCCCGGCGATTCTTTACTCGTCGTATCTGGTTTTGTTTGCGCTACTAAACCTGAATTGTTAAATGTTTGGCATGTACTTTTCTGGTTGTGCTTAGCCGCTGTTTTGGGAGATTCGGTAGGCTACATGATTGGCAAAAAAGCTGGCCATGCTCTCTACCAACGCGAGCAGAGCCGCTGGTTCCGCAAAGATCATTTGCTTAAAACTAAAGCTTTTTACGAAAAATACGGCGGCATGACTATTATTTTAGCTCGCTTTATGCCTTTTGTTCGCACCTTTGCTCCTACAGTAGCTGGCGTAGCCGATATGCATTACCCTCGCTTTATTTCTTACAATTGCATAGGTGGTATAGCTTGGGTAACTAGCATGATTTGTGTAGGCTATTTCTTCGGCCAAATTCCTTTTGTGCAACAACATTTGGAAAAAGCTCTGGTTGGTATTATTATTTTATCAGTTCTTCCCGTGGCCATTCACGCTTGGAAAGAACACAAAGCCGAACAAGCTAAGGAATCAAGCGCTGCTTAGTTCCTGAAGGAAAATTGTGTAAAGGTTGTTTATATCGTCAACTTTTGGCAATTTACCAGCGATTTTTTGTATAATGAAGGCCCTTTATTTATGAATCCTACAGCAGAAGATCCCATTATCGAGCTACATAACGTAAGTTTGATTTACCCTAATGGAACTAGAGCTTTAAACCGCGTCGATCTTTCTATAAAACACGGTGAGTTTGTGTTCTTAGTCGGTCAGACAGGCTCAGGTAAATCAAGCCTTATGAAATTAATCTATCGTGAAAACGATCCCACTACCGGATTGGTTTACGTTAACGGTGAAGAGATTAGCGATATGAAGCGCTCGCAAATTCCTTACTTGCGCCGTCGTATCGGCGTCATCTTCCAAGACTTCCGCTTGTTGGGTCATAAAACGGTTTTTGAAAACGTAGCTTATGCTATGCAAGTAACCGGAGCTAGCCGCTATGTAATTCCTCGCAAAGTAACTAAAGCGCTCACTTTGGTAAATTTGCGTGAAAAAGCTGATCGCTTGCCTAGTCAACTTTCCGGAGGCGAACAACAACGCGTAGCTATAGCCAGGGCCTTGATTAACGATCCGGTTATCCTTTTAGCCGACGAGCCTACAGGCAATCTCGATCCCGACTCTTCCTGGGATATTATGCAAATTCTCTCTAAGGTGAATGCTCGTGGCACTACCGTTATTGTAGCTACTCACAACCAGCAAATGGTCGACGTTATGCAAAAGCGCGTTGTAGTTATGCAACACGGCGAAGTAGCCCAAGATTTATCTAGAGGCATGTATTTTACTACTGAAATTACTAAAGAAACTTTAGCGGCCGGAGGCTTTGGGTTATGAGTATTCCGCCTAAATCAGGATTTATCGATATATCTCCTCAAGCAGAACAGACGAAACTTGATCCTAGCGGCAGCAAATTAAAGAATGCCTCCTCGTCACCTCGCGCTGCCACCGCCCAAGCTCCCGACACGAAATCAGAGCACCGCCGCCATGATAAAGACCGTACAGTCTCTATGCCAGCAGTCAAAGGGCCGACAGAGCACCGCGAAAATAAAAAGACTCGCGAACAAACGCTTGTTATAGAAAGCGTCCCTGTGGAAAAAGAAGCTGAAGACGACGAAGAAGTAATCGTTAAACCTATTCCCATAATAGAAAAATCTTCCAATTCACTTTCCAAAACACCCACAGTAGATGAAGTTTTGGACGAAGAAGATTTGCCACCTAAGAAAAGGCGCGGCCCTTCGGGAGGCTACTACTTAGAGTGCTTCTTGCGCGAAGTGCTCACCAATATGCGCCACAACCCTATGATGAGTGTGGCCTCTGTTTCTACTGTAATGATTTTAGCCCTTATTTTAGGCTTTTTTGTGTTGATTATTGCCAACTTAGAATCTTTGGCTGACGAGTTGGCAGGCGAAATGCAAATAAAAGTCTACATGAGCCAAAATTTTGATGAAAAGCAAATCAACAGTTTTAAAAGCGCCGCCTATGATATAGGTCATGTAACTAAAGTAACTTTCGTCCCCAAAGATGAAGCGTTTAAAAAGTTGCGCAAGCGCTTAAATGCCAAGCTCGATTTGGATGATCTGGAAAGCAATCCTTTGCCTGATGCTTTTGAAGTTCCGGTAGACGATCCATCTTTCTTGGAGCCTGTCGCTCACAAGCTAGCTCAAATAGATAATGTAGCCACTGTAGATTATGGTCGCGAAGAAGCTCAAAAGTTAATGAAGCTGAATCATATTATTCGTATGGTTGGCTTAATTATTCTTATTATGCTTTTTGCTTCCAGTTTGCTTATTATCAGCAACACCATTCGCTTAACCGTATTTGCCAGACGCAAAGAGATTGACATTATGCAACTAGTAGGCGCTGCCGATTGGTTTATTCGCTGGCCTTTTATTTTAGAAGGCGTCACTCAAGGTGTAATAGGTGCAGCTTTAGCCTCAGTACTTATAGACGTTTCTTACCGTATAGTGGTTCCCCAGTTGCAAAAAAGTATATCCTTCTTGCCTATTTTACTTCCCGGTGCCATTATGCCTTACCTCAATATTGGCTTAATCACTATGGGCTGTTTAGTAGGCGCTTTGGGAAGTTTTATTTCCGTCAACCGCTACCTGAAAGCTTAATTTGAGGAGGTACTTAACTTGTTGAGTATACACCGCAAATTTAGTCTTTTACTCTTAACGGCAGCTCTTTTCGGCCTTGGCCTTTTTTATTGGAACGCTTCTCAAGCTCAAGCTGATCCCAATTCGCAATTACGCCAGAAAAAGAGCCAGCTAGCTGCTCAGCGCAAACGTTTAGATATAATTAACGAACGCGAGCGTGATCTTTCGCGCCAATTGAGCGACACTCAAGCCGATTTGCAATACAGTCGCGAAGCTTATCGCGAAGCCAAGGCCAGCTTACAAGCAGCCGAAAAGCACTTGCAAAGCATTACCAAGCGCCTTGGCGAAGCCACCCAAGAATATACGAAAGCTCAGCGTGTTTTGGGTAAGAGGCTGCGCGAAATTTACTTGCAAGGCGACGTCGGCTATTTAGTCGTACTTTTAGGAGCGGAAAGTTTCACCGATTTTATCGATCAGACTTATTATCTGTCACTGATTATCGAAAACGATCGTCAATTGGTGACCAAAGTGCGCAGCCTCAAACAAGAGCTGGAAGTAAAAAAAGTTCAGTCTGAACGCACAGTACGCCAAATAAAAGACTTGAAAGATGCTCAGGAAAACCGTGTCAAAAAATTGCAACAAATTGAAGAGACACGCTCTTCCTTGTTGGCCGACACCAGACGCCAGCGCGATTCTTTAAGCTCTTACGTCAGCGAACTGGAAAATAGCACCCAAGCGCTAGAGAACCAGATTCAGTCTACCGTGCGTCGCAGCCAAATAATTATGCGCCCGACAGCTCCCAACGCCGGTACGCGCACTTGGGGCACAGGCCGCTACCTTACGCCAGCTCAAGGCCCCATTACTTCTCCCTTCGGATATCGTGTCCATCCTATTTTCGGTACTATGCGTTTCCATACCGGCGTAGATATTGGCGCCTATTACGGCAGCCCGGTGCTCGCTTCTGATAGCGGCGTCGTCATCGATTCCGGCTGGATGGGCGGTTATGGCAATTGCATTATTATCGATCATGGCGGCGGCTACAGTACCCTTTATGCGCACTGTTCCGAATTGTACGTATCCTACGGCCAGTCTGTAGCTAAAGGACAACAAATTGCAGCCGTAGGATCTACAGGCAATTCCACCGGCCCGCACCTCCACTTTGAAGTGCGCATAAACGGTGAACCTGTCGATCCTCTAGGCTTCATTTAGCGAGCCCACACTTAACCAAAGCCAGAAAGGAAGGCCTTTATGCCCAAGCACTTCTTCCCCAGCTTCAATGTAAAAGAAAATTTTATGATTAAGCCCAATGGCTTTACCAATAAAAATTTTCTTTTCAAAGCGGTTGGCTCATTACTTCTGGCTTTGGCTCTCAATGGCTCGCCTCTAAACGCTGCCGCCGCTACCAACGCAGACGACGCCGCTACGCCTAAAGCGCAGGCCCCTTCCCGCCCTGTCTCTGCTTCAGCTCACTATGATGAAAATTCGGATCAAAAGCTTGCCAATTTAGAAGAAGTGAGCTGCGACGTTCTAGGCCAAACTTTTAACATTTTGTTGGACAATGCTATCGAGCCGCCTTCTCCCCAAAAAGTTTGGCAATTTGTGTTGGAAGGGGCCCACGAATTTTTCAAAGAGCGCAAGCTCGAAGAGGCCTGGCTGGCCGAATATAAGGCCAATAGCGCGGACTTAGAGCGTTGGCAAGCTTTGCAAAATATAACTTCGCTCTATCGCCAAGCTCTCAAGCACTGCCCTGAATTGGCTACAGATCCGCGCTTTACGGTTCGCTTAGCCCAAGCTATCACCGATTCGGCCGAAGACGTTTACACAGTTTTTGTCAGTTTAGACGAATATAATGATTTGAATAATTATCTCAGCGGCGACTATTCCGGCAGCTTGGGCGTAGTACTCACTCCCAGCCGCGACTCTCAAGAGCGCTCTCACTTTGTAGTAGCAGCGCTAGCTCCAGATTCACCTGCTCTCAAGGTAGGTTTGCGCCAGGGCGATGAAATTATTGCTATTGATGATAAGCCACTAGCTAAGTTAAATCCTCAGCAATGTTTGCAACTTATGCGCGGTCCCAATGGCAGCCAAGTTTCTTTAACTTATGTAACTAACTTAATGCGCAAACTGGGACGAACCGATAGCCGCAAATTGCTTTTAACCAGAGCTGAAGTCCATTTTCCAGCGGCTTGGGGGCAAATTCTCTCTCTCGATTCCCAAGGACGATTTTCCGTACAAAATCTCAACTTAAAAGCGGCCTCCGACGCAGAAACTGAAGAAGTTACCGACAAGCCATCAATCTCAACCCAGTCAACTTCGAAAGTTAGCTTAAGTAATTCAGCTGAGAAAGAGTCTCCTTTAAAAATAGGCTTACTCAGAGTTGATATGTTCAATGGTTCAACCAATATTGAAGCCGAACGTACTTTGCTTGCTTTGGAAAAAGCAGGATGTCAAGGTTACATTTTAGATTTGCGCGGCAACCCTGGTGGCTATACCAATGCTGCTAGAGATCTCTGTTCCAAGTTTTTGCCCGAACATAGCCTTATAGCTTCATTAGTTGATAAAAATGGCCAGAGCGAAAAAACTATTTATACCTACCGCAACAGCCATCAAGTTAAGCCTATGGCCGTTTTAATCGATGGACAAACAGCTTCAGCGGCAGAAATTACAGCCGGCGCTTTGCGAGCTCATAAAGCAGCTTTTTTAGTGGGCTCGGCCAGCTTTGGCAAAAATAGTTCACAAAAAATTTATAATTTTGAGTTCCCTCCGGGAGAAACTTCAGCTTGTAAAGTGACTTATACTCACTATCGGACGCCGGACAATTTGGACTTGGGTAAATCTGGTTTAATTCCGGAATATGTAATTCAGGCTCCTTTTGGCTTGCGTTATCAACCTTTGCAAGATAAACAATTGAAAAAAGCTTTTGAATTATTACAAAAGGAACTAATCAAGCAAAGATAACCTCCCTCAGATTAAGATAAGGGCTTTTTCCTCTCTTAGCGAAAGGAACCCACGATACTTTATAAACTTTGCTCGGCCCCATTGAGCAGCCAAGTTTATGAAAAAAGCTTCTAAAATTAAACAAAAAAGCGGCAACAGTTTTTGAGACGCTGTTTCGCTAAAATAGCATATTTATCAACCACGGCGGCTTATTACCGCTCCAGGTTCGATTCAGGAGAATTCACTATGAATTTAAAGCACACTTTTGTCCCGGCGGCCGCCGCTGCAATTTTGGCTATGCTTACTTCTCTGCCTGTAAGCGCTCAACCTGAGCAAAATCAGGATGTCAGAGCTTCTTCAGCCAAACATTCCGGTTATAGTCAAGCGCTGGCCCAAAAAGCCAAGCAAAGCAACAAGACTAAAGCCAAAGTCAGCAAAACGGCAGCCCAAAAAGCTCCTGTCAATAAAGTCTCCCAAAAAGACTTGGACAGCGCCTTGGAAATGCTCGACAAAGCTCTGCTCCTGGTCAAAACCGAAGCTAGAGAAAAAGCCAAACCTGGTAAAATTACCAATTGCGCTTTCGACGCCATGACTTTATTCATGGAAGACAACAAGCTCACTTCCGATTTCTTTAAACAAATTGACGTCGACGCTACTCCTGAAGAAGCCAACAAGGCTTTGCGCTCTCAATTTACCAAAGCTGCCAACACCTATCCTCAGCTGATGAAAGATCAGATGCTGACCATGGCTGCCCTCAAAGGCATCATGAGAGCTACCGACGATCCTTACACAGTTTATATGACTCCCGACGAATACAAAAACCTCAACGAACAGATGAGCGGAGGCAATTTCGGAGGCATAGGTATCGTCATGGGCTTAAGCGGTGACGAAAAAGATCCGGCCAACAGCCGCGTTTTGGTAATCAATAAAGTTATGGAAAAAGGGCCTGCCGCTCGAGTTGGTTTACGCAATAATGATGAAATTACCCATATAAGCGGAAAATCTACTTACGGTATGAGTTTGGTGCAATGCTCCAAGCTCTTGCGCGGAGAAGCTGGTTCCAGCGTCAAGCTTACTATTCGTCGCCCTAGTTCCGGACACGTTTTCGACGTTTCCTTAACTCGCGAAGTTATCCACGTAGATACTTTGAAGCATGAAGTTATCGAGCAAGACGGCGTAAAGGTTGGCTACTTAGCTTTAGGTATTTTTGGTGAAAGTACCAATGCCGAGATGGAAGCTGCCGTCCGCGATTTAGAAAAGAAAGGTTGCCAAGCCTACATTATCGACGTGCGCAACAACTCTGGCGGGTACGTTTCTGCCGCTGTCGATGTTTGCTCTAAGTTTGTCAAAACTGGCAGCCGCATCGTTTCTATCGTTGATGGAGCTGATCACGAGCAAATTATTTACTCTCGCCCCAACTTGCATTCTTCTCAAAAGCCTTTGGTTGTCTTGATTAACAGCAACTCAGCCAGTGCTTCAGAAATTACCGCCGGCGCCATTCGTGATTTAAAGCGCGGCCAGCTTATAGGTGTAAAATCTTTTGGTAAAGGCAGCGTGCAAAAGCTCTATCCTTACCAATTCCCGGATAATAAAACTTCCGCTTTCAAAATTACTACCGCCCATTATCATACTCCGGCCGGTCACGATATTCACAAAGCCGGTTTGAAGCCTGATGTGGAAGTAAAGATGGAAGACGAGCTCGTTTTAGAGCGCGAGAAAGATATTCAACTTAAAAAAGCTCTGGAAATTGTAGCTTCGAGTGCCAAAGCTCAGCAAGAAGCGATAAAAAGCCAAGCCGAAAATGCTAAAGCTGACGATTCTCTCTCGGTAAGCAGTATCTTTGATGAGCTTCCTTATATTGAGAAATCTATTTCCGGGCCTTATACAATTACCAAGCGAGTTATGGATGTAAAAGGAGAAAATGTCGTCGATAACGTTACCGTAAAAAGCGCTGACGGCAAAGAGCACCATTTCCGCTTTATCATCCGCTCCAAGTTTGAGCAATAAAATAAGGTTAATTTCAAAAAAAAACGATCGGCCTCAAACAAATTGTTGAGATATTTTATCTTAATTTTTCAGTTTGAGGCTCGTTTTTGGGCTATGTCTTGATACTTAGAGAAAAGACTATGAGTAACGAAACCGCTGAAGAAAAACGTCATAATGCAGAATTAAATGAGAATTTGTCAGACTCCAAGCAAGAGGAAACAATTCTTAAAAAAGATGATCAGAAACAGACTACCGATCAATCTGGCTCCACTCACCGAAGTGGATTGAGAGGGACAATTGTCAACTTTTTTCTGAGCAGTATCATTATAATTATGGTAGTGGCGTTTACTTTTGTTTGCACTCATTACCCAAGGAACTCAAAAGCGGTTCCAATTGATCTGACCGCAGCCAGGATAGACTTCAGCAAGCAAAGCAAAAATGCTTCTGCCTCTGGTTTTACGATATCGAGTTCAGCTTTACGCTATTGTTTGGCTGCTATTCAAAAACAATATATCCGCGAAGTATCGACAGCCCAACTTGTCAATGGAGCTTTTGAAGGTATCAACTATTGCTTAGATAAATTTGGCCATCGAGATTTGGGCGTTGCCAAACTTGATGAAGCCAAGATCGACAAAATGAGTGACAAAGAATTGCTCCAGTTACTCGACAAAGAATTTGAGCAAGCTTTAGACAGAATAGCTAACCTCCCCGACGATCAGCGCTATATCCATCGCCAGCAATTGGAAAAAGCCATTAAAGCTAGGTTAGCCGAGCTTGATGCCAACGATAAAAAAGCCAAAGGGCTTAAAACCGACGCTACTAACGACGACAAAACAGAGAAAAGCGGTACTGAGAGCGGAAAATCTTTGGAAAAACAAGTACTCGAAGATCCGCAAGCGGTCAGCCGTGACTCGGTAAACTCCGACAAAACCGAATTAGATGTCGACGATTCAGAAATAATAAAAGATGCTGATGGCAAGGCTATCCGTCTTACAGATAGTTATTTGTTGTACGGTGCTTTAAATGGCATGATTTGTGCCATAAATGATCCTTTCAGTATGGCTTTGCCTCCGGAAGATGTTAAAGTATTGCAAGAGCAACTCGGAGCCAGCGATTACGGCGGCGTGGGCATTTATCTGGAAGCTGATTGGCAAAACAACCGTCAACTTACCGTTATTGAGCCTATAGAAGGCACGCCGGCTGCCCTCAAAGACGTGCGTCCCGGCGATAAAATCATGGCTATCGACGGCAAAAAAACCAGCAGTTTGGATATGGATACAGCTGCCGCTATGATTAGAGGCAAAGTGGGCAGCGTAGTAGTTTTGAGTATGCAACGCGACGGCAAAAATTTTGAAGTGGCTTTGCAACGTACCAGTATTCACGTGCCCAGCGTCAACGGCAAAATGTTGCCTGACAATATAGGTTATTTGCGAGTACGCTTCTTTGGCTCGGATACAACTCAAGAATTTGGTACTGCTTTAAATGATTTAATTAAAAATGGAGCTCAAGCCATTGTAGTAGACTTGCGCAACAACGGCGGCGGCTACATAGATGCGGCTATTGGTCTGTGCTCCGAGTTTTTCCCCAACAAGAGTTTGGTAACTAGCGTAGTTAATCCGCGTTTAAATTACAGCGAGCCATATTTCTCCAATTCTAAAAATTGCACTCAGTTGCCTTTAGTAATATTAGCCAATCGTTTTTCGGCCAGCGCTTCGGAAATTACTTCCGGTGCCATGAAAGACTATCGGCGTGCTTTAATTGTAGGTGAAACTACTTATGGAAAAGGCAGCGTGCAAACTTTATATCCTTTAAGCGACGGAGGGGCTTTAAAGGTTACTATTGCCCATTACCTTACTCCTAAAGATAAAGATATTCATCTTAAAGGTATCGCTCCAGATATTGAATTTGAATCCAGACCTACTAACAAAATCGGTTCCGATAACGATTTGCAATTAAAATTAGCTACCCATGAAGCCAAATTTATGCTTGATCACAAATTGTCGTCCGAACTTAGTGAAGCTGACATAAAAGCAGCCCAGCAAGATGGCGAAGCTTGGAAAAAAGATCCTGCTATTGCCAAGCTTATAGCTGCCGATAAAGCCGAAGAAGCGAAATTGCGAGCTAAAATTGAGGAAGAAATAAAAAAAGACAGCAAAATAACTCGTGATGTGCAGTAGTCGACGGCTCTGCCGATTTTGCCAAACTTGAGGCTGAGAAAAAATTTATGTCGAGAAATAAAAGGCGGGCTGACGCAACTGGAGACGCTTTATTAGCTATTTCTTCTGTAAAAAAGCACCAGGAAGAGCCTACTAAATCAGAGGCTCTTCCTAAGTTGCCGCGTCCGCAAAATGTCATTACAGAAGAAGAACGTCCGGACAGTATTGAAAATATTCATCCTTTTTTGAAGGAAAAATTGGAGACTCTTCCTTCCTGTCCTGGTGTTTATCTTATGCGAGATGAACGCCACCGCGTAATTTATGTTGGCAAATCGGCTTGTTTAAAAAACCGAGTCCGCTCCTATTTCCACTCTAAAAATTTGACGGAAAAAACTCGCTGGATGGTGAGTTTGGTTCGCAATTTTGATATTATGACCGTCAATACGGAAATGGAAGCCCTTATTTTGGAAAATGTGCTTATCAAAAAGCACCGTCCCTACTTCAATATTCTCTTCCGCGACGACAAAAGTTATCCGTATTTGGAGCTAACTACTTTTGAAAAGTATCCTCGCTTGCGTGTAGTGCGCAGTAATGGTAAATTGCGCGGTACTTGCTTTGGCCCTTATGCCGGCGAAGCTATGTCAGTTAAGCGCACTAAAAGTACCGTACAAAAACTCTTCAAATTGCGCCCTTGTAGAGAGAAGCTCGACAAAAAACGTGAGCGCCCTTGCCTTTATTATCATATAAATTTATGTACCGCTCCTTGCACCGCACAAGTAAGCGTTGAAGAGTATAATGCTCAAGTGGAAAAGGCGGCCAAATTTTTAAATGGCCATACAGGCAAGCTAGCCACTCAATTGCGCCAGGAAATTGCCGAGCAAGCATCTTTGTTAAACTACGAAGAGTGCGCCAAACTACGCGATACTTTACAAAGCTTGGAGATCCTCACTCAAAAGCAACAAATTCTTTTGCAAAGCGATTTAGATGAAGATTATATAAGTTTAGCTTATGATCAAAATCGCTCTATGGGAGCGGCAGTTGTACGTCAAGTCCGAGAAGGCAAATTGCAAGGGCAACAAAATTTTATTTTGGAAGTACGTTTAGACAATCAATATAGCGCCGATCTAGCCGATTTTATTCAGCGCTATTACAGCGAAAATGGCCACCCGCCAGCTCTTATAGCTGTAGAAACTGAACCTGAAAATATAGAATTGCTCCAAACTTGGCTCAGCGACTTGGCTGGACGCAAAGTAAAATTTGAACAGCCTCAACGCGGTGAAAAAAAGCGAATCTTGGCAAATACTCAAGAAAATGCCAAACGTTTTCTGGATGATGAATTGCACGCACCTTCACAGCGTGAACTGCGCCAAGAAGCTTTATTAGAATTGAAAGACGCTTTAGGTTTGCATAACACGCCTTGGCGCATGGAATGTTACGACATTTCCAACATTCAAGGCAAATTTTCGGTTGGCTCTATGGTTGTCTTCGAGCACGGATTGCCTCACCGCTCCCATTATCGCAAATTTAAGATAAAAGGTATAGATGAACCTAACGACTTTGCCATGATGAGCCAAGTTCTGGAACGTCGACTGAGCCATCTTTGCCGAGAGAAACAGCCTTCATCAGAAAATGCTGACGGCAATTTGCCTAAAGAAGATGTAAGTTTAGACTCAATTCCTGATTTAATCATTGTAGATGGAGGCTTAGGCCAATTGGGCGTAGCGCAAGCTATTTTAGAAAAACTCGGCTTAAGCGAAACTATAGCTTTGGCCGGCTTAGCCAAACGCCAAGAAGAACTTTTTATACCGGGACGCAAAACTTCTGTTTTGTTGCCACTCAATTCCAAAGCCTATAATATGGTAACTCACTTGCGCAACGAAGCCCACCGCTTTGCTATTACTTTCCACCGCAATTTGCGTGGCAAAGGCATGCTCCATTCGGTACTAGCAGATATTCCCGGCCTAGGCCCCAAATACATAAAACTATTGCGCACTCACTTTACCGATTTGGCAGCTTTAAAACTCGCTACTGCCGAGGAATTACAGCGTTTGCCCGGCATTGGCAAAAAAATGGCAGAAAAGATTATTCAAGCTTTAAAAGAAAATGATTGATATAAAAGGCTAAAAATCGAAATATTGTTGGTCAGCAATAATACGGCGCACGTAGCTGCCTTTTTTATCACTAATCCAATCATTAAAGCGGTGAAAGTCGGTATAGTCTAAATAGTCGGCAAAGACGTCTTTAGGCATAGCACCATAGACAACAACTACACGCGGAGAAAGCTCGATAAGCATAGCCTCCAAGCCTTTTTGGAAGCGACGCTTATTTTCTTTGCCTCTAATACAACCGTAAGTACCGATAGAAACTATGCTATTTTTTTCTACTCCCAAAAAAGCGAATTTCTCGCACTGAGGAGAGTAGCTGCGCTCGTCACCCCAACGAATATTGGGAATAACGTAAAGTCCTTGAGATTGAAAGAAAGCTCCTACTGCCCTGTTTAAGTAGGTATTGGCCATTTGTACAACCAAAGGCATATCGGTATAAAGAGAGCAATCTGGAGAAATAACTCCTTTAAAACGGCGCAACTCATCCAAAAATTTGTTGGTCGAGCTCATAACGCTGGCGAACTTTTCGTCATACTCATAAAAATGGACAAATTCGCTATAAGTAGTGGTGGATCGTCTCTGAGAAAAAGGAATTAAAGCCTCAGGAATTATGATACTTTCGGGCTTAGCAATACAAGGCATCTCAATTTTACCCTCAAAGAATGCCTTTTCTATTAAATAAGAGCTAAAAGCGTCATCCACCACACTTTTTTTCATACGCAACTAATCCTTCACTCTCAAAAGGATATTTCCTGCTTTTTACTTTAACGAACTTTATAAATTTGTCAATATATCCGATTAGTTGGCTATACATCATGCATATATTGGGGCTAAAGCTCACTTTACCCCTAACAACATTACATATGTATATACAAATAGGAGTTGCTCATCTGATATACAGTTCAATTTAAGTATATTTGTATACAAAAGCTGTTTATTTTTTAGCTTGTATTGTTTATACTCTTGTGCTAATTTTTAGGCGAAAATTTGAGGATCTTTTTATTATGAGCACACCAGCAGTTATCAACAATAATAATGAACATATTGCGGCTGCTTGCATTTTGAGCTTAGCAGGCGGTTTTTTAGATATTTACAGTTATTTATTTCGCGGAGAAGTTTTTGCTAACGCTGTAACTGGAAATATAGTTTTTTGTGGTTTGCATATTGCCAACGGAGAGTGGGATGCTTGCTTAAAATATATGGTAGCCATCGTAGCTTATGCTTGCGGAGTTTTAGTGTCTGAATTTTTGCACCATAAAATTTCTGCAGTTCATAAAATAGGCTGGCATCAAAGTGTGCTTTTTTTGGAAATTTGTTGTTTATCCTCAATTATATTTATTCCCAAAGGCCATTTAGATTATCTTGTCAATGCCCTTATTGCCTTTGTTTGTGCTATGCAAGTAGAAACTTTCCGTCGTGTGCACGGACTGCCTTTTGCTTCAACTATGTGTACTGGCAATTTACGCAGCAGCGCTGAAGCTTTGTTTAAGTATATAGTGCACCATGATAAAAAAGAGCTCAACAAAGTATTACATTATTATGCTGTTATCGGATGCTTTATTACTGGAGCTATCGGAGCCACTATTCTTTTGAAAAGATATGGAGAAGCGGTCTTTTTCTTAGCTCCAGCTGCTTTGACCATTGTCTTTTTTATGGTGACAACCAAAAGGCAATTGGGAACGATTCGTCACTATATACGCGGACGTTTGAAAGAAAAAGAGTCCAATACTTTTCTATTCCAACTATTAGCTAAGCTCTTCCCTACTCAACAACTTCAACAAGGTAGCGAAATTAAGGAAGAAATTTCCGATCTTGCTGCCAACAACAAAATCAGTTAATTCTGTCTGGCTCTACTTGCAAAATATTTTTATCGTACCATTGAGAAAATTGTTCTGCCCAATAAGCATGAACTTTACCATTAGGATGGTTGGTGCCGATATTTTTCACCCTATATTCTACATTCATAGAGCGTGGATGATCTATATTTATATACTCAATACTTTTATCAAGTTTGACATCTTTGAGAGCTCCATCTTGCATATCGCTGGTGCTGGCAACTAAAAAACGGACATTCTTCTTGGCGCAAGCTTCTTGCATTAGCTCAATTAGCTTTTGCATAGCTTCCAAGCGCTTTTGCCAATGTTCGGCACTAATCGTTCTTTGATCAGGCAATATGGCCAGATCGTAAGTCATACCAAAGTAAACTCTATGGAGCCAATCTAAAGTAAGAAAATGATTTTGTCCCGGCCAAAGCAAAGTTGAATTATCAAAAATTTTATAACTGCCATCGGGATAAAATTTTATCCTCGGAGCTATACAATATGTTCTATTGATGTGTAAATCGCCTACTACTCTTTTTTCCACATTGCGAGCAAATTGTGGCCTGGTAGCGCAATAAACTATAAGATCGTACTTATTTTCTTTCAAAACGTCTTGCATAACTATTAAACTTTGCAAAGTACCATAACCACTCACTCCATAATTATCAAAAACTTCGTCGGGATATTGGTCGTTAAGCTTATAGACCATCGTCTCTTTATCATATAGACCTTCACCAAAAGTGTAAGAACAACCAAAGAAGGCCGTATGATGCCGACCTTTTTTAGTTAAATCGGAGCGAGAGACGCGCAAACCATCCTGGCCTATATTGATTATAACGTTGTAATCTTCTCCAGAATGGAAACGCGAATTTTTTTCGTATCCCCAACCGCAACGTTTAACTGCCCCTAATAAATTGCTAGGTATCCAATCTTCCAGAAAGTGCTTCCTATTTTGCTGCCATTCTAAAGTTACGCCTTTATGAGCTAAATAAAGTTCTGAGCAAAGAAATAAAGCTAAGCCCAAAATAAACATTTGTCCAAGCACATAAAATATTTTTTTCACGGCGCAAACCTACACTTTTCATGTCAAAACAATAAGCTGTTTTTCCCACAATTTAGGGGTTTATTCGCCTTCGCTTAATAAATGCGCAAATCATTCTCAAAAAAATTAAATTAAGTTGAAAATAAATATTTTTTCTTTATCTTTGCATTTTGAACAAAACTTCCACTCATTAAAAAGGTATATCCCAATAGCCGCCAAAAAAAGCCGCGATTTTTGCTTGTATACTTGTGAGGTTTATTGTGAAAAGATTAACTAGAGACGAAGCATGGAATTTGTTGACAGAATATAATCAAAAGCCGGAACTACTTAAACACGCTTTAGCTGTCGAAGCTGTCATGCGCCATTTCGCTCGTTTAAATAATGAGGACGAAGACCTTTGGGGCGTAGTAGGTTTGTTGCACGACTTGGACTATGAGCAATATCCTGACGAACATTGCCAAAAAGTAGCGGAAATTATGCGCCAACATGGCGTCGACGAATTTTATATTCACGCTGTACAGAGTCACGGCTACGGAATTTGTGTAGATGTGGAGCCGCAAAGCTTGATGGAAAAAACGCTCTACACTATCGACGAATTGACCGGCTTAATAGGCGCTGCTTGCTTGGTTCATCCTTCCAAAAGCGTTTTGGATTTGGAAGTTAAATCAGCTAAGAAAAAATTTAAAGATAAGCGCTTTGCGGCCAACGTAGATCGCGCTCTAATTTTGCATGGTTGCGAGATCTTGGGCAAAACCTTAGATGAAGTTATCAAAGAAACTATCGACGGTATGAGAGAAAACGCCGAAGCTATCGGCTTAAAAGGCAACATTTAACCCTTAGTAGGCGCAGTTTTTCGTTAATATCAGCTACACAGCCAAAATGTAAAACTGCGCCTAATTTGTCATTATGGATAGTGTATTCAGTTAGCTGGAAAGCACAGTCCCACATTTGTATGTCGTTGTAACGATTCAATCCCAGACTTTATAAACTCCCATGATTCTTTGTAGCCAGCTACAACTGAGAAATCAGAATCTAGCATAAAACGCCTAAATTTTCCTACATTGGTTCGGTAATATGCAGCGAATTCATGTGCGATATTCTCTTTTTCAATGTCAGAAATGTTGAGTTTATTGTGTAACACATGATCGAGATTACATGACATATAAAAAACACGGTAAGAGATATTCCATAATTTCGAACATAAACACAGTTTATTTAAATTGTTACGCTTTTGTTCATTGCGAGACAGAATGTTTGAAACAGAAGATGTTAGTATATTTGATGTAGAGTAAATAGTTTTCGTAATTTTGGAGTTTTCAACTACACACTCATCAGGGACATAAGCTCCATCCATATCAACAATGTGGATTATTTCTTGAAAATCCTGATTTGTAAAATGATTTGCTTTTGCATATTTACGCACTTCATTACCAAGTTTTGCTAAAATATTTTCTGGCTTAATACCCCTATCAGTGGTGATGTCTTTATGCATAATGTGAACATACACGCTGTTATTATCGAAAATTTTACAAAAAAGCGTTCCTAACGCCTCATCATCAGACGGTCCTTCAACAATTATAAAAACAACCTTTTTACGCGCCAATTGAATCACCAGCTTCTTTCAATGCAAAAGCAATATCATATCTGTTAGTCGGTTCGTAAACAGGCTCATCTTGTTCACCAAGCATAATGTCTCGATAGTAGAAATCACGTAAATTATTATTGGTTTTTAGATTTTTTAAGCGAATATAACGTTTTTCAGGATTCGTAGTTGTAAAAGCAATAAAGCCACGATCTAAAGTTTCTAAAGGGCGCAAATTATGAGAAGTAAAAATAAGTTGCCCTTTACCTTTATCAGCAATAATACTTAAAAGCTCACCTAAAAGGTACTCAAAAATGCCCGCATCAAGCTCATCGATAGCAACCGTTATTGAAGGTTTATTATATACACCAATAAGTAAATTAAGCACTGAAATAATTTTTTTTATACCTTCAGATTCATATTGCAAAGGAATAGATTTACTGTTTTTCAGTGACATGAGTTGAACACAACAAACTTGGACACCATCTTTTTGTATCTGATTTCCAAGCTCTTTAATTTCTATTTTTAATCCAGGAACAATTTCTTGCAAGACAATGTTCATAGAAGATATAACCTTGTGAACAATACTCATAGCTTGCTCAGGTATGAAAGAAACGCCATTTAATTGAACTAACAAATTACCAGTGGCAACTTGGCCTTTTTCTTCGTAAGAAAAAGAAATAGGTAACGCGTTAATGGAAATTAAACCACTATTTCTGGTGTCAATAACAAACAGTTCATAATTTCCGTAGTAAATTAAAGCGTTATACATATCAAGATAGCCTTGATCTTGACATTGTTCACGGATCTTAGTTACAAGCTCTCTAGAAAAAATAAAAGAACGAGAAGTGGCTGCAGCTATTTTTTTAGTTACCAAAAGATCAGTTTGAGCCTCTTCTCTACCGATAAGAAGTTTAAATTTAGCAATCGGAATAAACGCTTTTTCAGTTCTTGTATCAATCCAAGAAGATAATTTTTTCTTTTGTTCACCAACTGTAGAAGATACAGACAAGGCTTCATCAAACACAGTAACCTTGTGTTTGTAAACTTGCTCCATATTAGATACGTTTTCGTCAATATCTTTACGTATGCTAAATTCATAAAGAACGGCATATTCTCTAGTTTTTTCCGCATCGCATACAATTTTAAACTTGAAACGAAAGGAAGCTGCACTAGAGTCTACGTTAACGCATTCAGCAAAACTAGAGGGAACAGGCTGCCCCGTAAGCAAACATTTTAATAGAGCAATAGCCTCAATAAGAGCAGTTTTTCCGGAACCGTTTTGACCATATAATCCTAAAATACTGGAGTTATATTTCTTTCTGGTATTATCAAAATCTAAAAATCCGTGCTTAACATTCTTAAAATTAAAAATTTCAACACTATCAAGACGAACAGCACAACCCCTCATTAGATTATACGCTCCTAAATATGACAATGCCCTATAATGAAAGGTGTCATAGACTATTTATTAAGTCTAATAATGATACAAAATGTATCAAAAATCCTTTTTGTCAATAGTTTTTTAACTAGCCTTATAGTTCTTTCAAAATATCGATAAAGTCGTTCATACCAAAGGCGCCGTCTAGGGCTTTTTCGGCCTCGGCAAAGACCATAAAGTATTTAAACTTATCGCCAGCGGCTGCGCTCCAGGATCGGCCTAAATTGATCTTTAACTTGCTGTCTTCGTTAGCTAAATGCTCCCCTTTAGTTTCAGCTAAAACAATATTTCCGCTTTCCGTTTTGATAATAAAATCTGGATAATGTTTAGTGAATCCGTTTATGAAAAAACCAGTATTAGCTAAATTGCGATGCCACCAGCGGATATTATTTAAATTAGTGAGTCGAAGTACCAATTCAGTTTCTAAAGAGTTCATTTCTTCTTCGGCTTTATAAAGTGAATGAGCATAAGCCGAATTGACTCTAGTTGGAGCAATAGCTATAGGCAATTGATAGGCAGGATGGCAAACAATTTTACCTGCAGCTAGCTAAGTATTGAAAGCCTTTTTATAGCGTTTAGCTAAAATATCTTGGATAGTTTGCTTTATTTTGTCGGCATAACGCAAAGGATTTTTTTCTAAACTTGAGAGCTGATCGCGAGTCATACTAGCTACAATGCGCCCAATATACTCTTCTAAGTGTTTTGAGCTTACCATATTCAGACGGTTAATTTTCTCTAAAATGATAGCTTTACAATAGGCGATCCTGCGCTCGGGAGGAAGAGAATCGAAATATTCTTTAAATATAGCTACATCATTGCTTTTCATCATCAGAGCTTTAGGCAAACCGCCCTCACCTTCAATGACGTCTATTTGCATTATTTCGTCTCTGTCTTCCTCAAAATCGATGCAAATATTTTCTTGTTTAAAAGAAATACCCTTAACTAAAGATTCTCGCTCTAAAAAAGCTTCTCCATCTTGTTCAAAAAGGGAGCCTTCAGGAATTTTTAAGAAAAACTGAGGCAGACGCAAATTTTCAATATCTTCGCGGAATTTGGCCTTAACCGGATAGGCTTTAACTTGAGCGCGAACTTCACGAGCCGGAGTTCTGCCTAAGGAATAGCTATTTTTAGAGGCAGCTTCCAAAGCTTTATCATAAGAAAGTACAGCTTGATTTGCTTCTTCAAGCATAAGCAAGGCTTGGCTTTTGGTTTGCTCTTCACCAGAAATAGCCGCAACTTTTTCCGCTTGGCGACGCTCTAAAGCTTCACTAACGCTGGCACTATCAAAGTTGCCAAAGCCTTCAAAAAATTCCTCATCATTTTCTTCTGCTGCCAGCATGCCAGTTTGACTATTAGTTACATTTTCCGCTTGGGGAAGTTCAGGAATAGTCAAGCTCATAGTCATTTGGCCAGTAACTTGAGCAGCTGATAAAGAAGCTTGATTAGACAAGCGATAATCTTCATCACTAAAGCCGGCGTCATTTAAGCCTTTGACAATGCGTTTTATCGTTTCTTGGAAATTTTCCGAAGACGTCAAAACGTAAGACATATTTAAGGGCTTTTCGATATTGGCAGCAGTATAAGGCAAACGCAAAATGCGACCCAAAATTTGTTCTACATCTATTTGACTAGTGCGGTTAGCTAAAGAAGCCAAAATATAGGCAAAGGGACAGTCCCAGCCTTCTTTTAAAGCGTTGACTGTAATTATAAAGCGAATTTTGCACTTGGGAGAAAGCAAATCGACATTTTTCAGCTCATTAACTTCGGAAGTGCGAATAGCAATTTCTTCAGCGGGAATACCTACTTCAACTAATTTTTGACGCAATTTTTCAAAAGTAGCCGCCTCTTCTTTGCCTTTGGGTTGAGCTTGGAAAAGCACGATAGGCCTAATGTAGCGCCCGGTAGCTTCTTGTTGCTTTTGAGCAATTTCTTCTAAATTGCGGCGCAAATCGATAGCATCGACCAACACATCTTCTTGCCTATTGCGGTTATAAACAATAACTGGCAACTTTACCATATGTTCTTTTTTAAGCTGGATAGCGTCAGTATAAGAAATAATATTGCTTTCTTTTTTAGGCGTAGCTGTCAAATCGAGCACAAAAGCGGGATTAAAGTTTTGCAACATTTCCCAGCTCAATTTAGTGCGGGCATGGTGACTTTCATCAACAATAATAACCGGATTTAATTGGTTAATAATTTGGAAAAGGGCTGTTTCATCAGCTTTAGCGATAGGATTTTCCGGAATGCCCAATACTTTAGTAAAGATAGCCAAATTGGAGTTTTCTTTATAAGCTTTCAAGCCTTCTCTATTGCTGCTGCGGAAAGAATCGTAAGAGAGCACCATTATGGAAAGCTGTTCATTGACAATAGTTGGATTAAAATTTTGGCCATTAAGCAATTCTTGTTTGCTATAGACAGAAACTCGGCTAAAAAAATCGGCGTCTATTTTTTGGCGATAAGGATGGCGCGGATCTTTAAGAGCTTTGAGAGTTTGAGTGAGAATAGCTTCAGAAGGAACTAACCAAACGACAGCTTTTATTTTTTGCGGAGGCAGAGCAGCAAAAATAGGTTGCAAAGAGGCACAAGCTAAAATAGTTTTGCCACCGCCAGTAGGAACTTTAAAGCAAAGATTAGGTACGCCTGGCAAAAGATCTTGATATTGGCCTAAATTGGGAGCGCTCTTTTCTTCCCAGAAACTAGCAAAAGCCTTTATATAATTTTTTTGTTCTTGCATTATTTCCAAATAACGCTTTAAGTCGGCAATAATATCTTTTTGATAAGCTTTCAATTCCATAGTGGCAGCAGCTCCCTAAAATTTAGCAATATCGCGGGGAATTTTCTTGAAAGTAATATTAAATTGGGCCAGCTTTTCTTCACTTAAAGAGCAGCAATCGGCATAAATTACGTAACAATCGGCACGCTTTTTAATAGTAGCTAAAAAGTCATAATCTAGCGCAGTAGTCTCTCCCGACTCGTAATAGAAGTAATAGTCGGTATCGTTGTGGCTGCCTAAATAATACTGATTAGGATTAGCTAGCTTTTGATAAGGCTGGTTAGTTTCACTAAACCAAATGCAACGGCGAATCTTTTCTGGCTCAATTTCTTCATTTAGGCCTTGCTCGGTAAAAAGCGGCTGGCCAAGTTCGTAATAGCTAAAACTGCCACCAGTACCGGGCGTAGCTTTGTTGCCTTCACCATAGCCTTGAATAACGCGCTTTACACGCTCGGCGGTGATGCTGTCGGCATAATCCATCATTTCAATTAAAATAAAACGACGCTGCCCCCCGTCGGCTTTATTCATATTTAACACTGCATGAGCAGTAGTCCCTGAGCCGGCAAAGGAATCGAGCACTAAAGTATCCTGATCGCCAACAATTTGTAAAATACGCTCCATTAAACGCGGCGGCTTAGGTGTATCAAAAGGAGAACGCCCGGCAAAGATAGCTTTCAAAATTTTGGCTGCTTCATCAGTGTGGCCTACTTCCAAATGCTGCCAAAAATTGGTAGGCAACCTGCCACCTACATTTTCTAAGTAAGTTTTACGACGAATACCGCCTAAACCGTTTTTGGTAAAGTAAAATTTGGGCCACTGGCCACGTTTAAGCACAATTTCAGCTTGCTGCCTGGCAATATTTAAAGGTTCAGATAAAACTATGCCTTGCACGCCTACACGAACTTGATCGGCAGCAAGGCCACAAACGCTGGCTCTAGCTTCTTCATCATGTAAATCTTTAAGCTCATATTTTGCCCAACCGTTCATTATGTCCAGCATTATATCTTGGCTATAGCGCCAACAAGCACGATCACTAGGATAGATCAATTCGCCGGTAAAAGGATGCTGAATAGCATAAACCATACCTTGATGGGTGGCTGCTCCTGGAGCAAAAGGATTGTCACTTGTCCAAAGAGCAAAATCATTATCGGGATTTTTATATTTTTTATCCATTTCCGCAGTGCGCGGCAATTTATTGGGGTTCCAACCTGGCTTTTTGCTGTAAGCTAAAATATATTCTACTTCGGAAGGTATGCCTTTAGAGTCGTTGCGAGTGGAATAAGTGCGTTGCCAGGATATATTGCTAATAAAACAATTAGCGCCAAAAATTTCGTCACAAATAAGCTTCAAATTGGCTTGTTCGTTGTCGTCAATACTAATAAAAATAGCGCCATCTTCAGCTAAAAGCTTATGTAAAAGCTTTAAGCGCGGATACATCATACAAAGCCATTTGTCGTGGCGGCTTAAATCTTCGCCTTCTTTGCCAACTACTTCACCGAGCCATTTTTTATTTTGGGATCGTTTACATTATCGTTGTATATCCAACCTTCGTTGCCAGTATTGTAAGGTGGATCGATATAAATGCACTTGACGCGCCCTTCGTATTGGGGCAAAAGAGCTTTCAAAGCTTCCAAATTATCGCCATGAATAACCATATTTTGGCTGCCATTATCTTCTTGGTGTTGGCCTAATTCGTCAAAGCTATATTGCCTTTCCAACACTCTAAAAGGCACATCCTGGTGATGATTGATAACTTTTTCTTTGCCTATCCACTCTAAAGTTGGCATTACGATAATTCCTTAAGCACAAAATTCTTTTCGCGCCAATATATTACTGCCACCAAGCTTCTTCCCTGCCCCATAAATGGTCAAGTACTAAAAAATTATATATTAAACTGCCAAAAATAGTTAGGCTCTGTGCACTTACCTTAGCAAAAGATATAGTGCTCTTTCCTTTCTTCAATCCATTCCTGACGGCGTTTCTTTTCCAAGAATCTTTATACACTACATCTGTTGTTTAACATAGTGTACCTTTCCACAAGTCTAGCAACACCTTACCATTATGCGAAAAATATAGGAGGCCATTAACACTTCTAGTCTTGCCAAGTAATTTTGTAGCCAGCCCAGATATTGAGTAGATTTGACCTTGATACTGTACTTTTCTATCGTCAATAACAACACAGATAATACTTGGATCTTTGGTAAAAGCAAGCAACTCACCAGCCTTTATGCCAAATTGCTCAAAAGAAAAGTTGGGTCTACGTTTATCTATATTCAGTGAAACATTTCCATTATTATTTTTCACTTTTGCCCATAAATCACTTAATCGTCTTCCATTATACATAAACCATTTAGGCCCAGAAACATTATGATACGGCTTATTGCCCAGCAACTTGCAAGCTAAAGCAGATAGATAATAAGTTGATCCTTGATATAAAACTTTTCGATCATCTACTACTGTACACTTTATTGATATATCTTCTCTAAACGAAATTTCATCCCCAGGGGAAATACCACATTCAGAAAATGAAAATGTGGGACGACCGTCTTCACATTTTCTTTCCGAGCTACTTTTCTTACAATATGGCGTTGTACAAGTGTTCTCGTTGTATCTTTTTAATTTATGGCTGCAATTGTGAATTTCAGCCATGGCTTCTAAAATACCATAAGCATCTTCCGGAGATAGGTCAAAAAATTCGCGCACATGTTCTTTGCCGTTTTCTTGTTTTTCACGTAATCGTAAAGATGGATTTAACTTATCTATAATTGTATGAACTTTTTGATCACAAAGCCGAACTGGAACTTCATAAGTTGCATATATATGAAATGGTAGTGGCAAGGATGAGCTATAATTTAACTCTTTCACTCTAACCTCAACATTATCAGCATAACCAATTTTTACAATATTACCTTTGAAAGCATTATTAGTTAAAATATATATGTAGCCCAAGACAACCTCCGTCTTAATGCAAATAAATTAATTATTATTTTCGCTATTAAAAAATAAAAAAGAGGAAATTAGCATATCTTTTTGACAAAAAAGCCGGACAAAATCAGGCTCATGCTTGAAAAATTTTATTAGCTATTACTCAGGCAAACGGCGCATTGCCAAATTATCTAGCCAATTCAACTATTTACCAAATAGGTCACTATGAGTTCCTGTCCTCACTAAAGTTAAAATCAACAAGTTATTCTCTATTTTATAGATAAGCAACCAATCGGATTTAATATGACACTCACGATATCCGCTCCAATTGCCAGTCAATGCGTGGTCTTTGTTTTTGTTGGATAATGCTCTTCCCTCAGCAAGTTTACCAATTATGTCATCAAGAAGCTCAATCTCAAGATGACGCTTAATGGCTAATTTGTAATCCTTCTTGAACTGGCTAGTCCAAATAATCTCTAAACTATTCATTCTTTTAATGCTTTCAAAGCTTCATCAACATTGGAATAACGCTTATATGATGGATCGCGAGCAATTTGCTCAGCTTCTAACATTGCAGCGATGGTTTCCTTATTAGGCTCATCTATACGAACATCAAAAGGAAAACCACCAGCACGAAGAGATTGACGAAAAAATACACCAATAGCGGTATTAAGATTTATACCCAACTCTTCATAAAGAGCTTCACAACGAGCCTTTACATCGCTATCCATGCTAACATTGAAATTAATAGTATCAGCCATACTAGTAAACTCCTTTTATAGTACATCACTGATATTATATGGCGTTGTTTAAGAAAACAAAAGCACTACACTGAAACTAGGACAATTCTATTTCACAAACTCTTTTGCTATATCATCAAAAGTAACTAATGATACATTGCCTAACTGTTTAGCCAATTCAAGACAATTTTGAGTAAAGCCGCTTTTGCTAAATACAAATAGCTGCGTTTGCGCATAACTAAATAAACGGCTACGCTTAATTAAAGTTTCCAATACTTCCTGATCGACTTTATCATTTATCCATTTACATTTGGCGAATAGGGCTTTATTTTTCTCTTGAACGCCCATAATATCTATTTCTGTTTGTTTTTTAGCGATAGGATCGTTGCCCCACCAGCGGCCTAGTTCGGTAAATTCAATTGAAAGCCGACCTTGCAAAAG